>Ga0208830_1001452_pt1 | contig 10487 bp, 10 predicted proteins | sample DeeseametaMP2634_FD_184169 | JGI IMG/M metagenome (GOLD analysis project Ga0208830, IMG submission 184169) | Marine microbial communities from the Deep Atlantic Ocean - MP2634 (SPAdes) | ecosystem: Environmental > Aquatic > Marine > Oceanic | place: Northeast of Antigua and Barbuda, North...
TCAGACTGTAAATCTGACGGCTACGCCTTCGAAGGTTCGAATCCTTCTCTCCCCACCACAGCTTGAGGAGCATTTTGCGGTGTGAGTTATAAGCCTGGGTAGCTCAGTGGTAGAGCGTTTCCTTGGTAAGGAAGAGGTCGGCAGTTCAATCCTGCTCTCAGGCTCCAAATATTTTAAAAATTGTTTGTATCAAAGAAATCATGAGAGACACGATTCACCTGGAATGCACTGAATGCAAGCGCCGGAATTATACTACTTCCCGCAACAAAAAATTGAAAACAGAGCGTATGGAAGTACGAAAATACTGTAGGTGGGATCGAAAACATACTTTGCACAAAGAGACAAAGTAAATCGATTCTATTTAGATTTTACGTCCGGATAGGGCAGTAGCTCAGTTGGTAGAGCATCGGTCTCCAAAACCGAAGGTCGCAGGTTCGACCCCTGTCTGCCCTGCCAGATTTTTGAGACTGTGTTTTGGCTGGAAGATAAGACTTAAAAAATTATAAAAAACATTTATAAGGATGTTAATATCAATCCGAAATTCTGATTATGTTTAGACGCATTCAACAGTTTTTTAAAGATGTCATTGCAGAGTTTAAGCGTGTGCAGTGGCCGACACGAGAAGCTACGATAAAATCTACCTCCATTGTTGTGGGAGTTTCATTGGCTGTGGCACTCTACTTGGGAATCGCCGATCTGGGACTTTCAGACATCATGCAGATGGTCATTTCAGGATAAAATAGTGGAAGAACAAACTGGAACCGAAAAGGTATTGGAAGAACAAAAAGAGACAACGCAGGTGGAAGAGAGCACTTTGGAAGAGCAGGAAGAAACTACTCCGGAAGTAACAGGTGCTGAAACTGACGCACAAAATAATGCACCAGACGTTGACGCTGACGCAGCTGAAGTAAATACGGATGAAGGTCAAGATTCGGATGAAGATATCGAACCTCAAGTACCCGAAAAACCGAAAAATCCAAATGCAAAATGGTATATTCTTCAAGCATTTTCCGGTTACGAAGGACGTGTTGAACAAACGATTCAGGAAAAGTTGAAGATTGAAGGCCTTGAAGATTTGGTAAATGAAATTTTCATTCCTTCTGAAGATGTGATCCGTACGAAGGATGGGAAAAAACGCAAAGTCAATCAAAAATATTTTCCGGGATATGTGCTGATCCACATGGAGCTAACTCCGGTATTGTGGCATCTTTTGATGAATGTCAACCGAGTTTCAGGCTTTATTGGCGGCACACAAAAAAATCCGCTGCCCTTGGATGAAAGCGAACTGGAAACAATCCGCTCCCAAGTCAATGAACGGTTCCAACAAAAGGCATCTGAAGATGAATTTTCACTTGGACAAAAGGTGACTATCACCGAAGGTTCTTTTGGAAATTTCAGTGGTGTAATCGATGAAATAAATCTCGAACGCAGAAAATTAAAGGTACTCGTCAGTATTTTTGGCCGCCCCACTCCGGTGGAGGTTGAGTTCGAAAAAGTAAAACACGTAGTAGAATAAGACAAAAAAACCATGGCAAAGGAAATATCCTCTTTCATCAAACTTCAAGTTCCGGCAGGAAAAGCAAATCCATCTCCTCCGATTGGTCCAGCATTAGGCCAACATGGTGTGAATATCATGGAGTTTTGCAAAGCCTTTAATGCGCAAACTCAGGGACAAGACACGATCATTCCGGTGGTCATTACAGTTTACAAGGACCGCTCATTCACCTTTATTACCAAAACACCTCCGGTACCGGTTCTGATCAAAAAAGCACTGAATTTGAATAAGGGTTCAGCAACTCCAAACACGGAAAAAGTTGGTACTCTGAGCAAAAACCAACTCGAGGAAATTGCCAAACAAAAGATGCCTGATTTGAATTGTTACAACCTGGAATCTGCCATGAAGTCTGTGGCAGGAACTGCCCGGAGCATGGGCGTATTGACTGAGGGATTATGAACAAACAAAGTAAAAGAACAAAGGTGTTTCAAGAAAAAGTGGACGCAGAGAAACTATATCCTTTGAAAGAAGCCATAGAAATACTTAAAGAAGTCAAAGCAACTAAATTTGATGAGTCGGTTGATGTTGCCTTAAGACTGGGAGTTGACACACGTAAAGCTGAACAAATGGTACGTGGAACCTGTTCCATGCCAAATGGTCTGGGCAAAGAAGTTCGTGTGCTGGTTTTTGCCAAGGCAGATAAAGCCATTGCCGCACAAGATGCAGGTGCTGATTATGTAGGTGGCGAGGAATATGCGAAAAAAATCCAGGAAGGCTGGTTGGAATTTGACCGTGTTGTCGCAACACCTGATATGATGGCAGTTGTAGGACGGATAGGAAAAATCCTCGGTCCTCGTGGATTGATGCCAAACCCAAAAGTCGGTACAGTAACTTTTGAGGTTGAGTCTATTATCAAAAATATCAAAGCAGGACAAGTTGAATTCCGTGCTGACAAACAAGGCAATCTACATGCATCTGTTGGAAAAATTTCATTTGATACAGATAAGATTTGTGAAAATGTGAGTGCTTTGGTTGATACAGTCAAGAGAATGAAACCATCCTCTTCAAAAGGGATTTATCTGAGAAATTTTAGTGTGAGTTCCACAATGGGCCCCGGCCTTAAAGTGGATCCGCAAACAACTTAAACGTTAAAAACTATTTAGTTTTTTTGTCTAAGACAGCAGGGGCCTAACGGCTTAATTCTCGCCCTGCCGAGACACTTCTTCCGCAAGTGACACAGAAATTTTCTGTTGTGTTCCTTCCACTGTCTTATTCAATTTTTTTATCAAAATCTTCAGTTTTTCCAGCAAAGAGCTTGTAGCCTTTTCAACGGAATAGCGTGACTTGTCACTCTTTTGAAAAAACACTGGAGAATTAAATTTTTTAACTTAATCAAATCGGAAAGGTTCCATGGAACGAAGCCAAAAAGAAGCTCAAGTCAGTGAACTTAGGACAATCTTTAACAGTATGTCTGCCGGCGTACTGGTTGATTATCGTGGTATTGAAGCAAATCAGGTAGTAGAACTTCGTAAACAATTGAACGATGTTTCATCAACCATGAAAGTAATCAAAAATTCGCTGGCACGTATCGCTGCGGAAGACACCCCATTTTCAGGACTTGCGGATCAGTTCACACAAACTCGTGCGCTTGTTTATAGTGAAGGTGATGCGGTTCAGCAGGCTAAAGTATTGTCTGAGGCTGCTCAAAAACTAGAAAATTTAAAAATACTTGCTGGAATCCTTATTGGTGAAAACAAAACGAGCATCCTCAATAGGGGTGAAGTGGAAGCGCTTTCCAAATTGCCTTCAAGAGAAGAGCTAATTGTTAAGCTGCTGTTCTTGATGCAAGCTCCCGCAACTCAATTTGTTCGTACTCTAAACGCAGTTCCCGCGAAATTTGTTCGCACTTTGGCTGCAATCCGGGATAGCAAATAATAATCCGGTTTATTCACATTCTTCCCACGCTACTAAGGAAGATGACTTTAACCTTTGTCTGAGAAATAAAATGGCAAATATCACAAAAGACCAAGTAATTGACTTTATCGCCAACATGTCCGTATTGGAAATGTCTGAGCTGGTAAAAGAAATGGAAGAAAAATTCGGTGTCAGTGCGGCCTCTGCCGCAGTTGCAGCTCCTGTTGCAGATGGTGGAAAATCTGAAGCTGCTGTAGAAGAAAAAACAGAATTTGACGTAATTCTAACCAGCTTTGGTGAGAAGAAAATCAACGTCATTAAAGAAGTCCGCACAATCACCGGATTGGGACTTAAAGAGGCTAAGGAAGCCGTTGAGGCTGCTCCTAAAGCAATTAAAGAAGGTGTCTCCAAAGAAGAAGCAGAAGAAGTCAAAAAGAAACTTGAAGAAGCCGGCGCAAGCGCGGAAATCAAATAATTTTTGTTTTTACCGTGTCCTTCCGGGGACACGGCGCCTGTTTTTCAGTGATCCTTTTCTGCTCCCCTCCCACTTTGGATAGTTCAAATAATTCCCCAAAAAGTTCTAGTTTTATTACATCACTAATAAAGTTGTAAACAATTTCGCGCTGGACTGTTACTGAATAGAATTTTAGGCTAATACTGTTAAATTCATAAAACATCATAACAATTCCGCATACATGGCAACTTCACTCAAGACCTACAAAGAGTATTTCTCACAGGCCGTAGAAGTACGCATGTGCCATTATGAAAAAGATGGACGCCTTCAGCATGTGATGCTATCTCATCAATTTTCAATAAGCTTGATGGAAGAATTATTTGACATTGCGGATCATGTAAAAGTAATGACCCGCAAACCAAACGGAATTGAATTCTTGAAATCATTGTTGAGTCACAAAAAAGCAATGCTCTATTTCACCCAGCCCTCCACAAGAACCTTCCTCTCTTTTCTGACTGCCTGCCAGATGGTTGGCATGGACACCGGTGAAGTCCGTGATCCATCCTTATCATCAGAATACAAAGGGGAGAGTCAGGAAGACGGTGTCAGGGTTTTCAGCAGCTATTTTGACATGATTATCATGCGTGATCCAAAGCCTGGATTTTGCGAATATATGGCCTATTTGCTCGACAATACAGGCCGTAGTGTACCCATCATAAATGGCGGAAGCGGTAAGGATCAGCATCCAACCCAGGCTCTTCTTGACCTTTACACCATCCACAGATCATTTCAAAAAACCGGAGGCATCCGCAAAAAACGATATGCGTTTGTAGGAGATTTGTTACGTGGTCGCGCGGTACGTTCTTCGGTGATGTTATTAAGTCAATACAAGGATGTTGAAATGGATTTTGTTGCACCATCTTCCTTTCAGATTGCCGAGGATTTGGAATTATATTTACGCTCACAAGGAATTAAAATTCACAAAACTTCTGACCTCGACAGCGTAATTTCTAAAGTTGACTGCATTTATATGACAAGAATTCAGGATGAGTATGATCGCTCCGGAGAGTCAAATTTGATTGATTATTCTCTTTTTAGTCTGACTCCAAATAATGTTAGCCGGATGAAAACCGATGCTATTATTTTGCACCCTTTGCCCAGACGACATGAAATTTCTCCGGAAGTTGATGCAGATCCACGTGCAATGTACTGGCGGCAACTGCGAAATGGAGTTTATATCAGAGCGGCACTTCTACTTTATGTCTTCAATGTTGCACATCGCTTAAAGGAGTATTAAAATAAATGTTTCAGCCAATGAAACCGAAAAGTGGGATCATGGCAGAAAAAGTTTTTTTAAACTTATAAACAAATATGTCCAGACCAAAATTTATCTCAACAAATTTTGCAGCCCTGCTCGTATACGGACGTCCGCCGATGGTGTTTGCCGGAATGTTCTGCGCTATTAGCGTGATGCTTGACCGCAATCCATTTGTTTACTATAGCGGAGTAATTTTTCTGCTTACCGCAATGATTCTCGATTTAATCGACGGCTGGTTTGCGGCACGTTTTCGACCACAGGCAAAACTAGCCCATTTAGCCGACCGGATCATGGACAAAGTCGTGTACGCCACGGTTTTTCCAATGGTTGCGGTGGGCATGATGTGGCGCTATCAGTACTTAGCGGAAAACGCAAATTTTCATTTGGAGATGCTGCACGTCGTGTTTGTATTAGTTTTGTGCGTAACAGTTTTAATGCGTGATAATTTCGCGCACTTCATGCGAAATTTTTCGCTCAGGAAAGGCGAGGAAGAAGAAATGACAGAAGTCACTCGACTCCGTACAATGGTTGCGGCGCCAATTGGAGTTGTGCTTTACATTCACGCTTTTTATGTCCCCGGAGGTCCCGATTCTTCCCTTTATTCCTGGATCAGTTGGCTGGGAGCAATTCCGATTCAGCAGCTTTTCTTTTTGGAAATTCTGTTGCTGATCATCAATTTTGGCTCAATTGCAGGTTATTGCCGAAAGTACGGCACAGCTTGTCTTGACGATCTTTGTTTGAATGATGAGGTTTTACGTAGACGAATTTTAGCCGTTTTTCCAAACGCACTGACCGTAATGAATGCTCTTATGGGAATTTTGGCCATTCTCTTTGCCTATCGTGGTCGCGTTCAGGAGGCCTATTTGATTTTGCTTGGAGCAGGCTTTTTTGATAAATTAGATGGCGCCGTTGCCAGAAAACTGGGACTCACAACTCCACTACCATCGGAAAAACCAAGAAAATACAACATTACTTTAGGTGGTGTTCTCGACGACGTTTCCGATACAGTCAGTTTTTGCATTGCTCCCGCAGTAATTTTTTACATCCTGATGTCTCAAGTAAATGATGAATCGATTCAAGTTCTGCCCTATGGATGGATTGCGATTCTGTATGTTGCCTTAGGTGTGACACGCTTGGTTTTATTTGTTTTGGATCAAAACAGTATTCCCGGATTTTTCAAGGGACTCCCTGTTCCAGGAGCGGCACTGTTAGCAGCAGCACCTTTCATAATGCTTGGAAAAGCACTTGAAACAAATACTCCGGATTTGGTTTTCTGGGCACAATTTTGTTTTGTCTTAATGATCATTGCCGGAATCTTGATGATAAGTTTTCCTATTCGTTATATGCACATCGGACGCTTGATGAGCCGTAGTCGAAAATTTTTATTCTTAACCGTCCTGCTTATTATCGGTTTTGCCTTCACACCATATTTCGGCCATGCCGCACTCGCTTACCTTATTTTATATGTTTTTTCGCCACTCTACACATGGCGTATCAGTCCGGATGTCGCCTCGAAGGAAACTCCGGAAAAACTCTCTTCCTCTTCTTGAACAACCATGCAAGAACAAACTGTGGACATAGAGTCGCCTGATCTTCCGGAAAATGCTGAAGAACGAATGGTTGCTCCGGAACAACAACTTGGAGAGAAATTCGATCAATCCCTGCGTCCAGAACGATTACGTGACTATATTGGGCAAAAAGAAATTAAGGAAAATCTGGTAGTTTATATTGGAGCGGCAAAAAAACGCGGCCATGCTCTGGATCATGTACTATTGAGCGGACCTCCGGGATTGGGCAAAACTACACTTGCAAATATTTTCTCGCGTGAAATGGAGGTCCCGTTGCGTGCGACTTCCGGACCTGTTATTGAGCGTCAAGGTGACTTGGCGGCAATTCTCACCAACTTGGAACCGGGAACAATTTTTTTTATAGACGAAATACACCGCTTAAATCGAGTTGTGGAAGAAGTGCTCTATGGCGCAATGGAGGATTTTACCCTCGATATCATTATCGGAGAAGGCCCCGGGGCGCGCACCGTTAAAATTGATTTACCACATTTTACTCTAGTTGGAGCGACAACACGTGCCGGTCTACTTACTTCACCGTTGAGGGAACGTTTTGGGATTCAGTTCAGGCTAAATTTTTATGATCCGGAAGAGCTGAAAACAATTATCTTACGCGCGGCATCTTTGCTTGGAATTGAAATTGTGGAAGAAGCATCTTTGGAACTGGCGCGCAGAGCAAGAGGTACGCCCAGAATCGCCAACCGCTTACTGAAACGTTGTCGTGATTTTGCTGACATGGAGACATCTGGAGTGATAACGTTGCCTTTGGTTGTGCGGAGTTTAGAGAAAATGAGAATTGACCTGGAAGGTCTTGATCAAATGGACCGTCTCATTCTGGAAGCAATCATCGAAAAATTTGGCGGCGGACCTGTTGGATTGAGTACTCTTGCCGCATCTGTCTCTGAGGAAAAAGACACGATTGAAGACGTGTATGAGCCTTTCCTGCTGGTAAAGGGTTTTTTGCAACGTACTCCACGTGGACGGATGGCGACTGAGAGAGCTTATCAGCATTTGGGGATTTCAATTCCTCATAAAACTCAAGAAAATCTTTTATGAAACTTTAGTGAAAGTTTTTTTGCAGCCAGTTTTATTCAACAGTTCAGCTTCATATTTTGTTGGATAGCTCCGCAATCCTCGCACTCGTGTACTAATGACAAATAAAATTAAAATGGTGTACTGTAGTAAACTTTTTCAGTCACCGGCAAATTGCTTTTAATTATGGATACTACTTTTTCGCCAATTGAAAATTATCCCTTTCTTTCTCCGTTCATCTTTACTGAAGATCCGGAAAAAATTGAGAAACACAAAAAAACATTACTGAAACGTCTTGATAAAGTTTGGCAGCCTTTGCGGATTGATGTCAGCGAAACTCACGAATACCTTGCTGCACGAGAAAAAATTTTCGAAACCACTGTTGCGGAATATTATGAAGAACAATACCAGAAAATTGTAGAAAAAAGTCTGACTACCAATAACTCTTTTGACACACTTGCCCAAAATACGCGACTTCTCGACAGCATCATCCATACTGCATTTGAACATGCATTTGCCGATCTGCCAATTCTCAAAGAAAGAATCAATGAAGAACTAAAAAAAGAATATCAATTCAAAAATAAATCGCTTCCAAAAAATCGGCAAAAACTTGAACTTAACCGGAAACGAATCGAGAAGATTGAATCAAATCCGGAAGATCCTGAACAAAGACAGTTGCTCAAATATTACAATAGTATTGAAGTTGATTTGACAAATGAAATTGCAAGTCTCACAGTACGTTTGCAGGATTTAGAAGAGCAAATGCCTTTGGCTCAGCAAGCCGAACTAAAGCGGGATTATTTGCTCAATCATTTCGTAATTTTTGCCAGGGGAGGTTACGGACGCGCGGAACTTAGTTTCGCCTCCGACCGTGATCTTGGTTATTGTCTGGACACGCAACAACTCAGTTCAGGAGAGGCTGAGATTTGCCGGCAATTCATTATTCATATTGAGCATTTACTACGGATAGCCGGAATAGAAACGGCTCACCAATACTTTGAGTTAAACGAAGATTTATCCCGTTTTAAAGACCCCAGCGCCATCCATACCATTCCGGCCATTTTGGAAAGCCGGGTTTTGCTTGGTAGTCATGAAATGGCAAATGCCTTAAAACGCAGATTTTTTCAAATACTACCCTACGAAACTTTCGTTCTGAGTCAAATACGTGACTACCATGATCGTGCGGTTCCGGGACTGAGCCAGATGAATCTCAAGGAAGATCAAGGTGGTTTACGCTCGCTGCAAATTCCACTTTGGTTGGCGGCCGCAACTTTTGGTATATTTCCAAATCAAACGGCAGATATGTTGGCACTGCTAATTCAAAAACGAATTATTTCACCGCGTCAGGGTTTCAAACTTTGTCAGGCACTGGAATTCTTGTATGACTTACGCAACTTTTCCGCAACAGCAAAAAAGTTTCATCTTGACGATGAAGCACGTGAAAGTGGACTCTCTGAAAAAGATATTCAGCCTAACATCATCAATGATGCCACCGAGCGGCTGTATCTGCTCAAGAAAAAGCGTTTCCAGAGTATAGACGTTTTTGACCGCTACCGTCTGCAAATGGTGGATCATATTCAATATCTCTCACAGGCTATTTTGCAGCGTCTGCTGGATCGCACCATCGTGCGGACTTTCTCTAATTTCCAAGTTGTCGTCCATCTTGGCAAGCGCCAAATTGTTGAGGTTAATGCGCTCGAAGGTTTACCGCAAGTTCCGATTTCGCTGATTTTCAATGATCCTCCCGCATTACTTGAGCTCTTTGAATATGTGGGCCAATCTGAATATGATTTATCTTTTGATCTCAAGGATGAAATGGCTGACTTGATCCGGATCCTGACTCCCGATGTAATTGAAATTCATCGACCTCAAATTGCGGAACATTTCACGAAACTTATGCTGACGCCCTTTGCGGCAAGTGCCCTGCGAATCATGTTTGAAATTTGTGAACCGATCAACGCGGAAAATCAACCCAGGACTTTGATGGGTTGTTTCATTCCGGAAACAAATAAAATGCGCTTTTTACTCCGGAATCTGGCTTACCATCAACATCCTGTCTGTATTCATACGCTCAATGCACTGGATCGTACCCAAAAAGAACTGGATCGGCTTAAAAAGGATTATCAAGAATTATATCAATATTTGGAACCAAAACATATTTTAGCGCTCAAGTGGGGCATCCTGTTCCACGATGTGGGAAAAATTGATCCAAACACAGTTCATGAGATTTCCGGCACCTCGATTGCGGTCAAAGCTCTGGAGCGTATCGGTTATGAAGACCAGGAATTATTCACACTTGTATCTCTGCTGATCGTACATCACACAACAGTTGTTCTACTCAGTAGAACTTCTGCCTATTTCGATCAAGCACTACAACGGTTTTTCGAAATTGCGGACCGAAATCTGATCAATGTGATTTTGCTATTCCTCTGTAATATCTCAGATTATATTTCTGTAAGTGACAGCAATGCCAACTCAACACGTGGATTGAGAACATTTTTTGAAGAGACATATCGTGTTTTTGCCGAAATGCGATCCTCTCAAAAGCAAGAGGATTCCATGGATTTCATCCTCTCATATCTTGAAAACAAAAAGAATGATTTGGAAACAGACACCCGCATTGATCTCTTGATAAACAGGAGTCTCCGTGAAAATCTGGAATCTGTTTTGCTGGAACCCTTGGAGCGTATAAATCAAAAGGAACGGACA
>Ga0208830_1001453_pt1 | contig 10482 bp, 7 predicted proteins | sample DeeseametaMP2634_FD_184169 | JGI IMG/M metagenome (GOLD analysis project Ga0208830, IMG submission 184169) | Marine microbial communities from the Deep Atlantic Ocean - MP2634 (SPAdes) | ecosystem: Environmental > Aquatic > Marine > Oceanic | place: Northeast of Antigua and Barbuda, North...
GCCACTGCCAGGCGACCAGACGCCGGGCCATCCAGCAGCGCAACCGGAGTACGCTCACCCATCGCCATCGCTTCACCGGCATGGGTATCGTAAGAAGACGTTGTTACTGCAACATCAGCCACCGGCACCTGCCAGGGTCCAACAAACTGATCACGCGCGACAGTACCAGTAATCGAACGGTCACCGATGGTGATCAGGAAAGATTTACTGGCAACCGTCGGCAGCTTAAGTACACGCGCGGCGGCATCGGCCAGATCAATACCTTCGATCTCAAAGCTCTGCGCTTCGAACTGACGGGTCGTGACATCACGATGCATACGCGGTGGTTTGCCAAGCAGTACCTGCAATGGCAGATCAACCGGCTTGTTGTCGAAGTGGCTGTCGGTGACCGTCAGGTGCTCTTCTTCGGTGGCATAACCGACGACAGCATAAGGCGCACGTTCACGGGCACAGATGGCGTCGAAACGAGCAAGATCTTCCTGCGCAACGGCCATCACATAACGTTCCTGTGATTCGTTGGACCAGATCGCCAGTGGGCTCATACCCGGTTCATCGTTCGGTACGTTGCGCAGTTCGAAGTTACCGCCGCGGCCACCGTCAGACACCAGCTCAGGGAAAGCGTTAGAAATACCACCTGCACCCACATCGTGGATAAAGGCAATCGGGTTGTTGTCACCCAACTGCCAGCAACGGTCGATCACTTCCTGACAACGACGTTCCATCTCTGGGTTTTCACGCTGTACGGAAGCAAAATCCAGATCCGCATTCGATTGACCGGATGTCATGGACGAAGCAGCGCCGCCACCCAGACCGATCTGCATGGCCGGGCCACCCAGTACGATGAGGCACGCACCCACCGGAATCTCACCTTTCTGTACGTGCTCGTCACGGATGTTACCGTAACCACCCGCAATCATGATCGGCTTGTGGTAACCACGGACTTCACCATTGTGCTCAAGTTCGAACGTACGGAAGTAACCACACAGGTTCGGACGGCCAAACTCATTGTTAAACGCGGCACCACCCAGTGGGCCATCGATCATAATATCGAGCGCCGACACAATGCGGTCAGGCTTGCCGTACTGGCTTTCCCACGGCTGTTCAAAGCCCGGGATCTTAAGATCAGAAACGGTAAAGCCGGTCAGGCCTGCTTTTGGCTTAGAGCCACGGCCAGTTGCACCTTCGTCACGGATTTCACCACCGGAACCTGTTGCTGCACCAGAGTGCGGCGCAATGGCGGTCGGGTGGTTGTGCGTCTCAACCTTCATCAGGATATGCATATCTTCCTGATGGTAGGTGTACTGACGGCTGTCGGGGTTGGGGAAGAAGCGCCCGGTTTTGTGACCACTGATCACCGACGCGTTGTCTTTATAGGCAGACAGAATGTTTTCGCTGTAACACTCGTACGTGTTTTTGATCATGGCGAACAGAGATTTCTCCTGCTCCAGACCATCAATCGTCCAGCTGGCATTAAAAATTTTGTGACGGCAGTGCTCAGAGTTCGCCTGCGCAAACATCATCAGCTCAACGTCAGTCGGGTTGCGACCCAGCACCTGGTAATTTTCAACCAGGTAATCAATTTCATCATCGGCCAGCGCCAGGCCCAGCGTTTTATCCGCTTCAACCAGCGCATCGCGGCCACCGGCCAGGATATCTACAGTCGTCAGTGGCGCAGGCTCCGCGTGAGAGAACAGACCTTCCGCTGCACTGCTGTCGGCAAGCACGGTTTCTGTCATACGGTCATGCAGAACGGCGGCTGCCGCTTCGCGATCTGCTGCGCTGATGCCCTGCACGTAGTAAACAATACCGCGCTCAAGACGATCGATCTTGCCGAGACCACAGTTATGAGCAATGTCAGTCGCCTTAGAGGACCAGGGAGAAATGGTGCCGAAGCGAGGAATCACCAGAAACAGTTCACCGTTTCCATCCTGCTGATCTGCTTTTGGCCCGTAACGCAGAATACGCTCCAGGACATGACGCTCCGTGTCGTTCAGGTCTTCGTTCAGGTCAGCGAAATGAACGAATTCCGCATAAACACCGGTGACCTGCGGCAGTACCTGCTGCAGACGGTTGAGAGTTTTATTCTGACGGAATGAGGAAAGCGCCGGGGCGCCACGCAGCTCAAGCATGGTGGTTCGACTCATAACAGGAAAAAAATGAGGCCGAATTGTACTGGATCAGGCGCATTCATTCCATAACCGGGGTGCGGCCGGGTAACTCCCTTTATGAACGACGCCGGACCATATTTCACAATCGTCACTCCCCCTGAATCAATCAGGAAAGATTGTTCCAGTACGCAGATTCTGGAGATTTCGGCTTATTTATCAGAAGGTTATGAAAACAGACAGATGTCAGCGCAGAGTAAACGACGCCCCCAGACCTGTTTCACAAGCCCGGCGGAGGTTAAAATCTGCGCAAAATATCAATCCAGGTGACGGATGACCAACCTACTGACGACACTGAAAATGACCCGGAGACTGCTCACTACGCTGGTCGGCGTCGTCGTGCTCACGGGAAGTGTACGTCCGTACCTGATCGAAGAAATTCAGGATCAGGGCTCTATCACCATCGTTACCCGTAACAATCCAACGACCTATTACGAGGATCGCCACGGATCTACTGGGTATGAGTACGAACTGGCAAAAGAGTTCGCAGAATATCTGGGTGTTGAGCTGAATCTTCTGGTTGTCAGCAATCTGAAAGAGGCGATGGACGCCCTGAAATCCGGAAAGGCGCATATGGCCGCAGCGGGTCTGACCCGTGAACAGACCGCCGCCTACCCTGTTACTTACGGTCCTTCTTACAGCTCGGTCAGCGAACAGATCATCTACCGTCGCAGTAACCACCGGCCAGAATCCTTGCAGGACCTGCAGAATGGACGCCTGATGGTAACGGCCCGCTCCCGCCACGCCAGCACTCTGCGCCGTTGGCAGCGTGAAGAACTGCCGTCCCTGAGCTGGCGCGAGAGCAGCGAGCTTGAGGCTTCCGATCTGCTGCAGATGGTGTCTGACGGCGAGCTTGATTACACCCTGGTGAATTCCAACGAGTTCCAGCTGATGCGGGCTTACCTGCCCAATCTGGATGTGGCCTTTACGCTGGGCGAATTGCAGTCGGTTGCCTGGGCATTGCCTGACCGTGCCGATACGACCCTGAAAGAGAAAGCATTCGACTTCTTTTACCGCCCGGAAACCGGCGCTCTGATGGCCGAACTGGCCGAACGCTTTTACGGGCATGTTGAACAGTTCGACTATGTGGGGGCACACCGTTTCCTGCGTCAGAAACGCCGTAGCCTGCCCAAGTACCAGAATTTCTTCGAGACTTCCGCTGCGACCTTTGGGTTCGACTGGCGTCTTCTGGCGGCGATGGGCTATCAGGAAAGCCACTGGAACCCGCGTGCCCGATCGTTTACCGGGGTACGTGGCATCATGATGCTGACCTTACGCACCGCGGATGAACTGGGTATCGAAAACCGCCTTGATCCGGAACAGAGTATCTACGGAGGCAGTAAATACCTCGCTGGTCTGCGCGAGCGTCTGAGTGAGTCTGTCCATGAGCCGGACCGCACCTGGATGGCACTGGCAGCTTATAACGTCGGCTTTGGTCACCTCGAAGATGCCCGCCGGCTGGCGGTCACCATGGGCAAAAACCCTGACCTGTGGATTGATGTTAAAGACGTTCTTCCGCTGCTGAGTCAGCAGCGTTATTACAAGCAGACCCGCTACGGCTACGCCCGGGGTCAGGAACCTGTTAACTACGTGCAGAATATCCGGCGCTACTACGATGTGCTGGTGTGGAACGAAGAGCAGGTCGTCGCTATGAATGAGCACCCACAATCGCACGAACACGGCACCGACGTGGCCGTAACCGTGATCCCGCCATTACTCTGATGATGCAGGTGGGGAGGCGCGCTTCAGGCGTTTCTTGCCCGCCCGTCGCTGGCTGAAAAACTCAGTCATAACGCCCGAGCACTCTTCTGCCAGCACTCCTCCGACAATCTCCACCTGATGGTTTAAAAAAGCTTTGTCGAAGAAATGTTCGGCACTGCAGGCAACGCCAGCTTTCGGCTCTGTGGTTCCGTACACCACCCGTCCGATACGACTGTGAACGATGGCGCCCGCACACATACTGCAGGGTTCAACCGTCACATAGAGTGTCATTCCCGGAAGACGATAGTTGCCTACGCGGGCAGCCGCATCACGGATGGCCATCACCTCGGCATGAGCCGTCGGGTCCAGCAGGCTGATCGGACTGTTCGAGCCTATGCCCACTACACGCTGGTCATCCACCACCAGCGCCCCGACAGGGACCTCTCCCTGCTCTGCTGACGCCCGGGCAAGCTGAAGCGCCAGAACCATCGCTTCGTTATCGTCCGCAACACGCTGTCCGACCAGCTGCCTGAGATCACTCATTGTGCATCCCATCCGCGATCATCCAGTTCTGTATTTGCCTGATCATCGGAGCGCAGTACTTTTTCAAGGTCGACGGCGTGCTGTTTCGCCATCGTGATGTATTTACGGTCATCTTCAAGCACCTCACTTAAGGCATAGAGACTTTTCTCGTCATGATGTTTGAAGAGTTTCGCAGCCCTCTGCGCCTGGTACGCCCGGAACCCCATGATCGTCAGAGCCTGACGCCCCATCGACAAGGCAGAATCAAAGGTCTCGCGCTCGATGTGGTCGGCTCCGGCATGAATCAGCTCTGCCGCTTCACGGCGTCCCGCTGCACGCGCGAGAATCTTCACCGAAGGATGATGGCGCTTAACCTGCTCAATGGTCTGCAGCATCCGCTCGTGATCATCAATGGCAAGCACCAGCAGCGTTGCATCCGCAATGCCTGCGGCATCAAGCAGATCTATCCGGGCAGCATCCCCATAAAACACTTTGTGTCCGAAGCTGCGCACCAGATCCACCTGCTGGGCATCGTGTTCAAGTACGGTGATCTCAAAGCCGTTCATCCGTAACAGGCGGCCCACAATCTGTCCGAAGCGACCAAAGCCCACCAGGATCGCCTTGCCTTCGGCATGATCAATTGCATCGTGAGGGCGGGCCTGTTGCTGGCCGCCTAATCGCGGCAGTACCAGCTTTTCGTTAATCACAAACAGCAGCGGTGTTAACGCCATCGACAGAGCGACCACCAGCGTCAGGGGTTCGATAATGTAAGCCGGCAGAACATCCTGAGCTGAGGCGAAGCTGAAGAGCACAAAAGCGAACTCCCCGCCCTGCGCCAATGAAAACGTGAATATCGCATTACTGCGGCTACTGAGCCCAAACAGTTTCCCGAGAATCAGCAGAATCACGAGCTTCACCAGAACCAGTCCGCCCACCATCGCCAGAACCGGCAAAGGCTCTGCCATAAAGAGCCCGAAGTCGATGCTCGCGCCCACAGAAATAAAGAACAGCGCGAGCAACAGACCTTTGAACGGCTCGACTTCGGCTTCCAGCTCATGGCGGTACTCTGAGTTCGCCAGTACGACACCCGCAACAAAGGTGCCCAACGCCGGTGACAGGCCGATGTGTTCCATCAGCAGCGCTATCCCAACCACCAGAAACAAAGCTGTCGCGGTAAACATTTCGCGCAGACGGGTCTGCGCAATAATGCGGAAAGCGGAACGGCTGAGCCAGCGCCCCACCAGCACAATGCCAATCACCACACCAAGTACCATCAGGGCACTCTGCCAGCCAGGCAGATTATGCTTGTCACTGAATGTGCCGACCTCCGAGACCGCCAGCAGAGGCAGAATGGCCAGCATCGGAATCACTGCGATATCCTGGAACAACAGAACAGCAAACGCCGACTGACCACTGTCATTGCGCATCAGTCCTTTTTCATTCAGTGTCTGCAGCACAATCGCCGTAGAAGACAAGGACAACACCATGCCGACCACAACGGCATGCTGCCAGTTATCGAGATAGATGGCGGCAATGCCGGCAATCGCCGCACTGGTGAGCACAACCTGCAGGCCACCCATGCCTATGATGGGCATACGCATACGCCAGAGCTTGGATGGGTCCAGCTCCAGACCGACCAGAAACAGCATCATCACTACGCCAAACTCAGCGAAGTGCATCACCTCATCGATGTCCTGGCCAATCAGCCCCAGTGCAAAGGGCCCGATCACTGCTCCCGCACAGAGATACCCAAGTACCGAGCCCAGCCCCAGGCGGGCTGCAATGGGCACCGCAATGACCGCTGCCGCCAGAAAGATAAACGCCTGAGCAAGAAAACCGGCTTCAGCCATGACGACCCTCCTCCAGATAGCTCAGCAGATTCTGCCGGTAAGTCGCGACCGCCCGCTCAAGCACATCGTCCGTCATATGACGGCTGTGGTAGATTTCAAAATTCGGGAAGGCCTTAAGCGCACAGACATTTGCCATGCGTTCGTACTGGAGAAAATAATCAGAGAGCGGACGCTCGTTCACGCCTTCGGTCGCGTATGTATGCTCAGGCGCACCTGCTGTCATCACAATCCACAGGCCTTTTCCTTTCAGCTTCTGCTGATCCCGGCCGTACGCAAACCCGTACTCCAGCACCAGATCCTGCCATTCACGCAGTAGCGCCGGCATGTTGTACCAGTACACGGGGTGCTGAATAACGATCAGGTCGTGCTCCAGCAGCAGAGCCTGTTCCGCCTCTACGTCGATAAAGAAGTCCGGGTAGGTCTGATACAGGTCATGCACCGTCACATCAGAAATGCCCTTGATACTGTCGAGCATCATGCGGTTGGCACGGGAGCGCTGATGCGCAGGATGCGCGTATATGACCAGTGCTTTCGTCATAGGTCAGCCACCCGCCTTTTTCACGGTAAAGCCACGCTTGGTCAGTTCACTTACCAGAAGATCCCGCTGATCCCCCTGAATCTCGATGACACCGTCTTTCAGCGCACCGCCGACACCGCATTTTTTCTTCAGGTCTTTCGCCAGGGTTTTCAGTTCGGCCCCCACCAGAGGCACACCAGTTACCAGGGTCATGACTTTGCCCCCCCGGCCTTTGGTTTCCCGTGCGACCCGGACAATGCCATCGCCCGCAGGCGCAGCGTCATCACTGCAGCGGCAATCATCGACGGGCTGCTGGCACCCCGGGCAGGCGCGACCAAATTCAGTTGAATAAACAAGACCGCCGGAGGAAGATTTTTTAGCCATATCGAAGAACGCCTGAACCACTGGATATGGCGGGAAAAGTAACCGATACCGCCAGAGGGTTCAACGGCTCAGAAAAGAACGTTATCGCGCTGGAATTTAAGGATAACGATGGTGCCCTTGCCTTTCTCGCTGGCAATCTTGAGTTCACCCCCGTGATTCAGCATCAGGTTATAGGCCACCGTGAGGCCCAGACCCGTGCCGGCCCCCACTTCTTTGCGGGTAAAGAATGGATTGATCGCGTTCGGGACATCGGCCGCGTCCATGCCTACCCCGTTGTCTTTGATCACCACACAGACGTCGTCATCAGAAATCTCCGCGGCAATTTCTACAGTTCCGCCCTCGGGCATGGCTTCGCGCGCATTCTGCAGAATCTTATCAAACACCAGTTTGACCTGAGACCGGACACATTCCACGACAGGCACATCCTGCATCACATTCACAACATGGATGTTGCCGGTCACGTCCATGCCAGCATCGGCGACCGTTTCATTCATGACGTCTATCAGATCGACCGGCTCTTTCTCCAGTGCCTCAACGTCTGCGAAGGTACGAAGCTCGTTGACGATATTCTTTACACGATCAAGGCTATGGCGGGATGTTTTGACCAGCTCGGGGGCGTCCTCGCGAACAAAATCGTAATCAATAGACGCCCGCAGACTTTCCAACGCCTGACGTACTGTCATATCGGCAATTTCTTTCTCTGCCAGCTGATACTCTTCTGCCAGTTCAATCAGCTCGGTCAGGTATTCACTGAGGGTGGCAATATTGCTGTAAACCACAGCCACGGGGTTATTGATCTCGTGGGCCATGCCCGCCGCCAGATGCCCGAGCGAGGCCATCCTCTGTGCCTGCAGCAACATCCCCTGCATTTTCTGCAACTGATCAAGACTGGCCTGAAGGTTATGGTTACTGTCGTGCAGTTCCTGGGTACGCGCTTTTACTTTTTCTTCCAACTGCTCGTTCAGCTGACGCACACGGGTTTCTGCCATCTTGCGTCGCTCCATTTCGGAGGTAACGGCCGACAGCAGATCATTCAGCTTACTGGCCAGATCGTCTAACTCAGTACGTTGCAGGGGAGCTTCCACTTCGAGAGGCTCGCGTCCGGGCGCCATGAGATCAATGTCCAGCAGCTTGTTAGTCAGGCGCTTCACTGGCCCGGTCAGTTTGGTCCGGAAGATAATGATCAGAACAATGGCCAGCGCCACATTACGGGCAATATCAACCAGAACGATGGTGACGGCACGACGCTCGTAGCCTGCGGCCATCTGATTCTGATCCGCATAGAGGGTCATATGTCCGATGACCGCGGGGGATTTGCTGTATTGCGCCGGTTCTCGCAGCTCTACCGAGAACTCCGTGAATCCGGGCATCACCTTTCCTTCTGGCGACGTGACCTGAACCCCGACCTCAATCGCAAAACCCGACGAGTTTTCACGGATCACACCACCGACAATTCCCGGCCGCTCGATCAGACTCTGCAGTTCCGTGCGCAGGGATTCATTATCGTAATTATAGAGAGCAAGAGCGGTCGTAGGACGGTGACCCTCCATCATAGTCCGGGTATCAGTCGCAAAGTTACTGATCTCGGCGCGGTAATCCGTCACCATCTGTACTGCACTGAAAATCATCCCGGTGAGCACACTCCAGAGGATGACCTGCAGGGTCAGTTTTTTATCAATCGATGTCGATTGCTTCGGCACGGAAGCGACTCCACCAGCCCGTTTATACCCTCAGTATAGACGCCCCTACGGGATGGCAACCGCCGACCGGTCGACAACTTTGCGCATAACAAAGGAGGAATGCACGCCACTCACGCCATCAATGCGCGTTAATGTGCCCAACAGAAACTGCTGATACGCTTCCATATCTTCGACCAGTACCTTCAGAACGTAGTCGGCGGATTGCCCGGTGATCAGATAACACTCCAGCACTTCAGGGCAGGCACTGACCTCGCTTTCAAAGCGGTTGAAGCGCTCGGGAGTGTGCCGGTCCATGCTGATATTGATCAGCGCCAGCAGATCCAGCCCCAGACGACGCGCGTCGACATGTGCCCGGTAGCCCTGAATGATGCCGCCCTCTTCCAGGGCCTTTACCCGCCGTGAGCAGGGCGAGGGAGATAAGCCCACCCGGTCCGCCAGTTCAAGATTGCTCAGGCTGCTGTCTTCCTGGAGATACTGCAGGATGCGCCGGTCAGTCCGGTCGAGTACAACGGGGGGAAGTTTGCTGGCCAAAATCACTCCAGAAGCATAATTATTCAAACTTAATGAAAAATATAGTTATTTATTGCTAAAAACAAGCAATATCGCGCACACTTTGCAATCTTTCTCGCGGAAAGCGCGCCTATAATGATCACATACTGTTGAGGCAGCCGGAGACTCTCACCCGAGCCCGGCGGCAGAAGGCTCACGAGGCTGACTGAGGCAATGCTCACAAGGCAACACCAACCCGCCCTGCAGTACCGAATCCCGTATCCCAGAGGCATAAGCAATGAGTACCCCGACCAACCCACGTTTCAACCACCAGAAGTACCGCCCGTTCCCGCAGGTTAACCTGCCTGACCGACTGTGGCCGTCTCAGGTACTGACCCAGGCCCCGCAGTGGTGTTCTGTGGATCTGCGTGATGGTAATCAGGCACTTATTGATCCTATGACCGTTGAACAGAAGAAACAGATGTGGGCTCTGCTCGTGCGGATGGGCTTTAAAGAGATTGAAGTGGGCTTCCCTTCAGCATCTCAGCCAGATTTTGATTTTGTCCGCTGGTTGATTGAAGCCCGTCAGATTCCCGATGATGTCACCATCCAGGTGCTTGTTCAGGCTCGTGACGAACTGATCGAGCGGACGTACGAGGCCTTGCGTGGCGCGCGCCGTGCAGTGGTACACGTCTACAACTCAACGTCTCCGGTACAGCGTCAGAAAGTCTTTGGTCTCGATAAGCAGGGCATCATCGACATCGCCCGCAAAGGCGCGGCAAAAGTGCGTGACGAAGCAGCAAAACACCCTGGCACCGAGTGGGTCTTTCAGTATTCGCCAGAAAGCTTTTCCAGCACCGAAGTCGAGTTCGCCACCGAAGTCTGTAATGCCGTCATTGATGTCTGGCAGCCTACGCCAGAGAACAAAGCCATTATCAACCTGCCAGCCACGGTAGAGTCGGCGATGCCAAACGTTTTTGCCGATCAGATCGAATGGTTCTGCCGCCACGTTAATCAGCGCGACTGCATCACGGTCAGTATCCACACTCATAACGACCGTGGCTGTGGTGTTGCCGCTGCCGAACTGGCATTGCTTGCCGGCGCGGACCGGATTGAAGGTACCTTGCTGGGCAACGGTGAACGCACCGGAAATA
>Ga0208830_1001455_pt1 | contig 10480 bp, 10 predicted proteins | sample DeeseametaMP2634_FD_184169 | JGI IMG/M metagenome (GOLD analysis project Ga0208830, IMG submission 184169) | Marine microbial communities from the Deep Atlantic Ocean - MP2634 (SPAdes) | ecosystem: Environmental > Aquatic > Marine > Oceanic | place: Northeast of Antigua and Barbuda, North...
TTTCAGCAGGATGCCGTTTTCGACGAAGCGGTCGATGTGATTAGTGACAACGTCTGCCTTGCCCTTGGAAATCGCCTTGAACATATCACCGTTAGGCACGGCACACAGGCGCTCGTCCCATGGGTTGTACTTAGGTGTGAAGTGCTTCATGTCGAAATCTTTTGGCAGCTGCGCAGCTACCTGCTTCTGCAGCAGTTTGCGGGCGAGGCCCGGGAACTTCTTACAGAAGTTGTAGATCGCCAGTGTAATGGTCACGTTACGACCACGGGTGACTTTATACACCCACTTTTCAGGCATGATCTTACGCATGAATTTGATCACTGGGTCCATCTGCGGCACAGAAATCACGTACGACGGTGAACGCTGCAGCATGGTGACTTTTTCGGCTTTATCAGTCATCGCCGGAACCAGAGTCACTGCAGTGGCCCCGGAGCCGATAACCACTACTTTCTTGCCGGTGTAGTCCAGGTCTTCAGGCCAGAACTGCGGGTGCAGAACCTGACCTTTAAAGTCTTCACGACCATCGAACTCAGGCGTAAAGCCTTCGTTGTAGTTGTAGTAACCGGTGCAGCTCAGAACAAACTGGGCGCGGTACTGGCGGGCTTCGCCATTCACTTCAACATCAACGGTCCAGAGAGAATCAGCACTGGAGTAGTTCAGGCCAGTCACTTTATGACCGAAGCGAATGTGGCTTTCGACGTCATTTTCCTGAGCGGCTTCCTGGATATAACCGCGGATATCATCACCGTCTGCGATGCCTTTCTGGTTAACCCATGGCTTGAAGTCGTAACCCAGGGTGTACATGTCAGAATCTGAACGGATGCCAGGATAACGGAACAGATCCCAGGTGCCGCCAATCGCCTGGCGACCTTCCAGAATAGCGAAGCTCTTGCCCGGACATTCTTTCTTCAGGTGACATGCTGCACCAATGCCAGACAGACCAGCACCAATGATAAGTACGTCGAAAAATTCGTTAGCCATGAGAGTACCTGCAAATTCGGTTGTTTTTATGGTGGATCGCCCGGCGATCCCGATGACAGCTAATATCCATGAAACCCTGAAGGGATTACAGGTGATCGGGCGACAAAATCCGGTGCCTTTTTGATCTGAAACAACTTCTTCATCTGCTTCTGGTACTAGGATAGCTTCACCTCAGGAGGCCGGTTAGCGTCTTCTTTCTATTACACCGTCTGGCCGGAAGTGTCAGAGGGCTGTCCGATTCTGTATGTTAGTTTGTACTTACTATCGTTTCCGGCGTGTTTTGATCAATAAAATATTCGTAATAAATGAATCCAGAATCATGCATGAAATGAATAGTTGGTGAGCGCTACCTGTGTATGTCACCGGCGGTGTTGCGGATACGGCGGGGGTTATTTAGCGACAGAGAGGTCATCCGGCGTCGCTTTGCGGAAGTCCTGGGAGGTGAAATCAGCGCCAAACCGAGGAGCATGAACGCGTCCATTACCAGAAACCGTCACTCCTTCGGCTTCCAGTTTCTGTTTCTGACGTTCAAATGCCGGGGAGCCCGGAGCAAAGCTGATACGCATTCCTGCGTTGATCACACGGTGCCAGGGCAGGCGCGTGTCCGCCGGCAGTGTCGATAATGCCCGACCTGCCCAGCGTGCGCGCCCCGGAAGGCCCGCAAGAGATGCCAGCGCACCGTACGCAATCACATGGCCCCGGGGAACCTGACTGAGTGCCAGCCAGAGTTTTTCTTCTGCGGTGGGTTGCGCCATCAGATTCTCAAGGCGCCATCCACCTCGACGATCCGACCGGATACGTACTCGTTTTCCATCAGAAAGATCACAGCATGGGCGATTTCTTCTGGTGTCCCCATACGCGATGCAGGGATACCAGAGCAGATCATTTCCAGAGTTTCAGGACGCATACCCGACGTCATCTCGGTCGAAATAAATCCGGGCGCAATGGCATTTGCGCGGATATTGTAGCGCGCCAGTTCTTTTGCCCAGGTCACGGCCATCGCAGCCACCCCGGCCTTGGCGGCAGAATAGTTTGTCTGCCCCATATTTCCCGCACGACTGATACTGGAGATATTGATGATACTGCCGGGTTCTTTGCCCCGTATCATGTGCACGGCAGCTTCCCGTCCACATAAAAATACCCCGGTGAGGTTCACATCAATCACGGTCTGCCACTGCGCCAGTGACATCTTAGTGATTTCATCGCCTTTGGCTTTTACCATCAGGGCATCCCGTAACACGCCCGCATTGTTGACCAGGCCGTGCAGTCCACCAAAATCAGCGGCAATTGCGTTAAAGGTTGTTTCGACGGACTCTTCGTCAGCGACATTGCATACATAGCAGCGTGCTTCGCTGCCCAACGCATTTACCTGACGTTGCGTTTCATGCATGGCTTCTTCGTTGAGATCAATCACCGCGATGTTCGCGCCTTTGCGGGCCAGCTCAACGGCCATAGAGCGGCCGAGTCCCTGACCAGCGCCCGTAACAGCGATGGTTTTCTGTTTCAGATTCATAAATACCTCCGGAGGCGGAGAAGAAATAAGTAGTGAGAAAACAGAGTATAACTGCAATCCTGACGGGTATGACCCGGGGCTGGCTCTATGTCAGGTTTGGGAGGAGTTCACCCCGCTGATGTAACAGCGGGGTGACAAAGACGCTTATTTACGTCCGTATTTCAGCTCTTTTACGCCAAAACCACTCAGGCGCAGAGAGATCCAGTCGCGGAAGTAGTTCTGATGCAGTTTCCAGGCACCACGGGTGCCCTGCAGTGGCAGCTGGTCTTTCACGCGGGAAATGTAGCCAGAAGTCATGTCGATAAACGATTTCTTTGGCATACCCGGATCGTGGTTGACCGGAATAACTGAGTCGTAGCCTTTCTTATCCATATACTTCACCAGACGGCAGAAGTAGTCGGCAATCAGGTCCGCTTTCAGTGTCCAGGACGAGTTGGTGTAACCGAAGACCATCGCCGCATTCGGAATACCTTCAAACATCACGCCGCGGTAGCTCATTTTGTCAGTGACATCGAACGGCTGACCATCGAGTGTGACCCTGATTTTACCCAGAACAACCACTTTCAGTCCGGTCGCCGTGACAATAATATCGGCGTCCAGGGTATTGCCGGATTTCAGCAGAATCCCTTTGTCGGTAAAGCGCTCAATCTGATCGGTCACGACGTCTGCTTTGCCTTTGTGAATCGCTTTGTAGAGGTCGCCACCCGGGACCGCACACAGGCGCTCATCCCATGGGTTGTACTTCGGAGTGAAGTGCGACATATCAAAGTCTTTCGGCAGAATTTTGCGGTTAAAGTTGAAAATAAACTCACGGGCTTTCTGCGGGAAGCGGCGGCAGTAATTATAAAATGCCATCGTCAGCAGAATATTACGGCTGCGGATGATGGTGTATACCGCACTCTCTGGCAGGTATTTGCGCAGACGGATTGCCAGCTTATCTTTGCTTGGCACCGGCACGACGTAAGTCGGTGAACGCTGCAGCATGGTGATTTTCTCAACATCCCGGGACATTGAAGGAATCAGCGTAACGGCCGTTGCACCTGATCCGATGACAACCACTTTTTTATCTTTGTAATCGAGATCTTCAGGCCAGAACTGAGGATGAATAATCTGTCCTGCGAAATCTTCGCGTCCTTCAAATTCCGGGGTAAAGCCTTCGTCGTAATCGTAATACCCTGTGCATCCCATCAGATACTTTGCAGTGTATGTCACGACATCGCCGTCAACGTCTGCGGTTACGGTCCAGAGAGATTCTTTACTGTTCCAGTCCGCCTGAATCACTTTATGGTTAAAGCGTATTTTCTGGTCGATACCATTTTCGCTGGCGGCAGTACGGATGTAATCGCGGATGTCACCGCCATCGGCAATGCCTTTGTCGCTGGTCCATGGCTTGAAGCGATAACCCAGAGTAAACATATCTGAGTCGGAACGTATGCCCGGATAACGGAACAGATCCCACGTGCCTCCGACACTGCTGCGGGCTTCAAGAATCGCAACTTTCTTCTCAGGACACTTCTGTGCAAGGTGGCAGGCCACACCGATACCGGACAGACCAGCACCGGCAATCAGGACGTCAAAATGTTCGGTCGCCATCAATATTAACCTCAAAAAATCAGCGGACGCCGGAACTATCCGGGCAAGAGCGTTCGTTTAATAGGGCAAAAAGGGACAATTTGCCGTCATATTGACGCACTTACAGGAACAATTATTCAGGTAAGAGCGGAGGGTGAAAGTTTCAGGGGCAAACACGCCACCCCAGTTGGCTCTGTAGAGACGGCTTGCAAAACGCGACAGCCGTACCCATATACCAGACACACCCATGCAGAGAATTCTGCCAACGTCGGAGAGCGCAGTGCCGTTACTCATCATCTTTATCATAGTGCCGATACTGGAGCTGGCTGTTCTGTTCAAGGTCGGCAGTACCATTGGTGTCCTCTGGACATTTGCCCTGATTTTTCTGACCGCCATCATCGGGGTCAATCTTCTTCGTCGTCAGGGATTGTCGACACTGATGCGTGCAAATGAGCGCATGGCGCAGGGGGGACTGCCTGCGCAGGAGCTGGCAGAAGGCTTTCTGCTGGCGCTGGCGGGGGCACTTCTGCTGACGCCCGGATTCCTGACTGATATCTGTGGTTTCACTCTGCTGCTGCCGGGCGTTCGTGGCCAGATGGCGCGCTCGGTGATGAAGCGCTTCGCCGGCAATATTGTGATGGGCACACAGACGAACTACACCCAGAGCCATTCGGCGCAGAGCGAACCCCGTCGTCCGGGGCAGGGTGATGTGATTGAAGGCGACTATCGCCGGGAAGACTGATCGCCGTATGTGAAAAATTTTTGTGGCGGAGGTGTTGAAAACACTTTGCTCCTCCCCCATAGAGAGAAACAACAGATTTTGGGGCGGCTTCTGAGTCAGTCACACTGAGTGTCAGGCTCCCCGTTTATCCACCATAGTGCTAATAGATTGGAGAAACTTCGATGAAAATTCGTCCTTTACATGATCGCGTCGTAGTCCGTCGCAAGGAAGAAGAGCAGACCACAGCGGGCGGCATCCTGCTGCCGGGCGCTGCGGCTGAGAAGCCTAATCAGGGCGAAGTGGTAGCTGTCGGTACAGGCCGTGTTCTTGAAAACGGCGATGTACGCGCTGTAGATGTCAAAGTGGGTGATACCGTGGTCTTTGGTAAGTACTCGGGCACCAACACAATCAAAGTCGACGGCGAAGAGCTGCTGATCCTGAGCGAAAGCGATATTTACGGTGTGATCGAAGCCTGATTGTCACCTGGCTACGATCTGTACAGACAACTCATTTGAAGGAAAATTATTATGGCTGCTAAAGAAGTAAAATTTGGTAATGACGCCCGCGCAAGAATGCTGGAAGGCGTAAACATCCTGGCGAATGCGGTAAAAGTGACCCTGGGTCCTAAAGGCCGTAACGTCGTTCTGGACAAAGCGTTCGGCGGACCAACCATCACTAAAGACGGTGTTTCAGTTGCTAAAGAAATCGAACTTGAAGACAAGTTCGAGAACATGGGCGCCCAGATGGTTAAAGAAGTAGCGTCCCAGGCCAATGATCAGGCGGGTGACGGTACAACCACTGCGACTGTTCTGGCTCAGGCGATTGTTAACGAAGGCCTGAAAGCAGTTGCAGCAGGCATGAACCCGATGGACCTGAAGCGCGGTATCGACAAAGCAACTGCGGCCGTGGTTGAAGCACTGAAAGCACAGGCTAAGCCTTGTGAAGACAGCAAAGCCATCGCTCAGGTGGGTACTATTTCTGCTAACTCTGACGAAACCGTCGGTAAAATCATCGCAGAAGCGATGGAAAAAGTAGGCAAAGAAGGCGTCATCACCGTTGAAGAAGGCAAAGGCCTGAACGACGAGCTGGAAGTGGTTGAAGGTATGCAGTTCGACCGTGGCTTCCTGTCTCCTTATTTCGTCAACAACCAGGAAAAAATGGTTGCTGAACTTGAACACCCACTGATCCTGCTGGTCGATAAGAAAATCGACAATCTGCAGGAGCTGATCCCGGTACTTGAAGCGGTTGCTAAGTCCGGTCGTCCTCTTCTGATTATCGCTGAAGACGTAGAAGGTCAGGCGCTGGCCACTCTGGTGGTTAACAACCTGCGTGGTACCTTCAAAGTTGCGGCAGTGAAAGCACCAGGTTTTGGTGATCGTCGTAAAGCTATGCTCCAGGACATCGCAGTACTGACCGGTGGTCAGGTGATTTCTGAAGAAGTGGGCATGTCTCTCGAAACGACCACTCTGGATATGCTGGGCACCGCTAAGCGCGTTGTGATCAGCAAAGAAAATACCGTTGTCGTTGACGGCGCTGGTGCAGCAGCCGAAGTCTCTGCCCGCGTTGAACAGATCCGTGCAGAAATGGCGGCCTCTACCTCTGACTACGACAAAGAAAAACTGCAGGAACGTGTTGCGAAACTGGCTGGCGGTGTTGCCGTCATCAAAGTTGGTGCAGGTTCTGAAGTTGAAATGAAAGAGAAGAAAGACCGCGTTGATGATGCTCTGCATGCAACCCGTGCAGCAGTAGAAGAGGGCGTTGTTGCTGGTGGTGGTGTTGCTCTGGTACGCGCACTGTCCACCGTGTCTGTTGAAGGCGACAACGAAGATCAGAACGTTGGTATTGCTCTGGCGCTGCGCGCAATGGAATCTCCAATCCGTCAGATTGCTGCAAACGCAGGCGCGGAAGGCTCTGTTGTTGTCGACAAAGTGAAGAACGGTGAAGGTTCATTCGGCTTTAACGCGGCGACTGGCGTGTACGGCGATATGATCGAGATGGGTATTCTGGACCCTGCCAAGGTCACCCGTTCTTCCCTGCAGGCGGCTGCGTCTATTGCCGGTCTGATGATTACCACCGAAGCTATGGTTGCTGACCTGCCGAAAGAAGACGCGCCAGCGATGCCAGACATGGGTGGTATGGGCGGTATGGGCGGCATGATGTAATGATCGCTGCCTGAGGTTGTTCATTCTTTGTTGCTGGTTTCTCGTACAGGTGAAGTACAGGTCGAAACCAGCGTCGCGACTGAATGTTCCCTCGATGTGCGATTCCTGATGGTCGCACATGCTATCCGTACGTAAGTTTTGCTGCTTAACCGCGCAGCAATGGAAACCGGCCTCACAAGGGCCGGTTTTTTTATGGGCGTTTACCTGTACACTCAGCCGACCGGAAATAAGGAATTAACGAATGTCTTTTACGCTGATACAGAAAGGTTTTATCGCTGCTGCCCTGATGAATATTGGTGGCGTGCTGACTTTTTCCCGCGGATTCACCAATACCGCGCTGATGGAAGCTGACCCTGTTGTCATGTCTTCTTTCGGCTTACTGATGATCATGGTCTGGGGGCTCGCTTACCTGGGCGCGGCGTTTTCGACCGGCAATATCCGTTGGCTGGCAGGCGCATTTGCGGTCGAGAAGCTGGTATACGTGGTCGCCTGGGGCCTGTGGATCAGCGCTAACGATCTGGGTGCTGTGTATTCACAGGATCTGTTTGCCGGTGTGTTCTACAGCATCTATGGCCTCAATGATGCGGTATTTATGCTGTTTTTTGCCTGGGTGTTTTTTCGTAAACAGCACAACTCACATTGAATGAAGTAAGGACGTCCTGTCATGGATAGTATTCAATTGCCGCCCATAGCCGGCTTCTGGCGTCGGGCCATCGCTTTTTTTATCGACAACATTCTCGTGTCGCTGATAGCACTCGGAATTCTTTTTGCCGCCCCTGATTTCTGGGCGCAGCATTATTATCCTGGCTATTTCTGCGGCTACCTGCTGCTTGTTGGTTATTTCTACTTCTGGGAAAGGCCAGCGATGAATGGACAGACACCTGGTAAGCGTCTGTTGAAAATCTGGCTGGTTGATGCAGAAGGCGCTTCACCTTCAGCTCAGAAAGTATTGCTTCGCAGTGCAGTCTTCAGCCTCCCAATTTCCCTGAATAAATTTTCAATTCCTTCGCTTGAGTCCTGGGTGCTGGTGCCTGTCACGGTAATATTGTTTGGTGGCTTGCTGTCTCTCGCCTACCTCATGATTTTTAACCGTACTGATCGTCGTGGCTGGCATGACTGGTTAGCCGGAACTTACGTCGTCCGGCAGGTGCTTGAAAAAGAGAGTGTGTTGCCGACTCCCGTGCTTCACAAAGCCGTTACCGCAGTGATTTTTGCCGCAGCATTAATATGGCCTCTTGCCATGCCAAAGGTGGCGGAAAACAGCAGCCTGGGTGAATTACTTGCTCTGCATAATACGCTGAATGAGGATGTGCGGTTCCGCTCTGTGGTCGTCAACTTACCCACCAGCATTAAAATTGGTGGCGAGCCTCTTCCGGCTTCTCTTAGCGTATCCATTGAGCTCTCAGGAAATGGGTGTGGTAACGCTGTCTGTGACCGTGAGGGCATATCCGGGGAGGTCGCAGAGGAGGTGTACCTGCATTATCCGCAGATCTGTACCCTGGCTGGGTTAACTGTGATTGTGGTCGAGTCGAAGCGATTCGGCTTTGTCGGATCACGTGACCAGAAGTACTTCAACTTCACGTCACCGGAGCTGGGCTGTGGTGCAGTGGAGGGATCAGAGCCGCTGCAGTAAGTCTTCCATCACAGCGAGGTTGCTCAGAGAGAGCTTTTTCCGGGCAACCAGCAGCAGGCCTGTCGCCAGACGGATGCCACCGTCGATCATCAGATTGTCGGTCAGATTAAATTCTTCAATTTTTAACCCGTCCCGGTCGCGCAGGTCCCCTACAGGCTGATCACCTATATTGCCTGCTCCGCAGTGGGCAAATACACGCTGGGTGTAGGGCATAGGTTCATTGCTGTAACCATGAATGGTTTTTCCCATGCCTCGGGCGAGGCCAATCTCGTAGACGGTACCGACGTCGGCACTGGGACCACGGAATGGCGTCAGGTTGGCAACAACAATATCGGCAGAGGCGATCAGAGCTTCGTTAGCTGCGGAGATGGCAAAGCCAGTCGCCTCGGGCGTCTCCGCAGGCGGGATCACAGTGTCGAGTGGGAAGAGACCTTCAAAACCGTAGCGGGAGCAGAGAGCTTTCTTCTGTGCGCCGAGTTGATCGGCATCCGGCAGAAAAACTTCTGGCCCCGCCAGGTAAATGCGTTTCATCAGTCCGGACGAACGACGGACAGGCGTTCCGCAGGAATGGCATCAGCGCTGTACGCCATGCCCAGTTTCTTCAGGTAGAAATCACGGTCGATTTTCATCGGGTTAATGTCTTCAGGGAAATCGATACCGGCTTCTTTGTACGTCAGCTTAAGCGCTTCCATGTAGTTGTTGCCTGGTTCAATGGCAATGGCGGCAGCGCCAGCGTCCGGCTTCACTTCCACCCCCGTCATATCCACGCGCAGCACCAGAGGAAACTCGTTTTTCTGGAAGAACATATTGCGGCGGTGGGTGGTTTCGATGGCCCAGTAGAGTGCCAGCTCGCGGCTCTGGGTCAGATAGACCGGATCAGCAGCGGCAAACTGACGGTTACCTATGGTGCCCAGTGTATTCTGTTCGCGCTGAGCGGTTTCTGTGTCGCCGCCTCCAATCAGACCCTGGGTCATGATGGACTCGGCAAGGCCTGACGCTGTGCCGTGATACCAGACGTCAGAAGTCCGGAATCCGTCTTTTTCCAGCAGATCGACTGCATCTTTCAGAAACTGAGGAGGAAAGGTGTCGCTCATGTGATACCTGTGGTGTGTTCAGATTAATTACGGCGGCGATTATATCAGGTCGTACGCCGCAGTGCCCGACGTGCCAGTGCATAAAGGATCAGATATCCAATGGCGCTGGCGAGTGCCAGGGCAGTGCCCTCGTTGAGGCCGAAGGCTGGATAGCTCCAGGTGACGGTGACGACATAGACCACCATCGCCCCCAGGCCCTCAGGATACTGGCGGACTGTGGTGGCCACCACAGGAGCGCCATAGCTGAGTTGCAGTACGACCAGTGTCGGGAAAAAACTCACAGGAAAAGCCGACAGCAGACCCGCCTGCGCTGGCGTCAGCCAATGTGCCAGTGCGGTAATTCCCAGCACACTGGCCGTTGCCGCCGTCGCCCGGAACAGAATGGCGGGGACGGGCTTCTGCCAGAACGACGACTGATCAATGGTCAGTGGATGATCTGGTATACGGCGGAGCAGGTGACGGGTGATCAGAATGCCAGCGAGCGTCAGCAACAGGCAGAGCCAGAGCAGGCGTGGCAGGTACTGCAGCACCATGGCAACCAGCAGAAATGCCAGCACCGACAGGCAGACCGGCAGGGCGATCTGGCGTGCCCGGGGAAACCGCGTGGCGACGACACTGTAGCTGCTGGCCAGTGCCAGACAGCCCAGCAGACCGGCGATGGTGTGAACTGCTCCTTCGGCAGCAAATTCAGTCCCCTGCTCAGCGCCGATAAAGTAAAGGGTAATCGCACTGCCGAGCGGAAAACCGGCCAGAACACCCGCCGCCGCTGCACCCATACGACGGGCGACAGCGGCCAGCAGGACA
>Ga0208830_1001458_pt1 | contig 10473 bp, 9 predicted proteins | sample DeeseametaMP2634_FD_184169 | JGI IMG/M metagenome (GOLD analysis project Ga0208830, IMG submission 184169) | Marine microbial communities from the Deep Atlantic Ocean - MP2634 (SPAdes) | ecosystem: Environmental > Aquatic > Marine > Oceanic | place: Northeast of Antigua and Barbuda, North...
CTTCGATGCGGAGGAACCGCCGCATTTCCTATCGCCTGCCATGGGTTCCATCCGGTTCTTCGAGGACCAGCGGTTGGGTGACATACACTGTGCGGTGATCATGGACCTGGTCGGGCACGACGTGCCGGTACCGGGTCTGGAGGACGTTCTGTTCGTTACCGGTATGGAGACCGATAGTGTCCTGGGAGAAGTCATTCAGAGTTGTAAGGTGGATGAAGCCATCCGGGTATTGCCTACTCTGAATCGGTATGTGGGCGACATGTCTGACCACCACATCTTCCGGGCTAACGAGGTGCCGTACCTTTTCCTCTCCTGCGGGATGTGGCCTCATTACCACCAGGACACCGATACACCAGAGAGACTCAATTACGCGAAGACCGAAGGTGTAGCCCGGTATCTGAGTACACTTGCTAGGGCCATATCCGGTAAAGAGATGGCAGGCGAATTCGAGGGCTACGATACCACTGAGATCGAGCTTGGTTACATCAGGGAGTTATTACTTCCAGTCGCGGCAGGAATGGGGTTCACCCTGGAGGTGGAAACGAGGAAGGACATAGACTGGTTGGTGGACACTATGAGAGTCCAGCTAGGCATCTGACGGGTCAGTCATGGTCTTTCGCGTAGAAAGGATTCAGAGAGATCACCGCACGGGCTATGAAGGCCGTACTGCGGTGGGTTTCGCCCTCCCGGCTTTGCAATCTTTGCACCTGAGGGGGGTCATCACCTCCTGGTCTCCCCTGTACTGAGGCCGGTCAATGGTCTTTACCGCTTCCCCACAAGCTCCGCATCTGAATATCAAAAATGCCATATTTTATCCTTTTATTAGTATTAGTCATCAACAGACTTCCCGATTGAACAACCCAAGGTCTCTAAATCGCCAATCTGGCTTATAGCTACCCAACCAGAGACTCGAATCTCGGTCACGCACCATCCCGTTGGCATAAGAAGCAACAGAACATGTTGGGACTAACCTGGTCTGGGTCGGCAAGCCCCGGTTCGACCAGGACCAGGACCGACTCGGTCAGTCCACGCCGGCTGATCGATTGAGCCAGGCCTTCTATGTGCCGGTAACAGATTGGCATACTATGCTTCTCTGGCTCCGACTTGGCTCTGATGAGTTGAGCGAAATACTCCTTGCCACCGGGCGGTAGATCTCTCCTTGATTGGTGTGCTTGGAAAGGTGTTCTGTAATTGGGTTTCGTCATATCTATTACCGCTTCAGTGACCTGGCCATGGCCAGGATGTCCTTGACCTGGACGACAGCAGTGCCGAGGGTGTTACCGCCCTGGTCCGCCATTGTTATCACTACTCCATCGAAGTCGTTACCCCGAACATCAACGTACCGAGCATCGTCGGTGAACTGGATCGCGTATGCATCTCCGGTATCTCGGCCGTGCCGGTTGGTTTCGCACTTGTACTCCATCTATCTCCCTCCCTGCTTGGATCTGGCCTTCTGGACATGTCGGCGCACCTCCGACTCGGAGGCTTCCCTAATATGGGAAGAACCTAACCCACAGTGGCCATACCGGGCTTTGAATCGCTTCAATGCCCTCCTTTCAGTTCTATGCATCTTGTCCCTCCCCCAGAGCCCCTAATATCGAAGTCCAATCGTCCCTGTATCGGGCACCTTTTTATGTGACCGGTCCGACAAAAAGAAAAGCCCCGCTCAAGAGCGGGGCTTGTAAAAAGCTCGGCTCCCTTTTCGTTGATCTACAACGCCCATCTGCCCCGTCTCCGGGATGGAGCCACCTTTTAAGGGAAAGGTTGGCTGTGCAGTCGTAAGGCCAGGTCCCTCGTGCACATCTTGATGGTGTCCTTGAACCTTGTTGCTTAGTGGTGCTCTAGAGCTCCTCTGCAATATGTTGCGAATACGATACTATTATTATAGAACTAATATCTCTATTCGTCAAGATATTTACGATATACGTCATAGGTCTGGGAAATAGGATGCGGTCACCTGGTTCACTTCCCCCTTGAAGCTCTGGTGGTACCGCCCAATTTAGGCTCGTTAGGCCGGCTTTGGGTGTTTCATTACCATGGGAGCTCTGCCGCTGCGTTTCCCCCAGGTTTTCGGCCAAACGCCAAGCCGATTACAATATTTGAGGATGTTTGACAAATATCATAGGAATGAGAGGAACGAAAATGCCTATCAGCGGAAGCATCATTACCGGCCTGAATTTGGGGTTCGTCGACTGTGGGATTGACGCCAGTGGTGGTGCGGGCGGCGGTTCGGGACAGGTGCGGGGGCAAGCCCGCCGCGAGGTCGTCATTAGTGGCAAGCGAGTCAAGACCGTGGATGTCCATGCGCATTGCATCGTCCCGGAGGCGGCGAAGCTGATCGATCACTCACTGGAGGCGCCCGGCCTTCTGTGGTCCAATATCAGCGACCGTCTGGCGCAGATGGATCGATCGGGCGTCGATGTCCAGGCGCTTAGCATCAATCCTTACTGGTACCGGGCTGAGCGTGATGCCGTCGCCGAATTGATCCGAGTGCAGAACGAGGCCCTGGCCGAATTCTGCGCGTCAGATCAGGATCGATTCGTCGCCTTTGCGACCGCGGCATTGCAATATCCTGACCTCGCATCTGAACAGGTCGAGCAGGCAGTCAAAACCTTTGGCTTCCGCGGCATTGGCGTTGGTGGCAGCGTCGCTGGTGAGGACCTTGCCAACCCGAAGTTCCACCCGTTCTGGGCTAAATGCGAAGAGTTGGGTGTGCTCGTCTTCATGCACCCGCTCGGCACCCGCGAATTGGAACCGAGTGGCCGATTGGCCGGGAATGGTCTCCTGACGAATACGATTGGCAACCCGCTCGAGACCACGATAGCCTTGTCGCATCTGATCTTCGAAGGTACGCTCGACCGCTTTCCAGGTCTCAAGATCTGCGCCTCGCACGGCGGTGGATTCCTACCGTCCTATGCCAACCGTTCGGACGCGGTGATCACGACCTTCCCGGACCGGGTCGGGCCATTACCTAAGAAGAAGCCGACCGAATACATCCGGGGTGGCCAACTGTATTTCGATTCAATCATGTTCACTGACGAGGGCATGCGGCACCTCATCGCTGAGGCGGGGATCGATCACGTGGTCCTCGGTACCGATTACCCGTTCCCATGGAACACCGCTCCGGTTGACCACGTCATGTCGATTCCCGGACTAAGCGACGAGGACCGGATCAAGATTCTCGGTGGGACAGCGGCAAAACTCCTCGGGATCGAAGGGTAGGCGATTTTATCCTCCAGATTGAAGTACCATCAGCTAACTCTATAGTCCGATCGAACCGGTGTAATCGATGACGCTAAAGGACCTGGCCAAGAAATATTCCGCTCTAGAGGCTGTCGATAAGAGCGATTTCCAGCGCTCCGCTCGCATCCTGCAATCGATGTGGCGGGCCGAACAAGGCTATGAGATCGGTGAACTCAAGACCAGGAGCGGCTCAAAGCCTTTAGGGTCCAGATTGGTCATGCCCTGGGCGCAAGAGACGCGCGCCAATTACCTCAGCGACACCATCAAATGTGTAGTAGGTGATGAGGTGATGGATCCCGTAATGAGCAAAGGCAAGTTGTACGGCAAACCACGGATATTCAACGACTTGCTCTCTAGCCAACCACTTTGTTTCAATCTGTTCGCCGAATTGCAAAGAGACCTACCGTTGCTACGGATGTCGTGAAGAACCTTACCAACGGCCTTGTGGGTTCGGTCACCGACATAGATTTCGAGTGGTCACCCGGGAGAGGAGACCCCCGTCTGACCGGAGATAGATCGGCGTTTGATGTCTACGTCTCTTTCTCATCTGCTGGCAATAAGAAAGGTTTCATCGGGATCGAGGTCAAATATCATGAGAACCTGATAGGTGCTGCGTCACCTCACAAGGATAGGTACGACCAGATAGCCGATCAGATGGGCTGTTTCAAAGAGTCCAACCGGGAAGACCTCAAGGTTCAACCTCTTCAACAGGTATGGCGCGACCACCTCCTTGCCGGAATACACCGGATAGCCGATGGGTTTGAAGAAGGGTTTTTCGTATTCCTTTATCCTGAGAAGAACACTTACTGCTCGTCCGCTGTCGCCGACTACAAGAGGTGCCTCACAAACACCGATACTTTCGCGTCCTGGACGATCGAGTCGGTAGTTAGTGCGATCAAACGGTGTACTGATGATCCCTGGATAGACCGCTTCATAGACCGTTACCTGGCATTCGAGAAAGTTGCCACCTGAGGGCGAGCAAGGAGTGACCTGTGGCCAGAAAGATGATTGTCCAAACCGGTGACAAATCTCAGCACATCCTGGAAGAGACCGAAGCAACCAACGAAGAGGAACTGCGCTCTCTAGTCAAAGATAACCCTGACCTATTACCGATTGAGGAATTCGGTTTGAATGGTCCGGTAATGGTCGTTGGCAGAGAGACCACTCTGCCATCGGGCGCGGTCGACCTGATATGTGTGACTGCAAATGGGGACCTGCTTGTCGTTGAGTTCAAAACCGGTCCCCAAAATTCAGATTTTCGGCATTCACTGGCACAACTCCTCCACTATGGATCGGACCTATGGCACATGACCTATGAGGTATTCGAAAGTACCGTAGCGGTACGTTACTTCGGCCACTCTAATTGCAATGATCCACGGGTCAAGGGGAAGACATCTCTGGAAGAAGCGGTCAAGTCCACATGGCCCGAATTCTCCGAAGAAGAAATGAGCCATTTCAAGGACCATCTAACCAGACAATTGGAACAGGGTGCGTTCAATTACGTGCTGGTTGCCTCCAGTTTCAAAGAAACAGTGACCAGAACCATCGAATACATGAACGCGCTAAGGTCGACGTCTGATTTCTTCTGTGTAGAACTTGTACCGTTCTCCGGTCCTCACCTGAGTGCTTTCGAGTCAAGAACCATCGTGAAGCCGTATCAGCAGAGCGGGAGGAGCAGGTCCGGTACGATTGACGAATCCAGGTTCCTGGAACAGGTAATCGACGAAAGATATCGAGAATCTTTAAAGCAGCTGTTGGAACTATGTCATGGTCTGGGGTTGAAGACCCCCTGGGGGAGCGTTGGTACTTCTATACGGATACCAATTCCAGACACGGCCGATTTACTTTCTATTGCATGGCTATTCCCACCAGGAGAAGTCGGGTGGTTAGGACTGAGAGATGTAACGTTAGGCATCGACATCAAAAGTGCCTCAAAGGGTCCTTCCGTGAAAGCCTCCATAGACAGCTATATGTCGGCCCTTGAGAATTTGAGCGGAGTCGAATCGGTAACCGCCCAGGGCCTCCGTGCGTTCCATATAGGTCAAGACGAGATGGTAGAACTATCGACGGAAGTCTCGGATATAATTGCCGAGCTCGTCCGTAACGTGAACACAGCCAACGATTAAGCAACGAAGTTGGAACCAAAATATCGAATAGAAGATTATGTGCGATGATGTTCGGTGTTTAAGAAGCTGAGCAACTATGCCTAGAGATAGCTTTACCCCATACAACGGTCAATCGCTGGTTCTCCCATCTGAAGGAAACGTGATCTGCTGCGGGTTCCTAACCCACTGCATGCTGGTTTTAATCGAAGATTTCCCCGCTCAGAACGGCGGCGCACCCATCAACCAAATTGTCGATACCCTCGGTGATGACGCAGCGATAATAGCCATTACCCTCGCAAGATGGGATGTTCCCGTTACTCTTCTGTCGAACCCGCTTGGCGATGACGATTACGGAAGCAGGGTATCAAAGCAACTGAAGACCTCTGGCCTGGAAGCGAGTCTAAGTGTCGTCCAAGGGATTTCTACTCCAATCGAAGTGGGAGTAGTGGATAGCACTGGTTCAAGGACTTACTTTCAGCAACGCGATTCCGAGGCTGTGGAATCGATACCGGCGCCCGGCGATTCTCAATTGTCGGATGCTCGGATGCTGTACGTGGATTGGTACGATGGAGCTAAGATTCTGGAGACGATGGAGCGGGCTCAGGCCTATGAGGTACCGGTGTTTCTAAATCTAGAATCTAGGTATTCCGACGCTCCAAACCTCGCAGACCTGCTCCGATTTACGACCGTGTGCCAGGTTTCCATTGATGAGCCTGATGCGTCAGGAGACCCATTTACCATCGGCCAAGATTTGCTCGATGTAGGTATCGGCACAGCGTTGGTTACTATGGGCGCCCGAGGGTGCGCGGTGGTCCAGGGTAGTCAGAGGTTTCAGATCCGGCCGCCAGACGTGAGGGTAATTGATGGTTACGGAGCCGGGGCTTCATTCTCCGCGGGGATGATATACGGGTTTCAGGCCGGTTGGCCACTGGAACACTGCGCTAGGTTTGCCACTGCTCTCGCCGGAATCAGTTGCGGGATAGCCGGGCAGGCGCTCGTTACCTTTGATGCGGTAGAAAAAATCGCCGAAGGGTTGACCACGGAGCGGGCGGCAAAGCGGCCGTCTTGGGGTATGCCTGGGACTGATACTTCCTGACCCAAAACACACAATATCGCATAGGCTTTGGGTCATCGAAATACATCAATCCGCCTAACTCGTTGTTATCACCGGCCTCAATCAGAGTGCATCCGAGCTCATCCAGGACCTCTAACAAGCGGTACTCGCTATAAAGCTGAAACGTTCTTGTCACGCTCTCTGCACCATAGGCATTGTCCTCCACTGTGGCTACGCCTGATCCCACCTTGAACATCAATTGAAGAACACCGTTTGGGGCTAGGACCCTCGTCAATTCGGGTAATGTTTTCCGTTCCGTTATCTCGGCCGGCAGGTGCTGGATGACCGCGTTGCAGGTTACCAAATCGAAGTAGCTATCCCCGAAAGGTAAAGGCCTTGCCAAGTCCGCGACTTGAAGCCGCGCCGCAATCTCGGGGTGGAGCTCCTTACCCAAGCTGATGTTCTCCGCAACCGCATCGACGCCGAAAGATTCCCGGCCCCACGTGTGAAGTAAGTGGACGTCCCTAGCACCTGCTCCGCAACCGGCATCGAGGCTTCTCCCGCCTGCAGACAGCGAAACGATTCGATGCAAAAGGTCCATGTCTCCCCGCAACTGCGGATGGGAGCTGTAGGGATATACGGAGTGAGTGAATTCGTGGGACAGTTCAGAGTAGCGGCGGGTGTGCTCTCGGTAAAAGTCCAGGGAATCGATCTTCATAGTCCTCTACCAGGGTAGGTAGTCTTAGATGTGACGACGTTTGGCCGAAAGTTTACTGGTCTAAAGGCCCTTTGTATACTGATGCGCACACGCCCGCCGATTCAAACGAGCGCTCAGAATCCGCGGCGGGGTTTGGACCGAGGGCAGACAATCAATGAACTAGGCGCTTCAGTAATTCCTGATTTGGAACGGTAAATGTATGGCCTTAGAAAAAACCTGTTTGCAACGTCTCTTCAAAGAACAGGCACACAGAACTCCAGCCGAACTGGCGGTAGTGGGTCTAGAGGGTGAAAAGACCTATTTCGACCTGGATCGGGAATCAGATGCATTGGGCGCTTACCTTCGCCAGCATGGAGTCTTGCCCAACGACCGCGTAGGCATCTTCATGGAAACCTGTCCGGATTATGTAACGTCCTGCATCGGCGCACTCAAGGCGGGCGGGGCGTTCATGCCGCTGGCAATGGAATCACCGGATAACCTGCTGAAAAGCATCTTGGAGGAAGCTAAGCCAAAGCTGGTGATTACCAAACAACGCCACTTGTCGCGTCTTGGTTCCTCCCTCAATATCCAAGTATTGTTGATCGATACCGACGACACCTGGCGAGACGCCTCCGAACACCAGCCCGCCATTAACTCCATTCACGACCTCGCTTTTGTTCCATACACTTCCGGCACAACCGGCAATCCAAAGGGAGTGATGCAAACCCACGGGGCCTTGATATCGTCCTATTTCGGTAGGTACAAATTCAGTTCTTACAGGACCGGCGACCGGGTCGCCTGCAACATTTTCTTTACGTGGGAGTTTCTACGCCCGTTGTTGAAAGGCGGTACGGTTTACATTATCCCGGATGACGTTGTGTTCCTGCCAAGGACTCTAACGAAATTTATCTCTGACAATCGAATAACCGAGATCTTGTTTACTCCGTCCCTCCTGCGAGCTGTCTTGAACGATTCGAAGAGCCTGCCCGCGAAACTCGAGACATTGCGGGTAGTTTGGCTAAATGGAGAAGTGGTGTCCGGCATTTTGAAGGAGCAGGCATTATCGATTTTGCCCACCACTGCACGTTTATTCAATACATACAGCATCAGCGAGGCCCACGACGTATGTACCCTCGAGTTGGCATCTGATCCACTGAATCAAGCTGATTTCTGTCCTGTCGGACTCCCGATGGATGGAGTTGAGGTTAAGGTGCTCGCGGAGAACGGATCTGATCTCAACGATTTTGGGACCGGAAAGTTGTACATCGGAGGGAAGGGACTGGCTCGTGGCTATCTGGAAAGAACTGATCTGGACCAGCAAAGATTTTCCCGAGTGAACGGTGAGCGATATTACGCCACAGGTGATGTGGCAGAAATCGATCCACAGGGGTTTGTCACGGTTATTGGCCGCAATGATTCCATGGTCAAGATCAGAGGGTATAGCGTTTATTTAGGCGGGATCGAGGAAACCCTAAAGAAACACTGCGAAGTTCTGGACGCTGCCGTCACGGTTGAAGGTCAAGATGAGTCCGATAGATGGCTAGTATCTTACGTAGTTCGCAAGCCCGATTCATCATGGTTGGTTGACTCCAACAGTGCTACCAGTAGGGACCTGCGGAACCTATTAGAGCGATTCCTCCCCCATTACATGGTTCCGAGCCGTTACGTAGAACTGGAAGCGCTTCCGATAAACCAGCAGACGGGTAAGTTAGACAGCAAAGCCTTGCCAAGCCCCAAGAATGTGAAGGCGCGCCGCCATGACACCGTGATGCCAATCGAGCAGGCGTCGAGTTCGGAAGGCAGAGCATTGATGCGAGAACTATGGGGTGAGGCGTTAGGCATGGACGCGAGTGCATTAGAGAGTGATTGGGATTTTTTTGACCTTGGAGGCAATTCTCTCTCCGGTCTTGGCCTGACTTTAGGAATCGAGCAGGCATTTGATGTCAAGCTTCAAGGAAGCGAGGTATACGAATACCGTACCATCGACAAGTTGGTAAGCTTTTTGGCTAATGGAGACGCGATTATGAACAATAATATGTCATTGTCCGACGACGCTGAGATCGGTGCGGACATCGTCCCTCCACATAAGGGCGAATGGGTCCGTCTTTCCGAAGCTTCAAATATATTCGTGACCGGTGCTACCGGATTCCTGGGGGCATTTTTGTTGGATGAGCTGTTCCGTTTCACACGCTCAGATACGAAGATTTATTGCTTGGCCAGAGAGAACGCCCAGGCAGATTCCGCAGGCGATCGGGTCCTAGATACATTGAAGTTCTACGGATTATCATCACAAGATCGAAAAGACCGGATTGTCACAGTGGCCGGCGATTTAACGAAATCCAAATTTGGTTTGGACGAAGAAGAGTACTGCCGGCTCGCACAGGAAGTTGATTTGGTGTTTCATTGCGCCGCATCAGTCAACTATGTGTACTCTTATGACACAATTAAACCTCATACCGTCGGCGGGACCACCGAGGTGATTAAATTCGCCTGCTACAGTAAAACCAAGTCCCTGGTGTATCTCTCCTCAAACGGGATCTTTCCCGGAGGAGATTCCGTGCCCTATCTAGAGAACAACGAGATCGATGGCTTTGCAGAAAGAATGGACGGAGGGTACAACCAGGCTAAGTGGGTCGCTGAGCGCATGGTTTGGTCTGCAGTATCGCGGGGTCTCCCGGTATGTTTGATTCGGCCCGGGAATATCGGACACCATAGCGTCACCGGCGTGCTAAATCCCAACGATTTTCAGACACTGATCATCAAATCTTGTTTACAAGTAGGTTGCGCCCCGATCGCTCCAGATTGGTTTTTCGAGATGACTCCAGTGGATTTTCTTGCGGCCGCGATCGCTAGGTTTTCCGACGACAGTTCGCATCTCGGCCAGGTCTACAACGTGGTCCAGCAGGACCCCGTGCGGGCCGAAGATGTCTTCACTCGCATGCAGGATGTCGGGCTCGTAGCCGAGCTGGTGCCAATGAGCGAATGGAGATCTAGGTTGCAGACGGTGGCGGACAGTGCTAACGACGTTGAGTTAAAATTGCTCTCCCAGTCGCTGGACTCCGTTGAGGGCTATCTCACCGATACCAGCATTTATGACATTAGCCGTTTCAATGAGGCTTCGGCAAAAATGGGCCTAAATTCACCTAACGTGGATGTCGATTACGTTACGATGTTTCTCCGAAGGCAATGAGATTATGCGAGAACTAAAATCCCGGCGTTGCAGGACTTTCGGCCGATGGCAGATGGTCACAAACAAATGGAATGATTCAATAAGACAATCAGATCAACCGTAGATTGGGCCAACGGGGAATTTCCATCACGCCGCGCCCGGCAAACGGACCGGCACCGTTTGCAAATAGTGAACACCCGACCCT
>Ga0208830_1001468_pt1 | contig 10429 bp, 10 predicted proteins | sample DeeseametaMP2634_FD_184169 | JGI IMG/M metagenome (GOLD analysis project Ga0208830, IMG submission 184169) | Marine microbial communities from the Deep Atlantic Ocean - MP2634 (SPAdes) | ecosystem: Environmental > Aquatic > Marine > Oceanic | place: Northeast of Antigua and Barbuda, North...
GATGAAAGTCTTGGTCTCTTGAGTCGGGGTCTCCGCGGCTTGGCCTTGATCGATGTTGTTCTGAGACACTTCTGGCTCCTTTCTTGATGTGGATGACTTATACCCAACACCAGGAGTCCAAACCCACCACCACTCTCATGTTTTTCTCCCCTTAAAAGTGTCCCATTATCGCTGAACGCCTACAAACTCAATCTTCCATCAGTTTAAGATGGCTGTAAGCCAATTATTCGACTCATCTAACTAATCGTCGGCTTTGAAAATCCATTGGCGCGGCAGGTATTTTAAGTTCGCCCACCTGATTTGTTACCCTGATGAAACTAGGCTGCCAGCAACACAATCAGCCTGCGTTCTCGGTGTAGTTCGACTCTAGTCCAATGAACTAATTCGGAGTGATTGAATTGCCTTTCTCCTGTCCTAGTAATTGACGCGATTATTCCGGCTTCGTCGACTGCGCACAGTACGGTTGGCAACTTCAAACCGGACATTTGTCACCTGCCGATCTCTCGCAAACCTGGTGGCCTGTTCCACCATAGTGGACTCAATATCGATGCCAACCGCTTGACCAAGGGAAATGGCGTCAGCGAGCCCAAGAGTGATAGTCCCGGGGCCACAACCGCAATCCAATAGACTCATTCCAGACTCTAGATGAGGCATAAAGAAGTCTGCTTGTGGCGAGGCGCTGCGCTCGACATGGTGCTCTTGGACTGCTGGCGAATCATAGCCATAGAAAGGGCGACCCTGCCACTCAGGGTGGCTCGGTGTTTGAGAGGATCCATTGGTCATCTTATTCTCCTTTGCTGGATGTTCCATTCGACAAGGTATTGTTAGGCGCCACCAGCTATCCTTAGCAAAATCTCCGCCACCTCCCTGGGTTTGGTTATCATCGGGTCGTGACCGGTGTCCAGTTGATACAAACCCCAGTCCGATTGCCGGACACGCTCGGCAACCGGGTCAAACCCCGATTCTCTGGACAGGATGAAAGAGCGTGATATTTCCAGCGCTTCGGAACTCCCCAGTCTCACCGGTTGGGCAAAGGAGGCGACCGATTGAGGGCGTAGGCGGGGCAACACCCGGGACTGGTCCTCAGGATCGGTGATGCCCCAGCGCCGGCGGATTTCCTCGACAGTGGAGGGCGGCCGCAGAAATTCCTCCCGGTTGTCGATGGCGGCTCGGACTCTGGCGGTGAAGTCTGGGCCGCGTACCGCATCAAGCTGGTCAACCATAGCCTCACCGTCCCTAGGCACCACGCCGTTCACGTAAACCAAATGGTCCAGGCGTTGAGGACAGACCTCCGCCACGCCGGTGATGACCATTCCAGCGTAGGCGTGGCCTACCAAAATTACCTCCTCCAGCCCCTCGCTCTCCAGAAGTTCCCGAACGTCCTTGATATGAAGGTCCAGATTGATGGCTGCGGGGTCGATGTATCCGGCTAGGTGAGAACGCTCGCCCATGCCCGTGAGGCTGGGGGCGTAGACCGAGCCGCCGGATTGCCGCAAAAGTGGCTCCACCTTCCACCAACACCATCCACCGTGCCAAGCCCCGTGAACCAAAACGAAAGTTGCCATAATATATCCCTGTTAATTGAGGCTATTCGTGGTGGTCATGGAGGTGGTGCTCGATCGTGCTGAGCACCTCCAGTATCGGTGGGCCTTCGCTGTAGCCCTTTTGATGAAACACTGCGTCTACCAATTCATACATAGCAGCTGCTCCCTCGAAAGCGTCATTAGTCAACCCTATTCCTTCCATGGTGAGAGCAATTTCCTTCATTTCACCTATCCACCTTCCAGCCCTGTGAGGTACAGTGGGAATGTTGTCTTCCATACGCCCCCATAGTGTTGGATGGCTCGATGTCCATTCTTTTCGCAGGGGATCAAGAACACCAAGAGATTGCGCAGTCACAAGCGAGTGAAGCCATAGGGCAGTAGTGCCTTTCGTTTGAGACGCATAGCACATTTTCAGAGCTGAAGCCGTCCCTATTTGATCTCCCAAGTTGCGGAAGTCAATATTTTGACCGTGTAGTTCTAATACTTCGGACGTGTCAGGACCCGAGAGGTAGACACGGGTCAGTCCCCTCCTTTCAGGTGGAGAACCTATGATTCCGCAATCCACATAGCGTGCTCCTGCACCACCTATAATTTCTGCTATTTTTAGGGTTGTTTGGGGAGCGATCGCATTGCAATCCACGTAGAGCAGTCCAGGATTTGCGCTCTGGATATGTCCTGCGATGTTTTGGGCAACAGAAAGTGCCGATTCAGGAGGTACAATAGAAAATAGACAATCTGCTTGGCTCAGTAGTGTGGCAAGATTCGGGGTGTCTTGAAACCCTGCTTTTTGTGCCAACTCTTTTGTCAGGGGACTCCTCCCTTCTGAGCACGTGATGACTTGATATCCCTCTTGGACAAGTGCTTTTCCGATTCCGCTACCCATGTCCCCCGGGCTGATGATTGCTATGGTCTTGATGGTCACGGCTCTACTCCTCAGATTGGATTTGTGCGTGTGTGGAGTGCTGTGAAATCGGGGGCTCTGGCCTCCCCTGGCCACTGCGTCCTCCCAGATATAAACCTTATAAATATACCGCGTCGTCGAATTAGGCCCTTTAGATTAGGCCCTAAGGGTGTGGACAAGCCTTCGACCAAAAACTTGAGCGGCTCGTGTTCGATTTCAGTGGTTTGGGCCCCGGCCCGTCTTATTTCTTTGCGAATCTAGAACATTCTGGCCGAGAGGCGCGACCACTTTATGAAAGCCGACCTACTGGAGAGCCAGATCCGGACATTGGAAGACCCGGTGGAGGTAGTTACGGTCGATGTAACACCGGGACCGGCGGAAGTTGTGCAGGCCGTAAGGATGGCTTTTGGCCTTTGACACTACACCATAGAGTCGTAGAAATCCTTTTCGTAGGCCAAGATGTGCGCCGCCACCTGCTCCAGTTCGTCTTTCCTTCCCTGATCCAGACCGTAAATGGTAACCAGCCGTGCCACAGCATTTACAAACCGCTCGGAGCGAACATGGGGAATGTCAAAGTACTTCAGCGCCTCCCCAGATACCCCGTAATGTTTGGACAGCCCTTCCCGCATCGCCGAGCATGTATCCGAGAAAACCCTCCCGACCAGATACCAGGCCGCCGCCTTCTCAGCAGCTCCCCCTTCCACAGAAAGACGGAAGAGGTAATTCACCGCGTTCAGGGCTTCTGAGGGCGGGGACTGCTGCTCCATTTCGCTGTCCGTCAGCCCTAGGGCTTCCATAAAGGGACGGAAGCGACTCGAATACTCCAGTTCGCCGGACAATCGCTCATGGAAAAACCGCTGGGTTTCCAAGTCTGGCGAGTTGACGATGGACACGGCGAAGTGCTTGACCCCGCCTCTCATGTACCAATACTCGGCTATGGGAAAACGTCTCAGGTCTTCTAGGTGGGCGTTTCCTCCAGCTACGCTGGTGACGAATGGGTGACTCCTGATTGCGGCAAGGGTCGGCTCATGATGGCGCTCCAACTCTTCTAAGAACCGGAGCGCGGGTTCCAGTTCACTAGCCATAATCCACCTAAATTCCCCTTCGCATAGAATCAATCATAATATCCCAGTCGACGCCCGGTGCACCCCATCCCAGAACATCAACTCGTAGGACTGAAGCAACCGGGCGGCCCGTTTCAACTGGGCTTCACCTATTCCGTGAAGCAAACCATTATCAATGACCCGGCGGACGTCTTCGTCAAATTCGCTGGGAGTCGGACCGGAGAACAGGGTGAAGAAGGCCGTGGCATGTTCGGTAAGTCCGTATTTGTCCCTTAAGGCGTCCCCAACCCGCCCGCAGTTGGCACCCCAGGCGGGAAAGTTCACCGCCAGGGCAGCGGCCATCTCGGCAGGTGAAGCGTAGTGGGCCAGCTAGGCTACATAGTGGGCGTATGCCTGGGCCTCCGGGGTCGGCTCGTATACCAAGAGCGATGGCTCGTCCAGGCCCAACGCTGTTGCCAAATCGTGCAGGGCACCGAAGGCGGCGTCCTCGCCTGGCAAGATACCCAGGAAAAACCTCCGGCTGCGTGGATGGTCGCAGCGGGCTACCATAGCGGCCAGGCTCCTAAGGTCGCTCTCGATGGTAATGTGCTGTTCCCCTACTATTACGTTCAGGCCGTCCCTGGTAATTTCATTTTGCTCCAACGCACGGAGGTACGGGTGGTCGCGAAGTTGCGCCTCGACTGGCTCCAGTTCACTCCGAATCTGCTCTATCAAATCTTGGGTGTTCGACACGGTCTGACTCGCTAATGTTTTCTAATGTTTCCTTTTGCGATGGAATCATGGGACCCCTCAACGACGAGGCAGTTGGCCAAGAATCTCCATAACTTCGGAAATGTCAGCCACGTTCTCCAGGTTCTCCAGGAGACTCAACAGGCGCTCAGTATCCTGCTGGGATAGAACACGTTGGACACAGTCGAATACCTTCGCCATGCGCTCTTCCCGGCTCATCGGGTTGGCTGCGGACCCGCGGAAGGCGTGGCACTCGGAGTCGACAGTGCTTCCATCTTTCAGTTGCGCCGTTGCTCTCACCGCGGATGATTCCGGATCGCCGGGTTCGACGCTAATCTTTCGAAGAGTCTCTTCCATATCCGTCGAGAACCGGCGCTGGTCGGTAAAGGTCTCGATTCCCACTTGGCCGTCCAGGAGTGCTGCCGCGGCGCAGTATTCCACGCTGAACTTGCCATCAAGACCGCTCAGGGGTAGCGGCCCAGAGTGCCCACGGCCACGCATTTGGACGGTCAAATGGTCCACCATGTCGGCCTGAAGGTCATGCTGTTGGCGAAGGTCCAGCACTGCTTCTATGGGGTTTTGCATATAGACTTGGGCAGGGAATCGTTTGATGTCGAAACCGGGCTCCACCAAGCGGAAGGACGTTCCCAAACCTTGGGTTAGAATTTCCAAGTCCAGGTTTCCATTGAACAGGGCTTCTGAGTAGCCGTTGGGAGCCTCAAAAATGGAGTCATTACTGGTATAACCCGCTGAGGCTAGGATAGCAGCCTCGGCGCCCATCCGCGCCGCGTTCCCAGTGTGGGTAGACTTGACCATAGTGCCTGTGTTGGCGGTCAGTCCGCCGGTGCGAGAAGCGGCAATACCCATAGCCATCTGAGTGAGGTGGGTGTCAAGCCCAAGTACTTTTGCGCTGGCAACAGCTCCTCCCAAGGGACCAACTAGGCCCGGAGGATGGTAGGCAGGATTGGACACAGCAGCAGAGGCAGCCCGCAGCCGTCCCTGAATCTCCCATCCCAGCACATAAGCCTCAATGATGATCTTACCGCTAGTGTTTCTCCCTTGGCCTAGGGCAAGCGCTGCGGGAAGACAGGACGAAGTGCCGTGGGTCGGCGGGTATCCTTGAATCTCGTAGTCCAGGCAGTGGCCAAACACACCGTTGGCGAATGCAGCGGATGGAGCATTAGTCTTAAACCCCCATCCGACGACGGAGGATTGGGGAGACCCACCTAACTCCTGGACATATCGACCGATGATTGATGCCAATTCCTGAGTGGAGCCTGCCAGCATGTTAGCTACCCCGTCCAGGATAGCGATCTTGGCAGCTTCTACCACTGAAGTGGGAAATGCGTCGTAACCGGTATCCACGATAAACTGGGCTAGGGTCTTGGTGGCGCTCATATCAGCCTCGAAAAGGAAGGATGGTGGATTAGGTGGATTAACGCCCCCGAAGAAAGGAATAGGGCTCAGTGTTAGGCCCGCACGACCTTATGATCCGATTTATACCGTACCTACGACCACTTCCTGTGCTTGGTCCGCCGCCGCCAGGATGTCATCGATGAAGTGGTGCAACTTGACGGCTTCATTGAAATCGGGTTGGCAACTGGTTCCTGATAAGATGGCCTGACCAAATTGATAATACATCTGCCCCACGTTGTAAGGCTCTCCCTGGGGCATCCCTTCTAGTACGTAGATATACTTCTCTGGAATCTCCATGTCCTCCAGAGTGTTCCCTTCCCTGACACCTTGAAGACGAACGGCGTTGGTGTTTGCCGAGCCTTCGGAAGAGGCGATGAGGGTCCCTTCGCGTCCGTAGATCTCCATTCGGTAGCCGCTACCCACCCAAGGGTTGCTAGCGATGTGCACCGAAGCAACGCCTCCGTTGGCCAACTTGCCGCTGACCAAGATATTATCCGGCGAAGTGACGTCTACCGTCTGTTTGGTGTCAACCTCATACCATTCCTTTGCCTGGGTGCTCACCACTGAAGAAACGTGACTGAAATCGCCGATGACAAAGCGCAGGGCGTCGATAGTGTGGCCGCAGGAAATCGTAAGGGTGTTAGCCCCTAGATCAATGTCTCGTTGCCAAGTCCGGTCAGAGGTCCGCTGTAGCACACCTCCGTTGATCCGGCTAACATGGCAGGACATCACGTCGCCCACATACCCCGACTCCACCAAATCCTTGGCGTACAAGATGGCTGGATTAGCTCGGGACTGCAGTCCTACCATGTTCCGAACTCCTTTAGCCTGGGCCAGGTCGGCCATTTCCTGAGCCTCGGAGGTAGTTCGCCCCAAGGGCCACTCGGTGTAGACGTGCTTGCCTGCATTGATAGCCGCCATAGTCGGCTCATAATGGGCTGGCACCCTTAGGCTCACGGCAACGGCGTCGATGTCGGGATGCGCGAGCATTTTACGGTAGTCGTCGAAAGCCAGTCTTGCTCCGAACATTTGCCGGGACTCCTCGGCGCTCTCCTGCCGGGTGGTGCAAACCGCGGTCAACTCGAACTCCGGGCTGGCCACCACCGCCGGCAAATGAGCTCGGGGAGCCCATCCCCGGTGAACGTTAGCTCCGATGATGCCCAATCGTATCTTATCTGCCATTAGTTCCCTCCCTCAATACGGCGAATCGATCCTATCCTACCATGAAGGTGAACTAAAGCCTCCGCTCGTTAGACTCAGTCCGCCCTTATGATAAGATCGCCTAAAACAGCAAGGGAGGCCTCATCATGCCATACGGAGGCAATGACTGGTTGGCGCTAGCCCCGGAAGCTACGCTGGAGCCGGAGATGCCCATCTGCGACCCACATCATCACTTTTGGGACTTCCGCACCGACCGGATCCCTTACCACCGGTACCTTCTCCACGAGTTAGCAGCCGATATAAATAGCGGCCACAATGTGCACTCCACCGTGTTCGTTGAGGCCAGGTCAATGTATCGGCCCGACGGACCGGAGGAGTTGCGGACCGTTGGCGAAGTAGAGTTCGTCCAAGGACTTGCCGCGGCCAGCGCCAATGGCTTGTACGGTCCGGGCCGTGCGGCAGCAGCTATCATCGGCCACGCAAATCTGAACCTGGGTGACCGTGTTGAACCTGTGCTGGAAGCCCTACGGGCGGCCAGCCCCAATCGGTTTCGCGGCGTCCGCCATTCCTGTGGTTGGGACCCCCATCCGGAGGTTGAAAACCGGGCACCGGAAGATCAACTGGCCAGCGACGAATTTCGGGCAGGAGCGCGGGTGCTGGCGCGCTTGGGATTGGTCTATGAGAACACGGTGTTCTTCCCCCAATTACCTGAGGTAGCGGCATTCGCCAGGGCTTTACCCGACCTGACCATCATTTCCAATCATATCGGCGGACTGATGCGAGTCGGTCCTTACGCCAACAAGGACGATGAGGTGTTGGCCGCCTGGAGAAGTGGCATCACCGACCTAGCGTCCTGCCCCAACGTGGTGATGAAGCTAGGTGGCGTTGGACAGCCACGTTACGGCTTTGACTGGCATACTAGGGAGACGCCCATCGGTTCGGAAGAGCTGGCCGATTCCTTGGCTCCTTTGATGAATTTCTGCATTAGGCAGTTCGGACCTGAGAGGTGTATGTTCGAGAGTAACTTCCCGCCCGATAAGGTGTCATTCTCCTACAACGTGCTGTACAACGCCTTCAAACGCCTTTCTAGCGGTTACTCGGTGACCGAGCGTGCTGCTATGTTTCATGACAACGCGGTTCGGGTATACGGGATTAACGCATAAGTCTCTGGCGGGCCGGAGGGTTTCTAGAGCCATTAATAATTTGCACTTTTTTCGTAGAATGCGAACTAGTCCTTAGTCACTTTCAGTATAGCCTGCTATCTAGAAGCATTGCGAATTAAATCAACTAGGCACACTTTTAGGCACACTTTGAAAAACTCATCTGGAATCAAATAGGGGTCCCACGATCAGGCTCCTCTCCTGCTAACGACCTTAGGGTTATGAGTTCGGTGCGACTTGTCCGTAGTTGTCTCTGGGAGTCCGTGTCATATCTATAATCCCAATGTACTGTCCACGTGAGTTTCCCAAGGTCCGCAGTTGTCCGCCCCTGTTGCTGTCAAACTTCATACTTTGCATCGGTCTCGATGACGTGTTGCGAGGTCTACCGCCTCGCAAGAATGGCTATGTGCCGCCTTGCAGACCGGACCCTTCCTGGTGGACCCGTAGCTGTCGATTCTATGAAGATTGTCCTTAGTTACTATATTTGATCTGGGCAACGAATCCTGCCTTATCTGGCCATGAGAAGTTCAGCCGATCAGTGGACAACGTACACGTTTTGGCTGAGACCACGTCCGCCTCCTTGAAGATGAAACCGGATTCGTGCTGGATACGGATGCCCTCCGGCTCTCCTGTGACCGGATTCTTTACGGGTTCAAAGGCCATTGAAGCCGCATCCCCCATAGTGACTGTGCTGTCTCTTCCGCGAAGATCAAATTGGAATGAAACGAACATTGGGTCGATGGGATCAGTGATTAAAGCGGGGAACACTTCGAAAGGTAAGCCACCGTGTTTGCCAGATGTGATCTGCATCAAAGCGTCGCGTTGTTGATCGTCCGCTCTCTCGTCGATGAACAGGCCAAGGGTTCCGTTTCCCAGATGCATGGCGGCTGGGAAACGAACATAGAACCCGAAGGCAATCCCATTTAGTGAGACACTCCCGTACGTCCCTTGGGTAATGAGGTAGGCCCCGATCCCTTCGCAGAAACCTTGTGTGGGCGGTGCTTCGAACTCGCAGGGGCAACCGTAATCACAGCTGCATGCCTGGAAATAATCCGCTTCAAGACTCCACTGAACCTTTACTTCGCTAGAAACCATCGTCTTTCACCTCTCCCGATTTCATGACTCGGTGTGACAACCGCCATTAGTGTCAAATGAAGTGCTCATCGAGCTCTACGCTGGAAACCATGGGCCGACAAAGTAAGGTTTCGTTCTCCATCAGGTAGAATTATGTCCATGGTTTGGGGTGTATGTGATTGTACGAGGTAATATTACACGCAGCGCCAATAAAGGCAACAACGGGGTCGGTGGCTATGGACTCTAATGGGATGGCGGGCTACTAGAAGACAAAGACATGGGGTGTAAGGTGCTTGGTCGGCCATCGGGGGACATTCGAAGGTTATGGAACGCACTTTAAGCCCGGTATTTTGCCGTTTCCACGCATAAATTCTATATTGTTGCCCAGGCTGAGATGAGCCTGGCACACGTGTAAACCCTTATTCTGGCTTACCGCGCCTGGATGTGTGCAATTCTCGCCCATTTATCGTCTATTCTTAGCCCATTGTTAGGCCATAGTTAGCAGTATCAGGAAGCCGCCATCTTTGCGGATCGGACCGGCGAACGGGCGAATCGGGGAGGGATAGCGGGTGACACTGGACTGTCACCACGGAAGGACAACATTGGGTGGAGGACGCGACGAAGAATAACTGCCATTATCCTCGTCACAGAACGCTCATACAGCTACAACGGGTTTAATCTTTTGCAACCTAGTTGAGAGCGGCTCGTAACAAGAATAATGTTCTAGATATGATAATGAATCGAGATTAACTCCCAGGTAGTCGTTTCCAGTTAGTATCGATTCGGGACCATATTCCCCCCAAACCAAATCTGCGATATTGCACATTGATTGAGTCTAATTGATAATCATGCAGATGTTACGGCAAATAGTTACGGGAACTTATTTACATTTACATAGGTGTAAAGGGTTGACGACATGGACCGACGCGAAATTGGAAGAATACTAGCGAAAGCGCGGGAAGATGGAGCGACTACATTAGACTTGACTGGGAAAGGGTTGGGTACGTTGCCCCCCGAGATTGGCAATCTGACCAACTTGAGACTTCTGGCTCTTTCGTTTAACGACCTCACAGTACTACCCGCCGAGATAGGCAACCTAACCAACCTGGTCAATCTGTATCTGAACCACAACCAGTTGTGGGTGCTGCCTCCCCAGATTGGCAAGCTCTCGAGTTTGCAATACCTTAACCTGCGGGACAACCGATTGATGGGTCTGCCCCGAGAGATAGGCAACCTGACACTCCTAACGAATCTTGACCTGAGATCCAACCAACTGACAGAGCTATCGCCGCAATTGGGCACACTGATAGAACGCGGAGTAGTTAACGTATCCGGAAATCCTCTGGCGGAGTTGCTCAACAAACCGACACAAGAAATTCA
>Ga0208830_1001471_pt1 | contig 10421 bp, 9 predicted proteins | sample DeeseametaMP2634_FD_184169 | JGI IMG/M metagenome (GOLD analysis project Ga0208830, IMG submission 184169) | Marine microbial communities from the Deep Atlantic Ocean - MP2634 (SPAdes) | ecosystem: Environmental > Aquatic > Marine > Oceanic | place: Northeast of Antigua and Barbuda, North...
GTTCATCAACATCAGCTTCTGCGCGCATTCTTCAGCGTCTGCCTGGCGTACTCGCAGCGCGACCAGGAGACGGCCCGGATTGCCTTCGAGAATCTCTGCTTTCACTATGGTCCCATCCTTGTTTTTCCTCACGGCTACATAGGATGAGGAGCGTCTGCGGCACGAATTTCAACCGACGAAAAAAGGCGCGATGAAACAATCGTTCGCTGACAGGATACTTTCCACGGGCATTCGCTTTGGATCGTTAACGCCTGCGCGCTCATCAAGTGAAGACGCTTCGGTTCATCCCTTCTCAGGAAATATCCATGTCCAAACCGATATCGAAGGACGGTGCGCCCATCGTGATCTTCGAGGTTGAAATGTAGTCCACTCCCGTCTCCGCGATCGACCGGACAGTATCTATGTCGACGCCCCCTGAGGCTTCGAGTTTGATGCGTCCGTTATTGTGGCGCCTGTTTATTTCGACGGCCTTGGCAAGCATCTCCGCCGTCATATTGTCCAGAAGGATCGAGTCCGGATTACCTGCTAGCGCCTTTCCCAGCTGGTCAAGCGTGTCCACTTCGATTTCCACTTTAACCAGGGGGCCAACATACGCGCGGGCCGCTTCGATAGCCTCCGAAATGCCACCGCTCACTGCGATATGATTGTCCTTGATTAGTACCGCGTCATCGAGACCGAAGCGGTGGTTGGTTCCGCCCCCGCAGCGAACCGCATATTTCGCAACCACCCGGTCACCGGGTACCGTCTTGCGCGTACAACAGATTCTCGCGTGTGTATGGCTGACTTCCGACACGAAGGCCGCGGTGAAGGTGGCGATACCCGACAAGTGCATCAGGTAATTGAGCGCCACACGTTCAGCAGACAGGACAGCACGCGCGGCACCCTGGATCGTGGCAATCACGTCGCCTTTTTGGACCTCTGCGCCGTCCTGAAGGATAGCCTTGAAATCAAGTGTCGAATCCATTTGCAGGAAAGCGGGTTCGGCGAATCGGAGACCGCAAACGACACCCGCTTCGCGTGAGACGAGACTCCCCTTCGCCACGGCTTGGGGCAGAACCGTGGAATCGGTCGTGATGTCTCCCGCGCGACCGAGATCTTCGCGCAGGGCCGCACGAACGGCGTCGTCCACGATCAATTGGGGCAGGGCGAATGGAGCGCTTAGCAGGGTCATTCTGCGATACCTTTCATTCGTAACAGGGCTAGAGGGAATACCCGCTGTTGCAAAAGAAACCACCCTAATGGCGATCCATCAGGGTGGCTACGACACAGGAGGTGCGCGATGGAACAGTTTCTCTCTTTACTGATGAGATGAGGGCTATTCGGCCGCCATGATCCCGCCATTTCCACTGATCGTCCGCCAGTCGACGGTTTTCGGGAACACGCCTTCGCGCGAGTTAATGCTGGACTGGCGCACCCGCGGCTCCTGGGTGCCGATCGCCTTGCCGCCTTCTGCGACCTTGCGCGCCGCGTCGACCATCAGCCGGCGGAATTCCACGATCGCCAGATCGGATGCGCCAAGCGTATCGATGGAACGGTCGGCGATCGGCCCCTGGGTGACCCACATGGCGATATCCTGGTTCGGGATGCCCTGGATACCGGTGAAATTCCCCAGTTTCATCGCTTTCCGGTCTTGCTGGAAGCGGTTCTCCCAGGTGCGAACGGGCTCCCACCGCTCGGTTACGTCGATACCCTTCTGGGCGTGCGCGAACTTCCGCCATTCCTCGGTCGAGGGGACGTCCGTACCGCGCGGCCCCCACGCGATGAAGTGGAAGGCGGTAGTCACGTCGTCGATCGGAACGATGACACTGGCCACATTGTACATGTTGTTCGGCGGGATCAGCGAATAATAGGGCGCCACATATTCGGTAATGCGCAGATAGTTGTGCGTGCCCGCGTTCTTGATCGGACGCCGGATCGCCGCGTAATGAAAACCGTAACTGGTTGTCTGCGTTTGCATGCGCGGCGACTTGTCCGTCGACGGCCTGTACCACGATTTGTCGTCGGCCGCGGCGCCCTCAACGCGGGCCGGCACCATGTCGGATGAGTGCAGGCTCGAAGAGTGGGCGCTGTCGATCTGGCCTTCATGAATCTGGGCCCAGTTGCAGGGAATTCGGATTTTCAGGATCGAGACCTGTGTGTCCTCCTCCGGAGCGAAAGCCGGCGGATCGAATTCCGGAACCTCGTTCTTCTCACCAAACCAGGCCCAGACAAAACCGCCCCATTCCTTCACGGGATAGGAACGGTGTTTTACCTTGTCCATGAGAGGGCTGCCTTCCGGCTCCGAGGACATGGCGACGATATTGCCGTCCACGTCTATCTTCCAGCCATGATAAAGGCAGCGCAGGCCGCATTCTTCATTGCGCCCGAGCACGAGCGATGCGCGGCGGTGGGGACAAAGCTCATCGAGAAGCCCCAGCTTGCCGTCGGAATCGCGGAACGCGACATAGCGCTCACCGAGCACCTCGACCAGCAGCGGATCGCCGTCCGGTTCCGCGACTTCCTCCATCAGGCAGATCGGAGTCCAGTGCTGCCGCATCAGCTGGCCCATCGGTTTGTCCGGGCCGACCTGTGTCAGAATGTCGTTCTCTTCGGGCGTGAGCATGTTTCCTCTCCATGGAATTCTATTAGCTTTCTAAGCAATTTACATCAGGGGATGCACCTCGTCCAGCCATTGACACGAAATAATTAGGTTTCTAAGTACATGGCCAACAGGTTGAGAGGCGACAGGCGAAATGAGCGACAACAGCGGAGCAATCAGAATGACGGTGGCGCGCCGGCGCTCGCTGACGCCGTCTATCGCCGAATTCACACTCGTCCCGGCAGACGGTATGACATTGCCCGAATACGGCCCCGGCGCCCATGTGACGGTCAAGACGCCGTCCGGCGCGATGCGGCGATACTCGCTCGTCGGGCCGGGCGCGCATCCGGAAAACTATGTCATCGCCGTCAAGAAAGAGCCTGATTCACGCGGCGGCTCGCAATCGATGCATGACGAAGCGCTCGAGGGAACCGAGCTTCTCATGGAGCCGCCCGAGAACGAATTCCCGCTGAAAGACGCCCCGAAATACCTGCTGATCGCCGGCGGCATCGGCGTAACGCCTATCTACGCGATGGCCCGCTATGTGGCGGAAAAGGGCAAGCCGCTCAAGATCATCTATTGCACGCGCAGCGCCGAGGAAGCCGCCTATCTCGACGAGCTGAAACAGGAATACGGCAACGCGCTCATCGTCCATCACGACGATGGCGATCCGTCCAGGGTCTACGACTTCTGGGACCATTTCGCCGAACCGAGGAACATCCATGTCTATTGCTGCGGCCCCAAGCCTCTGATGGAGGAGATCAAGGCGATCTCGGGCCACTGGCCGGAAGGCCGCGTGAATTTCGAGGATTTCAAGCCGGTCGAGATCATCCGCCCGGACGACGTCGAATTCGACGTCGAGCTGGCGAAATCCGGCAAGACAGTGACCGTTCCTGCCGACCGTTCGATCCTGGAAGCCGTGCGTGACAGCGGTATTCCAACGGTCAGTTCCTGTGAAAGCGGCACATGCGGGACATGCAAGACACGGCTGCTCTCGGGCGATGTCGATCATCGCGACATGGTGCTGATGGACGACGAGAAGGACGATTACATCATGATCTGTATCTCGCGGGCGGGCTCGGGGAACCTCGTCATTGACCTCTAGCGCCTCTCCCGTCGGCATAGGGGTCATTGGACTCGGCCGCGGTTTTGTCTTGATGTTGCCCGCCTTTCGGGCGGACCGGCGCGTTCGCCTCGTTGCCGCATGCGCGCCGCGCGAGGAATCGCGCGCTGCCTTCCGCACAGAATTCGGCGGCAACGCCTATCCGGATGTCGAAAGCCTCTGCGCCGATCCGGAGGTAGAGATCGTCTATGTCGCCACGCCGCATGAATTGCATTGTGAGCATGTGATCGCCGCGGCAAAAGCCGGAAAGCACGTCTTCGTCGACAAGCCCATCGCGATCACGCTCGAGGACGCGACGCGCATGGTTGAGGCATGCCGCGAGGCGGGCGTGCAACTGATCGTCGGCCCAAGCCACAGTTTCGATGCACCGGTCGCCCTTGCGCGGCAACTGATCGAAAGCGGCGACCATGGCCGCGTCCGCATGATCAATGCGTTCAACTACACGGATTTCCTCTACCGGCCGCGACGCCCGGAGGAACTGAATACCGAAAAGGGCGGCGGCGTACTGTTCTCGCAGGGCGTCCACCAGATCGACATCGTGCGGCTGCTGGCAGGCGGCATGGCGGAGAAAGTGTTCGCCATGACGGGAAAATGGGATCCCACCCGGCCGACCGAAGGCGCCTATTCCGCCTTGGTCTCCTTTGCCGGCGGCGTCTTTGCCTCGCTGACCTATTCCGGTTACGCGCATTTCGACAGCGACGAATGGATGGGATGGACGGGCGAACTCGGCAACGAAAAGGATCCGAAAGCCTATGGCGACGCCCGCAGGAAACTGAAGTCGGTTTCCTCCGAAGACGAGATAAAACTGAAATCGGCGCGCACCTATGGGTCCGGCGACATGCCGAAACCGGCGAGCCGATACGAGCATTTCGGGCCGATTATCGTGTCTTGCGACCGCGCCGACCTGCGCCTCACGCCCGAGGGCGTGCACGTCTATGGCGACACCGAACGCGAATTCAGGGCCGCGCCGGACCTTCTTTATCCGCGCAAGGAGGTCATCGACGCGGTGGTCGCCACCGTGCGCGGCGAAAAACCGCCGGCCCAGACCGGCGCTTGGGGGCTGGCCAGCCTCGAAGTCTGCCGAGCGATCCTTTCTGCGGCCGAAAGCGGAATGCCGGTGACGCTGGAACATCAAACGGGATTGGAGACCACGACATCATGAGCGATTTGAAGCTGTCCATCGCAATGGGCGACTACGACCGGACGCGTGCCATCAATGATGGCCGGGTGAAGATCGACGGGGTCGATCCCACCTGCATGCTTCTTTCGCCGGAAGAGATGTTCTTCCGTGCGTTCCGTCACCATGCTTTCGATATCAGCGAACTTTCGATCTCGTCCTACTCGATCTCGGTCGCGCGCGGCGATCCACACTACATCGCGATCCCCGTTTTTCTGTCGCGCGCTTTCCGGCACACCTCGATCTATGTGCGCAATGACCGCGGCATCGACAGCCCCGCGGATCTGCGCGGACGGCGTATCGGCATCGCTGAATACCAGCTTTCCGCCAATGTTTGGTTCAGGGGGATTCTCGAAGAGGAATACGGCGTCAAACCCTCCGAAATCGAATGGGTGCGCGGCGGCATGGACACGCCGGGCCGGCCGGAAAAGATCAAGGTCGACCTGCCGGACGACATCCGGATGACAAACGCGCCGGAGGACGCGACCCTGAACCAGATGCTCATCGACGGCGAGATCGACGGTTTCGTTGGTCCGAGGGCGCCGCGCTGTTTCGACGAACGCCACCCGCATGTCGGCCGTCTCTTCGCGGATACGATCGCGGAGGCCGAGAGTTACTATCGCAAGACCGCGATCTTCCCGATTATGCACGTGCTCGGCGTGCGCCGGTCACTCGCGGATGGGCATCCATGGTTGCCAGGCGCGTTGCTCAAGGCTTTCACGCAGGCCAAGCAGGTTGCGGAAAAGGCGCTATCCGACACATCGGCGACAAAGGTCACCATGCCTTTCGTAGAGGACAATCTGGCGCGAGCCCATGCACTGATGGGCGCCGACATCTGGCCCTACGGCCTCGATGCCAACCGCAAGACTTTGGAGAAGTTCCTGACCTACCACAACGCGCAGGGCCTCTCGCCGAAAAAGGTCGAGGTCGAGGAGCTTTTCCATCCCGCCACCGTAGAGGCGTACAGCCTTTGAACGATTGCGGGAAGGAAAGGAGCAGGTCATGAAACTCAATCCGGGCGATATCGTCGAAATCGAAACCGAAAGCGGAAACGCCTATGTCCAGGTCACACACAACCATGCCTCCTATCCCGAGGTGGTGCGGGTCTTGCCGGGAAGACATGCGAATCGTCCCGAAGATTTCGGACTCCTCGCGCGCTCGAAAAGCGATTTTGTCGCCATGCTGCCGTTGGGCGGGGCTATCGAGAACAAGCGGATGAAAGCCTCTAAGGTCGGGACGGCGGCGATTCCGGCGGAACTCAAGGATTTTCCCACCTTCCGAATGCCGATTCGCGACAAGCAGGGCGGTATCGCCTATTGGTGGCTGTGGGACGGCGAAGGTCTCAACTATGTTACCGAACTCGACGCGAACTCTGCCGATCTTCCGATGCGCGAGGTCATGTCAGTGGATACATTCCTGAAGAAGCTTGCCTGACCAAAAAAGGTCCCTAACCCTCAATTTCCCGGCGCTATTTCGCGGTCATCATGTCGGCTTCCATGCGCTCCGACAGGTTTTCCTGCACCGCCTTCAGGTAATTCAGAAGCGCCGATTTCTCCTCCTCGGAGAAATTGGCGACGGCGTTTCCGACCACTTCCTTTGCCAGGGGCATGAGTTCGGCGCGCAACGCTTGCCCGCGCCTGGTGAGGAAGATGTTGATCTTGCGCCGGTCGTCAGCGTTCTTGACGCGCCGCACGAGCCCGCTGCGCTCCATCGCCTTTATCGCCGTTAGCGTGGTCGGCTCCATCGTTCCGACGACGAGAGACAGCTCCCGCTGGGTCATGCCGTCCCGATCCCACAGGGCTCGCAGGAAATACCACATGCCCGGCGTGACCCCATAGGGTTCGATCTTCCGCTGGAGATAGCGTTGGAGCAGGCGATGGGTCTGCCGGACCTGGTATCCGACGCTTTCCTCGAAAGGCAATGCCGCAGTGTCAGCGCCTGCCGGTTGCGTCTTGCCGTCCTTGTCATCCATCGATTGCGATCCCTTCGTCTATGCCCTTTATTGCGCATGGAGGGATACCGCAATCCCGGTTGGCTATTCGCCGGCTCGCGTCTCGGTTGTGACGCTCTCTTCCTTGCCCGTCATTTTCGCGATCAGGACACCGACTACCAATGCCGCGACCGCAATCGCGGCTGTCGTGTAACCCGCGGCCAGGAACAGGAGACCGGAGGCAGTGAAGGCGATGCGCGACAGAGCGGTCAGACGCCGGTCCCAGTACCCTTCGACGGCGATCGCGATCATGACGAGCCCGCTGATGGCGCACACGGTCGTGAAGACGATTTCCACAACGGTTCCCTGCAGCAGCAACGCCGGATTGTAGACGAAGCAGAACGGGATCAGGAACGCGCCGATGGCGATCTTCACCGATTGCGCGGCGATCTTCAGCGGGTTCTCGTCGGCGATCGCGCTCGCCGCATAGGCCGCCACCGCCACGGGCGGGGTCAGTGCGGACATGACGGCGAAATAGAGCAGGAACAGATGGCCCGGCAGGTCTTCGATGCCGAGCGACCGCATTACTGGAGAAATCAGCACCGCCGCGAGGATATAGGCGCTGGGGGTCGGCATCCCCATGCCGAGCAGCGTGGTCAGCAAGGCGGCGATGGTCAATGACGAGAACAGGTCCGATCCCGACAGCAGGAACACCAGCGCGCTGAACTTCGACGCCAGCCCGGTCATGGTGATCCCGCCGATCACCAGCCCGGCGGCCGCGCATGCGCCGGCCACGGGCACGGTGCGCAGGCTGGTTTCCGCCAGGATGTCGTAGATCTTTCCGGGAGACAGCCGTGTGTTGCTGCGGACCATCGAGACGACGAGAACCGCCGCGACGCCGTAAACCGCCGCATAGGTCGGCGTGTACCCCTCGACGAGCGCCCAGGTGATCGCGATCAGCGGGATGATGAATAGCCCGCCGTCGCGCATCGTCACCTTCAGCGACGGAATCTCCGACCGGTCGACGCCGGCGAGATTGTTTCGCTTGGCGCGCAGGTGCACCTGAAGATAGATCGGGATGTAATAGAGCAGCGCCGGGATCAGGGCTGCGAAGGCGATGTCGACATAATCGATGCCGGTATATTCCGACATGATGAAGGCCGCGGCGCCCATCACCGGCGGCAACAGGCTGCCGCCCGTGGACGCCGCCACCTCGACCGCGCCGGCAAAGGTCGCGCGATAGCCCATCTTCTTCATCATCGGAATGGTGATGGCGCCGGTCGTCACGACATCGGATGTCGGACTGCCCGAAATCGTTCCGTAAAGTCCCGACGAGATGACCGCGATCTTTGCCGGACCGCCCGGCGAGCGGCCGGTCAGATAGGCGGCGATATTGAAGAAGAACACCGATCCGCCGGCATAGGACAGCGTCGTTCCGAACAGCACGAACAGGAAGGCGTAGGTCGCGGCGACGCGAAGCGGCACGCCGAAAAGGCCGTCCGTCGTGAAAATGGTGATGTCGAGAAAATGCTCGTAGGTGATGAGGCCATGACCGAGCACGCCGCCAAGCCGGTCGCCGAAGAGATTGTACACCAGGAATATGAGGACGATGAGCGTCAGCCCGACCCCCACCGTGCGCCGCATGGCCTCGATCGTCAGGGCCAGGATCAGCGACGCGAACAGGACGTCATAGGTCGACAAGGGATCGAGCAACGTGATGCGTTGCGCGATGATGTCGGCCTGCGACACGAAATAGACCCCGGTCGCGGCCGCAAGAAGCGCCAGCCCCCAGTCGAAGAACGGGATCCGCTCGCGGTCGGAGTGCGCCGTCGGACCGATCAGCACGAATGTCAGGACCAGCATCAGCGACAGGAACGTCATGATGAGCGTGAGGGCGTCGGCGCGCGAAAACGCCGCCGCATAGACGGTCCACACGGCCGTCGCGGCCGCGAATGCCTTTACGGCATGGCCCGTCAGGCCACCCGGAGATCGGCGTGTCCCGGTGTCGAAGAAAATGCTGAGCATTGGCTTGGTGCCATTTTTTAATTGGTGGGCGTCACTGCGCCGGGGCGTGAAGACGCCCCGGCGCAAACTTCAGTGGATCAGTAACCCGCTTCCTCGAAGACCTTCTTCGCGGCAGGGTGATAGGGCACCGTCCGGGCGCCGGCCATCAGTTCGACGTCAAGCGGCGCCATCGCCTTGTGAACGCCATTCAGCTGGTCGACATTGTCCACCAGCGCCTTGGAGATGTTGTGGACCATTTCCTCGTCGGCGTCGGCACGCACGAAGAGCTGCGCCGACACGGTTACCGTGAGCACATCGCTGTCGGTCCAGTCATAGGCATCGTTCTTGATCGTGTAAGGCTTGATGTCCCACTCGTCGATGACCTTCTGGGCCGTTTCCTCGGTGATCGGCAACAGATCGACATCGATGGAGGACGCGAGTTCGCGGATCGAGCTGTGATTCACGAACAGCGAGTTGAGGATCATGTCGACGCGGCGGTCGCGCATCAGATCGCCCTGTTCGCCGGACGCCGCAAACTGCACGTCGCCGCCCCATGACTTGATGTCGTCGATGCTGGCGCCAATGGCGTTCAACATGGATTCGCCGACGGAGCTGACGATGTTGCCGCGCTTGTTGAGGGCGATGCGAATCGGCAGTTTCTGCTCAGCGATGTCTTCCAGTTTCGCGAGGTTGTGCTCCTTGGCGAAGTCGGCGCTCACGATCGCCTGCATCGGCGCCCAGGTGTAGAGCTGCGCGACGGTCGCCATGCTCTCGATGGGAGCCTTGAACGGCGGCTTGCCGCCCAAGGCCAGCTTCGCCTCGGCGTCGTGGATAATGGCGAGATCGCAGGTGCCCTGATCGAGCAGAGCGACATTGGCGAGTCCGCCGCCGGATGTCTGATATGTCACCGTGGATCCCGGATAGGATTTCTTGACGGCCGCATCGATGCCGGCGCCGAGAAGGCTCCACAAACCGCCGGGGCTCGCTCCGCAGAGAGTCAGATTATAGGTTTGCGCCTGCGCGCCGGTGGATGCGACGAGCAACAGCGCTGCTACGCCGGTTACGGCGCTCGCAAACAGTTTTTTCATGGTTTCCTCCCAAATGGCAATCATTAGATTGCTAACTTATCAAACATAAGGCGCGGAAAACCGGCTTGTCAATCGACGAAACGGCCATAGCGCACAACTCGACACGCAAATCGAAACGCGATATACGATTTTAATTAGCTCTCTAAGTTATATGGGTCGCAAGGTCGCCGGGTCACCGTTCCAGACGATGCGAACAACAGTCGTGACGATGAAACTTTGACCGGTGAACTCCTCGCCCTTGGGGCCGCATTCGCGAATGCGATGTCAAGCGTAGCCATCGCGAAAGGCGCCAGTACCAGTAGCGGCGAAAGCGGAGTTTTGCTTTCCGCCATTGTCACGGGGCTGTTGTCAAGCCTCGCGTGGATGCTGTTCGGCGGGAGCGCGGTGGCCGCAAGCGAAACACCATCGGGCTCGGGCGCCATCTGGACTGCCACCGGCTGGTTCGTCGCTTCCGGACTGCTGGCAACAGTCGGCGGCAGAATCACGATGTTCAAATCGATCGAGTTCGCCGGTGTCATCCG
>Ga0208830_1001477_pt1 | contig 10401 bp, 11 predicted proteins | sample DeeseametaMP2634_FD_184169 | JGI IMG/M metagenome (GOLD analysis project Ga0208830, IMG submission 184169) | Marine microbial communities from the Deep Atlantic Ocean - MP2634 (SPAdes) | ecosystem: Environmental > Aquatic > Marine > Oceanic | place: Northeast of Antigua and Barbuda, North...
GAGCCATGTAATTTCTGAGGACATACTTAGGATTGATGGCTTTCATCTTTTTGCTCCTTTCTTCTGTAGATAGTTTTTCTTTTCCTAATACTTCTTGATACTTCGAAAACCATTTTTTCCACTTTTCAATGTCTTCTTGGAGTTCATGTTTTTCAAGATAAGAAGTCATTTCAAGTATCTCCACAAAAGCTTGAGGAGTGAGCTCTTTATTTTTTGAAAGCTCACGAAAAAACAGAATATAATCCAACGATGATCGAAACATCAATGTTTCTAGTTCTGGAATAAGATGTTTATTTTTTGAATCAAAAACTCCTATTTTACTTAACATCATCGAATTATAATCTTCTAAATATTCCTTTTTGAAACGTTCTAACTCAGCCTCCAATACCGCAACATCTTTAATCAATGGATAAAGAGCATTAGCTAATTGCATCAAATTCCACAATGCAATGTTTGGTTGATTTTCAAAACGATACCTTCTGCCTTGGGCATCAGTAATGTTTGGTGTCCAAGTAGGATCGTAATCTTCCAACCATCCATAAGGACCATAGTCAATGGTTAATCCTAAAATGGACAAGTTATCGGTATTCATTACCCCATGGACAAAACCAACACGCATCCAATCGATGATTAAGTCTTTGGTTTTAATAACTACTGCCTTATAAAAATCCAGGTATTTATTATCGTTATCAATGAATGATGGATAAAAATGTTTGATGGTATAATCAGCTAGTTTTTTGAGGTTTTTAACATCTTTTCTAGCCGTCAAAATTTCAAAACTTCCAAAACGAATAAATGTAGGAGCTACACGACAAACGACTGCCCCTTGTTCATCTTTTGGGTTTCCATCGTAAAGCAAATCCCGCGTTACAAGTTCACCAGATTTAACAAGTGACAAAGCGCGAGTTGTTGGAACTCCAAGATGGTACATAGCTTCACTACATAAATATTCTCTAACGGATGATCGTAGCACCGCAAAACCATCTGCTCGTCTGGAGTAAGTTGTTGGACCTGCTCCTTTTAATTGAAGGGTTTGTAAACCATTTTTAAACTTACTTTCAAAAACATTGATGGCTCTTCCATCTCCTAATTGACCAGCCCATTGCCCGAATTGATGTCCGCCATAACACATCGCATACGATTCAAAATCATCAAGCAATTTATTTCCAGACATTGCGGCTAAAAACAGCTCTTCATCATCAACCTCAACGCCTAAATCAGTTAATAGATCAGCAGAGAAATGAACCAATTTAGGATTATCAAATGCTATTGGCTTCACATAAGAAAAGTGTGCATCTCTAACTTGTCTAGAAATAACTTCTCGATTAGGATCAGCAACTAATTCTTTTGTGAATGTTGGAGATTGTTTTATTGTGGATAGGGTTGACATTCCTTTTTTTTATTAAGTTAAGAAACTTAACAAGTGATGTAAAGAAAAATTAATCAGTTTGCGATGATTTAAACGTAAACGGCAATGTCATTGAAGTTGGCTTAGGATAAGTGCCAGGATTCCATTTTTCTCTAGTTACAATTTTAGTTATATCCATAGCAACTGAGTCTAAATATGGGTTGTAACCTCTTGCCAATTGAATATCAAACGCGTTTCCAGTAGAGTCTATCCTGAAAGTAACGTACACTCTAGCATTTTTTGATAAGGTATCGGGAATGCTATAGTTTTTAATATACTTATTGATGGTGTCTGACAAAGCAGTTTCTCCTAGCTTGAAGGATGGAGGAGAATGTCTTACACCTACAACATATGGCTCTTCACTTTGACTAAATGTTAGAAACGATAATGAGAGCATTATTGAACAGAGCGGATATTTAAAAAGCTTACTCATCTTAAATACACGCATATTGGTAAAACAGTGTATGAACGGACTGCCTCTCCCTTACGTTTGGCGGGTTGGATTTTTACCATATTCAACGTTTCTAAAATGTTCTTTGATAAAGTATATCCTCCATTCATTATATCTAAATTTGAAACACTACCATCTTTTTCAACAACAAATTTCATGTAAACCCTACTTTGAACACTTGAGACATCAAAATCATTCTCTAGCATAATACTAGAAATAATATTACTTAAAAAATCTGCTTCACCTTCCAAAAATTGATAGGGTTCGTCAACATCTTTAATACTATAAATAGTATCTACTATACTGTCGTTATTATTTCTGTAATCGATGATATCCCCACCTTTGTTTAAATTATTTTGAGCTATACCAACCGATACTGTTAGCAAACACGAAACAATAGACACTAAATTTTCAAGACTAATAATTCGCATCTATACTTTTATAAGGACTATCAAATATGATCCAATCAGACCATTCATTCTCGGGAGAATCCACAGTACTTTTCGGGATACGAAATCGCACTTTATACTTACCATTTTTTGTATAATCAAAAGCACCAGAACACATTCCATGACCAACAACCACTTGCTTATTTTTCATATCATAATTAACTAGGTACTTAGTGTGCCTGCCTGTTTTCGTATGTGCTAAATCCACTTCTACATATTTATAGTTCGTATCAGAAAACGTCATATTGAAATTTGCTTTAACTGATGGACCACAGCCATAAAAGTTCACAAAGGATTCTTTATAAGAAAGATCAGTCAATTGACATGATTTTGTATACCCAACACTAGCATCACTAATGTAGAATCCCCCTGTAAGGAAGTCTACTTCATTATCTCCCCAATAACTTTTCGGATGTTGATCTTCTAAGTTTTCGATTCTTATATCATAGGATACCCATTTCATTAGTTTCTCTGTAGGTTTTAAAACTGCTTGACTCACATTAAAGTCACCTTTATTATAAATTATAACCTCTAGTCTAACCTTATGATTAAATGACTCTATGTATACCGGGTAATCCTTATTTAATTTTTTAATAACATCCATACTCTGGGCATACCCTTCTATCAAAAACAAACTATTTGTAGTTGTAACTTTGGAAATAGATGAAACCCAAATACCAGAATTGGCACAATCTGATCTTCCATATACAGAATGTAATAGAAATAATATTAATAGTATTGTTAATCTCAAACTGGGTAAATTAATTATAACTAATTCAAATGTGGATTATTAGGAAAAGTAGCTATTACTTTATGTTTTGCTCCCATAGATTCTAAAAGCTTTTGCCAAATATCATCCCCATGATAGTTCATTAATGTTTCTGTACTAACATTAGCTACAAACCAAGAATTATTGGCTACTTCATCATCTAGCTGCCCTTTATCCCATCCAGAGTAACCTAAGAAAAATTTAATCTCATTATTCTTAAGCTCATCACTTTCTACTAATTCCTTGATTTGACTGAACTGTCCTCCCATAAATAATCCTGGAAGAATTTCTATGCTATCATCTATTACATCTGGTCGTGTATGGATGAAGAAGAGTAAATTAGTTTCTACCGGACCTCCAATACTTATTTTAGTGTCAAAATCTGAAAAATCATCAATAATTTCATTAATTGGTTGATCGATATAGTTATTTAGTACAAAACCGAATGCACCTTCTTCTTTGTAATCGCAAAGTAGAATAACTGATTTGGTGAAATAATCATCATTTACAAAAGGCTCAGAGATTAATACTCTTCCCTTAGCTGGTGTTAGGTTATTTAACTTACTAAAATCAAAATAGTCGGATATGTTGTTGTGTGCTCCCATAGTTTCAAGTTTTATGGAGGCTATTTGAATGGTAAAGATGATCTCTTTTACACCAAAAGTCTCCTAGAGTTAATTTTACTCATTGTCGTCTAATTTTGGTTATACGGTATCCGTACTTCTTTATTGTTTTCTTAATATACTAACGACAGAAAGAATAAAATGGTTGGCTTAAACACAAAAATTAAGACTTTTTTAACGCTTTAATTATTACTCGTGTCGATTAAATAGATTAACGGCACAAGTATTTACTATTATTCATTGTAGTAATTAGGCGTATATTCTTCCCTTAAAAGAATTTTGACCAAGTCTTTTTCAAGTGACTCAATTGGAGCTTCAACAATACGTCCAATTTCTGAACGATTTTGCTTAACAACTATGGTTGGAACAAACTTTATATTATCCCCTTCTTCTATTTTATTTTTTGAGGTTTTGTTTTTGTCTAAAGCAATTAATGTAAAGCTATAGTATTCCAATTCATCAAAAATCTTCACTAGGTGTGGCACTTGTAAATGACTATCTTCACACCATGTTCCTAGGTAAATAATAATTTGAGTGTTTTGCTTCCAATTGGGTACAGCTGATAACTGTGTTAGCGTATTTTGATCTACCTCATATTCATTATAATGTTCTAAGTACCATTGTTTGTGAGGTGCTTCTTTTAGGTTTTCGGTTGTAATAATTCCTTCTAAATCACCCTCATTATTAGTAATAGGATTTACAGTTGGTTTTGAAGCAGTGCAACTCATTAAGATTGTTAGTGATAAGAATGCTAAGTATTTCATAATTAATAAGTATTACTTAAAGTTACTTTTTTCTGGTCGATTTTCTAGCCATTTAAAGCCTTCAAGTTTTCGATCATTTTCAGAAATATCTTTTAATGGGTATAGTGTACCTTCTGGTTTCTTAAGAAAAAGAATATCAGTTACCTGATTATTAGTGAAAGTTAGTATAATGTTTGAGCAGATAATTTTGTTAAGTGCTTGAATAGGTTCTCCTGGTTCATTGGTGTAATAAATGCTTTGTCCGTTACCATCAACATATACTTTTCTTATTGAATCTTGTTGAAAAACACCTTTTATATTTTTCCCTTTTATTTGATTAAAATAATCAGTAAGATTAGTGTCTGCGATAGTTTTAGTTGAATCTTTAAAAAGGATTTCTTTTACTTGCTCAATCACAAATGCATTTTTCTGAAGGTCTATGTATTCTAATGATTGTTTACCTAGTTTAATAATGATTGTATCTCCAAATAATTCGCTATTCTCTGACCATACAACAGGATCATTAAACAAACGAATTACAGAGTCTTTTTCTTTGAAAATCATGGAATCACAAAGTCCTTGAACGTCTTCCTTAAAAAACTGTACTTTATAATGGGCATACACCCTGCTATCTTTGTTTGTTGTATCATTTTTAACTCGAATAGTATCCGCTAGCATATATAATGTATCGCCTTCTTCAAACCACTTTTTTACTCGAGGTGTATCGGTTACCATTGATATATTTAGTTTTTCAAAATGTTCAGCAAAATTTCCGTTAACGATCATTTTGTTTGCGCTATCTGTAATGGTTACACGATCTATGGCTTTGGCATACTTTTCTCTTCCATCGTAAAATAAGCTATCTCCTTCTAGTCTTCGTTTACTCGCTATTAGATAAGCATCCTTTCGAAACTCAGCTAAATCATTTTTAGTATCGTACCAGCCATTTTTACAAAAAATAAAGCTGCTATCCCCTTCTATAGTCGTATTTCCACTAAAATAAGCAACTTCGGTTTCTTCGAAATAGTCAAGCGTATCTGACTTCATCACATAATCATCGTTCGTTAGCGACACACTATCTTTAAAACTAAGTTTTTTTAAATCGGAGAAGTAATATCCCTTTTTACTTATAAGTGTATTGTTATTTTTTTTACTCTCAACTTTACCTCCTGTATTGTATGTTCCAATATTAGAATTGAGGTCAAACTCAATAGCATCTGTAGTTAACGTTAAATCTTTTTCAACTAATCGTACGTTACCATATACATAAGCCATTTTGGTTTCCCCAAAATACTTAAGGGTATCTCCATACATAAAAAGGGTATCTCCCCTATTCACTTTAATATTACCAACTGCTCGAACGGATTGTGTTTTATTATAAATATAAGCTGTATCACAGTCCATAAAAACGCTATCATGCATAAAGCGAGCATTTCCAGCTAGTTTTACATTGTCGATTTCATCTCCAAAGTTTGTTAAGTATTCAGCCCCTGGTAAAATATAAATTTTAGAAGTAGTATCTTTTTGTGACTTAATTGTACCACAAAAAGAAAAAGCTAATACTGTTGCAAGTATTAGCCTAGTAAATAATATATGTGAGTTCTTTTTCAACAAGAAATAAACGCAAAGGTATTATGCGTATTGTTTTCTGAGTAATGTTTGTTTTCTATTAGGACCTACAGAAACAATTGATATTGGAAGTTCTAATTCTTTTTCAAGAAATTCAATATAATCATGAAGTGCTTCTGGCAATTCATCCATAGACTCCGCAGCTGTTATATCTTCATGCCACCCTTTAAGCTCAATGTAAACAGGCTCTACTTTAGCATTAATAATATCGTAAGGCATGTAATCGTATAGTTTACCATCAATTGAGTAATGTGTACATACTTTTAATGTATCAAAACCAGATAATACATCAGCTTTCATCATCGATAGTTCAGTTACACCATTAATCATGATGGCATATTTTAGTGCTGGTAAATCCAACCATCCACATCTTCTTGGTCGACCAGTAGTAGCTCCATATTCATGTCCTAATTTTTGGATTTTTTCTCCTGTTTCATCGAATAACTCCGTTGGAAAAGGTCCGCTACCTACTCTTGTGCAGTAAGCCTTAAAAATACCAATGATGTTATCAATTTTATTTGGAGCAATACCCAAACCTGTACAAGTTCCTGCTGTAATTGTATTAGAAGATGTAACAAATGGGTATGAACCAAAGTCAATGTCTAACAATGTTCCTTGTGCTCCTTCTGCTAAAATGTTTTTGCCTTGTTTTAAATCATTATTAAGCTGATGCTCACTATCAATTAAATTCAAAGATTTTAAGGTTTCTAAAGAAGCAAACCATTTTTTCTCGCTCTCTGATAAATCATATTCAAACTCGTAATAGGAGAGCAATCCCTTATGTTTTTCAACTAGTTCATTATATCTTTCATCAAAATCTGCAGCTAAGATGTCTCCAACACGTAATCCATTTCTGCCTGTCTTATCCATGTAGGTTGGGCCAATACCTTTTAAGGTTGAACCTATTTTATCTTTTCCTTTTGCTTTTTCTGATGCTGCATCTAACAAACGATGAGTTGGTAAAATTAAATGTGCTTTTTTAGACACAAATAATTTACTGTTTACATCAACATCCATTGCTTGAAGTTTCTTGATTTCTTCTTCAAAAATAATCGGATCAATAACTACACCGTTTCCTACTACATTATCGGTATCCTCTCTAAATATTCCAGAAGGTATTGTATGTAAAACATGCTTAATATTATTAAACTCTAGTGTATGTCCTGCATTAGGACCACCTTGAAAGCGAGCAATAACATCATAATTAGGCGTTAATACATCAACGATTTTACCTTTACCTTCGTCTCCCCACTGCAACCCTAGCAATACATCTAAAGCCATAAAATAATTTTAATCTTGTGTTTGTAATAATTTAGATAATCCCTCTTCTTGGTTTTGAGCAATTGTAAATACCGAAAACAGTTTTGTTACTACTAATAACTGCTCAATTTTAGGGGAAACATTTGTTATGACTAACTCTCCTCCACTGTTTCTACATTTTGTAAGGTAACTTATAAATACATTAATGCCTGTACTATTCATAAAATCAAGCTTATCTATATTTAATAAAACTTGATTGTTACCTTTTTCAATTTGCTGTTCAATGATATGGGTCGCTTCAGCCGCATCTTCTTTACTTAATAGGCGGCCTTCAAGTGCTATACTAACAATATTAGTATCAGGAACAAGCTGATATGTGTATGATAAACTCATTCTTAGTTTTTTTGTGCGTAAAAATAAAGGGAATGGTGTATTACTCTAATTCCATACTTTTCTTCAATATCTTTTTTAATTTCTTGGATTCTTGGATCAGAAAATTCAATAACTTCTTCGGTATCTGTTAAAATGATATGATCGTGTCTTTTATATTCATACGATTTCTCAAATTGCGCAAGATTTTTACCAAATTGATGTTTTCGTATTAAATTACAAGCTAATAATAAATCAATCGTATTGTAAATTGTTGCTTTACTAACCCGATAGTTTTTTTCTTTCATTAGCGTGTATAACATCTCTACATCAAAGTGTTCGTTTTGCTCAAAAATTTCATTTAAGATAGCAAATCGCTCTGGTGTTTTACGATGTCCATTCTTCTCTAAATATCGTGTAAATATTTCTTTTACTGTTTCTTGAACCGTGGTACAAGCCATAAAATGTGTGTTTAGCTCATTTTGTGTAAGTAGTAAAAATAGCAATTGTTTTAAAGACCTGTGAGTTTCTTTAGTGGTATTTATATATTTGTTATTAACAATTATCTATAATTATGTTTGGGGATCCAATAGCTTTTTATAAAAAAATAAATACGTTTGAACGAGAAAATGGCATGGAATTAACCGTTGCAAAGACTGGAACGGTTGGTTATGAAATGACGATTCTTGACAAACATTTAAGTTCCCCTAACACTTGTCATGGAGGGGTTGTGGCTTCATTAATGGATGCCACAATTGGAGCTGCATCGATGTCAGTTTCACTTCCTAATGGCTTTCTCGTATCTACTGTGGAGTTTAAAATAAACTATTTTAAACCTGTTTTGTTTGGAGATGTTCTTGTTACCAAAGGAAGTGTTGATTTTGAAGGAAAGAAGCTTATTACCTCAACTGGTGAAATTAGAAACAAACAAACTGGTGATTTAATTGCCAAAGCTATCGGAACATTTAATAAGTATCCATTGAGTAAAAAGTTAGATGCAATAAAAACCTCTTTTAATCTTTAAGATTTTATCTCAATAAAGTTACTGAACCTCTAAGGGTTGTATAAGCTATGTCACCTTCGCCTTTGGCTTGAATAACATAAACATAAGCATCTTGCTTACATTCTTTTCCATTGTCTTTACCATCCCATTTCTTATTAAGATCATCAGTAGAATAAACCAACTCACCCCATCGGTTAAAAATCTCCATAGAAAATTCATCAATTCCTTGTTCTTCTATTCCAAACAAATCATTCACATTATCTCCATCTGGTGTAAAAGCATTTGGTACGTATAACTGAAGCTTCTTTTTTATTTGAACAGTATTTGAGACACTTTTAACAGATTGATTTCCATTATTATAAGCTATCAATCGATAGGCTTCACTATTTTTTTGTTGTTGAGCAACAGTTACATGAAACGATAACAAAACTAATATTGATATTAAAAACTTCATACTTCAAGCATTTATAACAAATATCGAATCTGTTTAATTGCCTGTTAGCACTAGACTTTTCTATCGTTTGCTCTTAGTTTTCCAAAGTAAAAAGCTACTAAACATACATACAAAACACTTTAGGAAGGTTAGGTTTCACGTTAGAAAATCCTCACATAAGCTTTTCTATCCTCCATTTCTATATTTAATTATTAATAAACCCTATATCATGAAAAGCTATATATCAATTATCTTATTACTGTTAGTAAGTGTTATTTTTAGAGCGCAAACTTCATTACCATTAATTTCTAATTCTATTCAAGCAACAGATACTATTGGTTGTGCACCATTAGTTACTACATTTAGTAGTAACCAAGCAAATGTATCGTCTTGGACATGGAATTTTGGCGATAGTAGTTCATCTACAGAGGCTAATCCTATTCATATTTATAAAAAGCCTGGAGTTTATACAGTAATGTTAGATGTTACGTATACCGATGGCTCCTCAAGACATTTTGAACAAACTAATTTTATTAAAGCTGTAGCTAAACCAACGATTGATGCTCAAGTTTCACCTTTATCATCTTGTATAAATAATCAATCATTACAAATTACAAATAACTCCCTAAACGCAACATCCTTTATTTGGAATTTTGGTGATGGCAACTTAGTATCTGGAGAGGCTCCATCATATATATACGAAGCTCCTGGAACTTATACTATAAATTTATTTGCTTCAAATGATGAAGGATGTTCATCTGATTCAACGATTACTACAGTAACTATTTTCCCAGTTCAAAAAAAAACTATCCAGATAGTAAGTGATTCAACATCTTGTGATTCTTCTTTTATTTTTCAACTAAATGCCTCACCAAATGGATTAAGTTCCTATCAATGGCTTTTATCTGACAGCTCTTTTTATCAAGGAGCTTCAATTTCCCATAGTTTTGATCAATTTGGAAGCTTTAACGCATCACTAATTACAAAAGACATGAACGGTTGTATTGACACAACACATGAAACAAATATTTTAAAAACTATAAGATCAAATGATGATTTTTCGATTTCCACAACTACTGCCTGTATAAATTCTACGATTACATTACAATCAAATGCTTTAAATGCATCATCAATAGATTGGGATTTTGGAAATGGTAAAACTGATACAGGTAAAACTGTTACTACCACTTTTGATACAGCGGGACAATTTAATATTACAATGATTGTAAATCGACTAAATGGCTGTGGAACAATTACGACAAAA
>Ga0208830_1001478_pt1 | contig 10401 bp, 11 predicted proteins | sample DeeseametaMP2634_FD_184169 | JGI IMG/M metagenome (GOLD analysis project Ga0208830, IMG submission 184169) | Marine microbial communities from the Deep Atlantic Ocean - MP2634 (SPAdes) | ecosystem: Environmental > Aquatic > Marine > Oceanic | place: Northeast of Antigua and Barbuda, North...
AAGCTACGTGCTCCAGAAGGGCCACGTGATCGATGGCGAGCCGACACTGGCCCGCGTTCATCCGATCTCGCTGTTCGACGATCTTCTGGGCCAACCCGGCCCCCGCAAGCGCACCTTGCAGCGCGCGATGGAAGCGGTCGGCGAGCATGGCTCGGGGATCATCGTGATCATCACCCAGCCCGGCCCGCCCGCCCCTTCCGGCGCGGAGGAGGAGTATCGCAATGTCGGGATCGGTTCGCAGATCCTCGCCGACCTCAACGTCAACGAGATGATCCTGCTCACCAATTCCACCCCCAATCTCGTCGCGATCGAGGGCTACGGCCTCGATATCGTCGGCCACCACAAGATCCCGGAGTAAGCGAATGGCTCGGTTCCTGATCGTCGAAGCGCGTTTCTACGACCATCTCAACGACCAGTTGATTGAAGGCGCACGCGCCGCGCTGGAAGCGGATGGGCACGAGGTCGAGGTGCTGACCGTGCCCGGCGCGCTCGAAATTCCCGGTGCCATCGCGATGGCGGCGGAGACGGGGCGCTATGATGGCTTCGTCGCCATCGGTGTCGTGATCCGGGGCGAGACCTACCATTTCGAGATCGTCGCGGGCGAAAGCGCGCGCGGGATCATGGCGCTGACGATGGACGGGATCGCCATCGGCAACGGCATCCTGACGGTCGAGAACGAGGACCAGGCTCTGGTCCGCGCCGACCCGGCACAGAAGGACAAGGGCGGCGAGGCGGCCAAGGCCGCGCTCGCCCTCCTCGCTTTGTCGGAGCGTTTCGCCGCCTAGAGCGCGAAATCAGCCGCGCAGGCGCCCGAAACAGGCGGCCCCTGCGTAAACCGCGCTGTCGCCCAGCTCTTCCTCGATACGGATCAGCTGGTTGTATTTCGCGAGCCGGTCTGAACGGGCGAGCGATCCGGTCTTGATCTGCCCGCAATTGGTCGCGACCGCGAGATCGGCGATGGTCGCATCCTCGGTTTCGCCCGAGCGGTGGCTCATCACGGCGGTGTAGCCGGCGCGATGGGCGATATCGACGGCTTCGAGCGTTTCGGTCAGCGTGCCGATCTGGTTGACCTTCACCAGCAGCGAATTGGCGAGACCCTGTCCGATCCCGTCGCGCAGGCGATCGGGATTGGTCACGAACAGATCGTCACCGACCAGCTGGATGGTATCGCCGATCCGGTCGGTCAGCGCCTTCCACCCGGTGAAGTCGTCTTCCGCCATGCCGTCCTCGATCGAACGGATCGGATAGTCGCGGCACAATTTGTCGAGGTATTCGGCCATGCCTTCACCATCGAGCGACAGGCCTTCGCCCGAAATCTCGTATTTCCCATCACGGAAGAACTCGGTCGATGCGCAGTCGAGCGCCAGGACGACATCCTCGCCCGCCGTGAAGCCTGCCTGGCCAATCGACTCCATGATGAAATCGAGCGCGGCGCGTGTGCTCGCCAGATCGGGGGCGAACCCGCCCTCGTCGCCGACTGCCGTCGCCAGACCCTTTTGCGAAAGGCCCTTCTTGAGGGTGTGGAAGATTTCCGCGCCCCAGCGCACCGCTTCGGCGAGACTGTCCGCACCCACGGGCATGACCATGAATTCCTGGATGTCGACCGGATTGTCGGCATGTTCGCCGCCATTGATGATGTTCATCATCGGCACCGGCAGGACATGGGCGGATACCCCGCCGATATAGGAATAGAGCGGCAGGCCGCGCGCATTCGCCGCCGCTTTCGCGACCGCCATGCTGACGCCGAGAATGCCGTTGGCGCCGATACGGCCCTTGTTCGCCGTACCGTCGAGGTCGATCATCGCCTGGTCGATATCGCGCTGATCCTCGGCATCGAAGGCGCCGATCAGGAGATCGCGCAGTTCGGTGTTGACCGCCTCGACCGATTTCAGGACGCCCTTTCCGAGATAGCGATCCTTGTCGCCATCGCGCAATTCCACCGCCTCGTGCGCGCCGGTCGATGCGCCCGAAGGGACGGCGGCGCGTCCGAAGCTGCCATCTTCCAGCAGGACGTCGACCTCCACAGTCGGATTGCCGCGGCTGTCGAGGATTTCGCGAGCGTGCAGGTCGATAATGGCTGTCATGGTTGGAGGCTCCGTTCAGAGGAAAGATCGATCGCGGACCCTCTATGCATCGGAACATTGCCGCGCAAGTTGCGTTGCAACATCATAGACCGGGCATGAACGTGCCCCGGTTTCGATTCAAAAAGAGACCACAGACAAGAGGGCAAGGACGAAACCGATGGCCGATTCCACCACTCCCGAAAACAAATCCAAGAAATCGAAGACCGACAAACCGAAATCCGCTCCCAAGCCCCGCAAGACGGTGGCGAAGAAGGGCGTTGCAAAGGAGACCGTTCCCGTGACCAACACTGCCACAACATCCAGCGTCACCGACACCACCGCGACCGCTGCCTCGACCAATCCGCATCGGGAAGAAGCCAAGTCGCGCTTCAGCGCCGCGGTCCAAGAAGCCAAGGCCGGGGCCGCTGCCCTGCGCGCCGAAGCAGGCGAACGCGCCAGCGCTTACAAGGCGCAGGCCGATGGCAAGCGTTCCGACCTGAAGAGCGATGCGAAGGCCTATGGCGAAGAAGCGAAAGTGAAGGGTCACGAACTCGCCACGCAGGGTAAGGCCAAGCTTTCCGAAGGGATCGCCACGCTCGGCCAGATGGTCAACGACAACGCCCATTACGTCGACGAGAAGGTCGGCGCGAAATATGGCGATTATGCCCGCAGTGCCTCGCGCTCCCTGAGCGATACGGCCGCCAAGCTCGATGCGAAGACTGTCGACGAGCTGGCCGACGATGGCCGGGCGATGGTCCGCCGCAGCCCGGCGACCGCCGTCGGCATCGCGGCTGTCGCGGGCTTCATGCTCTCGCGGCTTTTCAGCCGTCGCTGAGCGTCGAACCGGGGTGCGCACCACACATACGGCACAGGAGCCTGACGGGCTCGGCAAGATCGAAGGGGAGCGGACGGCGTTCGCTCCCTCTTCTTCGCATAGCGCGCGGGAGGCGGCCGAAGTCTTTGAGGAGCAGGCTGAACAGGACGAATTGGCGGAGCCTCGGCATTCGCTGACCGATGACCTGTTCGCTCTTCTCGATGATGGGAAAACCTATTTCGAAGCCGAGCTCGCTTTCCAGAAGAGCCGGACATCCTTCGTCGCCAATCGGGCGAAGATGGCGGTTGCTTATGGGGCGGCGGCTTTCGGTATTCTCCATCTGGCGCTGATCGCGGTGACCGTAGGCATCGTGATCGCACTTGCGCCTTTGGTTGGCCCCTGGATCGCCACTCTTATCGTCGGCGGCGTGCTTATCGCCCTCGGTATCGTCTGCGTTCGTATGCTGAAGGGCAAGATCGACGATATTCGCGCTGCCTTCAAAGGGGACGAATAATGGGCACTCGTCGCGCCAAGATGCTCGAAGACAAGCGTTTGCGTGATGCGGCGCGCGCGCTCGTCACCGCTGATATCGAAAATTTGAAATCCGACCTCGCCGTGAAGGGTCCGGGTGCGCGCCTCGCGGACCGCCTCGCGGAAGGGGCCAGCGATGTATATGACGAAGCGCTCGACGTGGCCCGCGACCACAAGGGGGCGCTCGCCGCGATCGCTGCGGCCATGATCCTCTGGTTCGCCCGCAATCCCGTTCTGGCTACTTTGTTCGGTGACGACTGGGCGGAGGATCCTGATGCCGAATACGATGCCGAAGAGGATTACGACTAAGACCGGCCTCATTCGGAACAAGTCGGGCGTTGAACCCGTTGCTTGACCAGAAACCAAATCTCGGAGATTTTCATGAGCAACGTCGCCACTCTCAACACCGAAACCAAGCCCCAGACTGATGAAGAGCGCCGCGAGGTTCTCCGTCAGCGCATCGAGGCCAGCGAACAGCGCAATGCGGAGCGCAGCTTTACCGATCAGGCGAAGGAAGTGCTCGATACCGCCACCGATTTTGCCAAGAAGCATCCCCTGACTGTCGTAGGCGGTGCGATCGGCGTCGGCCTGCTTATCGGTGCAATGACTCGTCCGGGCCGCCGTCTTGGCCGTCGCACCGGGGCGATGGCCGCCATGGCGGGCGATACGGTCCTCGGGTATGCCCTTGGCCTCGTGGATCGGGCGGAAACGGTCGGTGCCGCAGCCCTGCGATCCAGTTCGGACGCGTTCGAAGATCTGGGCGAAAGCGTGGGTTCGACCGCGCGCAGGCTGCGCCGCGATGCGGCCTATCGCGCAGATGCGACCAGCGATGCGCTCGCAAGTTCGCGCCGCCGCGCAAGCCGCAAGGCCAGTCGCGGACTGCGCGGTCTCAAATCGCGCCTCACCAACTGAGATACGCGATAGATCGGCCTCACAAGGCGATCACTTCAGCGGCGCGTCAGACTTGTCTGGCGCGCCGCTTGCGTTATGGCGCAGGCGAAATCCGCAACTTCGATCGAAGGGCCATCCCATGGAAGAAACGACCGCCAAGCAGACCCTCTACCTCGTGATGGGTGGCCGCGTGAAAGATCCGCGCAGCACCGAATTTCAGGACCCCGAAAGCATCCATGTCGCGGGCGTCTATTCCGATTACGACAGTGCAGAAGAAGCCTGGCGCGCCAATGCGCAGCGCACGGTCGATGATGCGGAGATGAAATACGTGGTCGTCCATCTCCACAAACTGCTCGAACCGAAGGGCTGAGCCCGTCACCTACGCGATCCGCCTCTTTCGTGACGCGGATGCCGAGGCCTTGAGTGACATCCTGCTCCGGGCCATCGCCGAGATCGGTCCCCGCGCCTACTCGCCCGAACAGGTCGCCGCATGGCGCTCTCGCCATCCCGGCGCCGCGCGCTATCGCGAGCGTGTCGCCGCTGGCGATGCGATCATGGTGGCAGTCGATAATCTGGACCGTCCGGTGGGGTACGTGCTGGTGCAGACCGACGGTCATCTCGACCACCTCTATCTGCACCCTCACCACACAAGGCGCGGTCTTGCCGAGCGTCTTCTCGATGCCGCCGAGACTTTCGTGCGCAGCCAGAGCGCCGAGCGCCTGTTTTCCGAGGCGAGCGACCTGGCGCGCCCCGTATTCGAGCGCGCCGGATACAAAATGACGCACCGCCGCGATCTGTCGATCGACGGAGTGGCGATCCACAATTGGGCGATGGAAAAGCCGTTGGGATGAACAGCTGGCCTGACCAGCGCCTCGCGCTGACCAGTTGCCATTACCGCGTCAGATGAACTCGATCTTCTCGACGAGATAGAACTTGTCCCCGCTCGGCACGGTGACTTCGATCTCGTCTTCGACCTGCTTGCCGATCAGGGCGCGCGCGATCGGCGAATTGTAGCTGATGCGCCCCTTGTTCGCATCCGCTTCGGTCTGGCCGACGATTTGATATTTGATCGGCTTGTCGTTCTCGTCGAGCAGGGTGACGGTAGCGCCGAACACTACTTTGTCGCCCGAAAGCGTCGACGGATCGATGATCTGCGCGCGCGATACCTTGTCCTCGATCTCGGCGATCTGCGCCTCGATCTGGCCCTGGCGTTCCTTGGCGGCGTGATATTCGGCGTTTTCCGAAAGGTCGCCATGGGCGCGCGCTTCCTCGATCGCATCCACCACCAGCGGACGTTCCGCGCGCAGAACCTTGAGGTCGGCCGTCAGCTTTTCATAGCCTTCGGCAAGCATCGGTACCTTTTCCATGGACTTGGGCCCCATCTCGTTTTGGCCTCCGCACAGGCAATTCGATCGACCGTCCGCACCATCGCGGATCTTGGCAGTACCGAATGTGTGGGGGGCAATCGCTGAATATTCGTTAGCTATAATAGTCTTGAAGCGACCTGACTTCAAGTTCACCGGGCGAAACTTCGGCGATGGCCCGTGCCGTGGCGAGCGCCGCGCTCGCCGTGGTGTAATACGGCACCTTGCGATCGAGCGCGCCGTGGCGGATCGATTGCGAGTCCAGCAAAGACTGCCAGCCTTCGGTGGTGTTGAAGATCAGGTCCACCTCGCCATCCACGATCGCATCAACGATGTGTGGGCGTCCCTCGGCCACCTTGTTGACCGGTTCGACCGCAAGGCCCTGTTCGGCCAGATAGCGTTGGGTGCCGCCCGTCGCGATCACGCGGAAACCCTGGTCCAGCAGGGTCTTTACCGCAGGCAGGATCACCGGCTTGTCGCTATCCTTGACCGAAACGAACAATGTGCCCGTCCGCGGCAGCTTCATCCCTGCGCCGATCTGCGATTTGAGGAAGGCGGCGGGGAAGCCGGTGTCGATCCCCATCACCTCGCCGGTGCTCTTCATTTCGGGCGAGAGGACCGGGTCGGCGCCGGGGAAGCGCGCGAAGGGGAACACCGCCTCCTTCACCGCCATATGCTTGGGCCGGATATCGAAGGGTTCGAAATTGGAGAGCGGTTCGCCCGCCATCACCCGCGCGGCGATCTTGGCGACCGGACGCCCAATCGCCTTGGCGACGAAGGGCACAGTGCGGCTGGCGCGCGGATTGACCTCGATCAGATAGACCTCACCGTCCTTGATCGCGAACTGGACGTTCATCAGACCGCGCACCTGCAGAGCATGGGCGAGCGCTTCGGCCTGCCGCTCCATCTCTGCGACGATGTCGTCGGAGAGGCTGTAGGGCGGGATCGTGCAGGCGCTGTCGCCGGAATGGACGCCGGCTTCCTCGATATGCTGCATGACGCCCGCGATACGGACCTCGCTGCCGTCGCAGATCACGTCGACATCGCATTCGATCGCATCGCGCAGATACTGGTCGACCAGCACCGGGCTGTCGCCCGACACGGTGACGGCAGTGGCGATGTAGTCGTCGAGCTGGGCTTCGCTGTCCACGACCTCCATTGCGCGTCCGCCCAGCACGTAGCTCGGGCGAAGCAGCACGGGATAGCCGATGCGGGCGGCCCACGCAGCGGCCTCGTCGCGATCGCGGGCGATGCCGTTTTTCGGCTGCTTGAGATCGAGCTTGTTGACGAGGCGCGCGAAGCGTTCGCGATCTTCGGCAAGGTCGATCGCATCGGGGCTGGTGCCCAGGATCGGCACCCCTTCCCGCTCCAGCGCGGCGGCGAGCTTCAGCGGAGTCTGCCCGCCGAACTGGACGATCACGCCGACAACCTCGCCGCGCGACATTTCGACGCGCAGGATTTCGAGCACGTCTTCCTCGGTCAGCGGCTCGAAATAGAGCCGGTCGGAGGTGTCGTAATCGGTGCTGACCGTTTCGGGATTGCAATTGACCATGATGGTCTCGAACCCGGCCCCGCCCTCGTCCGAACCTAGCGCGAAGCAGGCGTGGACGCAGCAATAGTCGAACTCGATCCCCTGCCCGATCCGGTTCGGCCCGCCGCCCAGGATCACGATCTTGCGGCGATCGCTGGGCTCCGCCTCGTCCTCGGGCTTGCCGAAGCTCGGCGCTTCGTAGGTCGAATACATATAGGGCGTTGCGGCCTCGAATTCGGCCGCGCAGCTGTCGATGCGCTTGAACACCGGATAGACGCCCATCTTACGGCGCAGCTTGCGCACCTCTTCCTCGCTGGTCGCACCCGCCATGGCGCGCAGCGCGTCGTGCAACAGGCCCGACCGGCGCGCCTGCGTTTCCGCAAGGCCGCCCGCGACCCCGACCGAGCGCACCGCCAAAGTGGCGAGCCGCTTGTCCGAAAAGCCCATCGCCTTCAGGCGCCGCATTTCGGCCGCATCGCGCGGCAGGCCGTTATGCGCGATCATGTTCTCTTCGTAGATGATCGCCTCGATCTGGCGCAGGAACCACGGATCGAACCCGGTAAGCGCCTGGATTTCGCCCATTTCGAAGCCCTCGCGGAAGGCCTGCGCAATCCTCAGGATGCGGTCGGGCGTACGCTGGCTGATCGCGGCGGTGATGACCTCGCGGCTCTTGCCTTCGAGTTCGGGAACGCGGTTGAACCCGTCCAATCCGGTTTCGAGGCCGCGCAGGGCCTTCTGCATAGATTCCGCGAAACAGCGGCCGATCGCCATGACCTCGCCCACCGATTTCATCGCGGTCGACAGTTCGGGCTTCGCGCCCTTGAACTTTTCGAAGGCGAAGCGCGGGATCTTGGTGACGACGTAATCGATCGTCGGTTCGAAACTGGCGGGCGTCGCGCCAGTAATTTCGTTGGTCAGCTCGTCCAGCGTGTATCCCACGGCGAGCTTCGCGGCGACGCGCGCGATCGGGAAGCCGGTGGCCTTGGAGGCAAGCGCGGATGAGCGCGAGACGCGCGGGTTCATCTCGATCACGATCAGGCGACCGGACTTCGGATCGACTGCGAACTGCACGTTCGAACCGCCTGTTTCCACACCGATTTCGCGCAGCACAGCGATGCTGGCGCTGCGCATGATCTGGTATTCCTTGTCGGTCAGCGTCAGCGCCGGGGCGACGGTGATCGAGTCCCCGGTGTGGACGCCCATCGGATCGACATTCTCGATCGCGCAGATGATGATGCAATTGTCCGCCCGGTCGCGGACCACCTCCATCTCGTATTCCTTCCAACCGAGAAGCGATTCCTCGATCAGCACCTCGGTGGTGGGCGAGGCGTCGAGGCCCTCGCGCACAATCCGCTCGAACTCGCCCTTATTATAGGCGATGCCGCCGCCCGTTCCGCCGAGCGTGAAGCTGGGCCGGATGATCGCGGGCAGGCCGGTACGTTCGAGCACGGCGAAGGCCTCGTCCACCGTGTTGGCGACACCGCTGCGCGCGCTTTCCAGCCCGATTGCATCCATCGCCTCGCGGAAGCGCTGGCGGTTTTCCGCCTTGTCGATGGCATCGGCATCCGCGCCGATCATCTTGACGCCGTATTTTTCCAGCGTGCCGTCGTTGAACAGGGCCAGCGCGCAATTCAGCGCCGTCTGCCCGCCCATCGTAGGCAGCACGGCGTCGGGCCGCTCCTTCTCGATGATCTTGGCGACAATTTCGGGCGTGATCGGCTCGACATAGGTCGCATCGGCCATTTCCGGGTCGGTCATGATCGTGGCGGGGTTGGAGTTGACGAGGACCACGCGATAGCCCTCCTCCTTCAACGCCTTGATCGCCTGCGTGCCGGAATAGTCGAACTCGCAGGCCTGGCCGATGATGATCGGACCGGCGCCGATGACGAGGATCGAGGAGATGTCAGTGCGTTTGGGCATTAGAGAGCCTCGAAGCTGATGTTGACCGGAAAGCCTTCTTTCGTGGCGCCTTCCAAGATACAGTTGAGAGTTTCGGTATTGCTAACAGTCACTTCGACGAAGGTCTTCGGCTCTGTATGCGAGCCACCATCCCAATCGGTCACAAAGCTCGCTGCGTCACATTTCCGAGCGAAACCAGCACTCGATAATGCAACCCCGATTTCTTCAGTAGACATTCCGCTCATTTCGGTGCGGTCGATCGAGTCTTTGTCACTCAGCACCAGGAGTGGAACAGCTTCATCTGTCTGTGTAAGTGTCTGCCCGAGCAACCATGCAAGTGACGTAACGAGTGATCCGGTCGCGAATGAAATAAGGATGTTTCGCTTCACCCCAACATCCCCACGAACTTCTCGAACAGGTAGAAGCTGTCTTGCGGCCCCGGGCTCGCTTCGGGGTGGTACTGGACGCCGAACGCCTTCTTGCCCCGGATCGAAATCCCGCAATTGGTGCCGTCGAACAGCGACACATGTGTCTCGTCCACCCCATCGGGCAGGCTCTCGCCATCGACCGCGAAGCCGTGGTTCATGCTGGTTATCTCGACCAGACCCTCGCTCTCACCCCACTCGCCCCCGACGCGCTGGACGGGGTGGTTGGCGCCGCGATGGCCCTGGAACATCTTGGCGGTCTTCGCCCCTGCCGCAAGGCCGAGCATCTGATGGCCGAGGCAGATGCCGAACAGCGGCACGTCGCGCTCCAGCAGGCCCTTGATGACCGGAACCGCATACTCGCCCGTGGCCGCCGGATCGCCGGGGCCGTTCGACAGGAACACGCCATCGGGTTCGAGCCGCATGATCTCGTCGAGCGAGGTGCGCGCGGGTACCACCGTCACCTTCGCGCCCGCCTTCGCGAGGCTGCGGAAGATATTGTCCTTCGCCCCGTAATCGATTGCGACCACGTGCGGCTTTTCATTGCCGTGGTCGGTGTAGCCATGGCCCAATTGCCAGTGGCCGCCGCGCCAGTCTTCCAATACGCCGCGCGTCACGCCGGGGACGAGGTCCAGCCCTTCCAGCCCGCTCCATTCCGCCGCCTTCGCGCGCAGGGCCGCGAGATCGAACTCGCCGCGCGGGCTGTGCGCGATCACGGCGTTGGGCGCACCGTTCAACCGGATGCGGCGCGTCAGCGCGCGCGTATCCACGCCCGACAGGCCGATCTTGCCGTTCGCGCGGCACCAGTCGACGAATTCGTCGCGGGCGCGGAAATTGGAATGCTGGGTGACCTCCTGCCGCACGATGCAGCCCAGCGCGCCGA
>Ga0208830_1001481_pt1 | contig 10386 bp, 11 predicted proteins | sample DeeseametaMP2634_FD_184169 | JGI IMG/M metagenome (GOLD analysis project Ga0208830, IMG submission 184169) | Marine microbial communities from the Deep Atlantic Ocean - MP2634 (SPAdes) | ecosystem: Environmental > Aquatic > Marine > Oceanic | place: Northeast of Antigua and Barbuda, North...
TGGTTCTTCATGAAGTTGGACATGCTCTTTGGACTCCAGAAGCAGGATGGCATGAGTCGGCTTCTAAGAAGGGTCCTGGCTTCAAATCTTTTTTGAATGTAGTTGAAGATGCACGAATTGAACGTAAGATCAAAGACAAGTATCCTGGTGGACGTAAGTCTTTTACTGATGGTTATCTTGAGTTGGTTCGTAAAGACTTCTTTGGTACTAAAGGAGTAGATTTGAATGAACTGAATCTTATTGATCGTATCAATCTTTATTTTAAAGCTGGTTCCAGTAATGGGATTGAATTTTCTGAAGAAGAAAATGGATTTATTGAAAAAGTTGCCACCACTCGATCTTGGGATGATGTTGTTCGTGTTAGTGAAGAACTTTATGAGTATGCAAAAGATCATGATTCTGATACAGATATGAGCGATCATGAATATTCTTCTTTTGAATTTGGCGATGATGAAGATTCAGAAGATGAAGAAATGGAATCTGATGGTGATGCTTCCGAAGAAAATTCTGAAGTTGACGAAACATTGGAAAAATTCAAGGAACATTTGAAAGATTTGCTTGAAGCTGGTGAAGAAGAAAAAGAAGATTCTGGTTCTTCAACTGGAACTGGCGAAGGCGAGGGCGAGTCTGAAGAAAAGTCTGGATCTGAAACTGGAAAATCTGAAAAAGCTAAAGAAGGTGAAGAAGCTGACAAAGGAGAAAATGGCAAAGAAGAAAATTCTTCTGATGGTGATAAGAAAATATCTTCTGGATCTGAAGGCGGAACAATTACTGATAAAGATCTTAGTAAGGGGGTAGAAGATTATAAACCATCTTCTATAACAGATAATAATTTCCGTAATAAAGAAGAATTGTTGGTAGATGATTCTGATGGAAGTTATGAGTATGTTAATCTTCCCAAATCTAATCTTGAAAAAATTATCATTGATTACAAAGATGTTCATTCTGAAATTCGTGAACATTATGTTGATGCTGATTCACATTATGAGGCGTCAAATCAGATTCTAGAAGCAGGAAAGTCTTTTATTGAATTCCGTAATAAAAACAAAAAGACCGTTGAATATCTTGCAAAAGAATTTGAAATGAAAAAAGCAGCAGATGCTCATTCACGATCATTAACTGCTAATTCTGGAATTGTTGATTCTAGTTTACTTCATACTTACAAGTATAATGAACATATTTTCAAGAAAATCAGTGTTACTCCAGATGGAAAAAATCATGGATTGATTATGGTTGTGGATTGGTCAGGTTCAATGCACAGAAACATTAAAGGTACTGTTGAGCAAATGATGACTTTGGTTATGTTTTGCAAAAGAGTAAATATTCCTTTTGAAGTTTTTCTTTTTACTGATAGATATTATTCCGAGAGTCGTGACACTGGTGAAACTTATAGTAGGTGGACACACAAGGAAATCAGGTATGGTGATTTGGTGATTAATGGTTTTCATCTTTTGAATATGTTTTCTTCTAGAATGAGAGCAGCAGAACTTCATTCTGCATATATCAATATGACGGCAATAGCTGGATCATATGAAAGAAAATGGAATTATTATGGTGGCGGATATCATTCGATACCTGATAAATATGATCTCGGCGGAACTCCCTTGAATAATTCTTTATTTGCAATGAATGATTTTATTCCCTATTTCAAAACCAAGAATAATGTTCAAATAGTCAATATGGTTTATCTTACCGATGGCGATTCAGCGGGCTCAAATACATATTGGACTCCTGGTAGAACTGAAAAAGATGATGGTCGTTCCCGCGAAACTAGTCATTTTGGTAGATACTATTCGAGTGGTGGTAAAAGACCAAAAACTTTTATTCGTGATTTGGAAACCAAAAAAGAATATCTTTTTGATGATGGTCGTGGACGAATGACGTCTCTTTTGGTTGAAATTCTTCGAGATAAGCATAATATTAATATTGTTAATTTTTTCCTTATTGAAAGATTGAAGCGATGGGATTTTACTCGATGGACGAATGATCCTGAATCTTCTATGAAAGAATTCAGAAAAGAAAAAAGCGTTGTTTATAGAGATGTTGAAGGTTGGTCTAGTCTTTATATAATGAAAGGCGGTCGAGATTTACAAACCGAAGAAAAGATTTTAGAGATTGGTGAGGATGCGACTAGAGGTCAGATTCGCAGAGCATTTTCTAAGTTTTCAAAAGGAAGATTGGAGAATAAAAAACTTCTTTCCCAATTTGTTGACATGGTGGCTGCGTGACGGTGGCCGAGTGGTTAGGTAACGGTTTGCAAAACCGTCTATGACGGTTCGATTCCGTCCCGTCACTCCAAAAAAGTGAAGAAAACTTCATTTTTGACTTGACAATGTTGCCAGAATTCGATATAATGGACCTAAACAATGGGGAAAGAACCCCGAATTTGAAACCTCTTTTGAGAGATTTATTATGAAAATGAGTGAAAGTAGAACAAAAAGTCTGGAAGCGTTTCGTTCCTTTATTGGTGGCGAAACCTTTACACGTCAAGACATTTTTAATTTTACTGAAAATGGAAAAAATAAGGAACTTGGTGTTATTCGGCCTTGGTTTCTTGCGACTGATGACAATAAAATTAGTCGTGGTCTTTGGAGATTTCCATCGACTGAAGATACTACTTTTGTGAGTGCTTCTGTGAGCGTTCCGGTTGTAGAATCTGTATTAACTGAAACAAAATCTTCTGTAGTTGCGTATCATAATCCTACAGAAAATTTGGTTCCGAAAAAAGATCCACTATATGTCCCATTTGGACATTTTAATGATGTTTACAGTATTGTTAAATCTGGTAAATTTTATCCTAGTTTTATTACTGGTCTTTCTGGAAACGGTAAGACTTTTATGGTAGAACAGGCTTGTGCGAAAGCTAAACGTGAATTCTTTCGTGTCAATATTACTGTAGAAACTGATGAAGATGATCTTCTTGGTCATTATTCTTTGATTGACGGTAATACTGTTTGGCAAGATGGTCCTGTAGTTAAGGCAATGGAACAAGGAGCAATTCTTCTTCTCGATGAAATTGACTTGGCGTCATCCAAAATTATGTGTCTACAGCCGGTTTTGGAAGGCAAGGGAGTTTACTTGAAAAAGATTAATCGGTTTGTCAAATCTGCTGTGGGATTTAATGTATTGGCTACCGCCAATACTAAAGGTAAAGGTTCAGAAGATGGTCGCTTTATTGGAACTAACATTTTGAATGAAGCATTTCTTGAGCGTTTCCCAATTACAATGGAACAAGAATATCCATCACTTCCAGTTGAGAGAAAAATTCTTGACAAAGTGTTTGTAAGTTTGGATTTGATTCCTGGTGACTTTTCTGAAAAGTTGGTAACTTGGGCAGATTCCATTCGCAAAACCTTTTATGAAGGTGGGATTGATGAAATAATTGCGACTCGTCGTTTGGTTCATATTGTCAATGCATTTGGCATCTTTGGTGAACGTAAGAAAGCAATTGAAATGTGTATTAGTCGGTTTGATGAAGATACCAAAACTTCATTTTTGGATCTTTATAGTAAGATTGATACAGAAGTTGTTCTTGGTGAAGAAACTGAAGCTGAAGAAGCTCACAGACTTTTGGATGAAGAAGCAAATGAGTCTGAAGAATTGACTGAAGATAATTCTCCTTTCTAAATATTTTAACCCGCTTGGAAATTGTTCAAGTGGGTTTTAATGTATCTGGAGAATAAAAATATGAAATTAGAAATTTATTTCATAATTGTTTCAATTATTATTGGAGTAATAATTGGAGAAACATTAGCAATAATATATCTATAATGAAAAACAACGTAACTTATATATGGAGCGCTGTGGTAAATAATATAGCAAGAAAGGTTGCAGCAGAACCTATGGAAAATGTAGATGAGGAAAAAGTTGAATTGATCCGTGAATTGAGAAAAGAACAAGCTCAGCTTGAAATGTTCGATGATCCAGTTAAGAATTGAAGTGGATTGAAATAATAAATTAATTATTAAATATAAAAGGTAAACAATGACACAAGAAATGCGTAAGGTAGTACTGGAAACAGTAATTCCATCAAAGTTTAAATATATTGCACGTGATCTAAATGGTTCAGTTCATGTATTTGAAAATGAACCGAATTTAGATTATGGCACGAATAAATCTCCCGTTCCATGTGATATGTGGGATGTATATGAAGGTGAAACAATGCAGCTTAGTTCTAAGACTCCAGTATCTGCTGGTCTTCTTACTGAAGAATTGGGCGATTGGCGAGATTCCTGTAAAGAATTAACGGAATTGGCTAGGAAAGATACAAATGAAAATCAATGAATTTATACAGAAGTATAGGAAAGTTAAAAAACTTATACCGGGCATGACTTCATCTTACAATCCTCATGTGATTTGTAAAGATGGATTTAAAATGTCTGTTCAAGCAGGACAATCTTTGTATAGTTCTCCAAAAGATGTGGTAGGCCATTATGAAGAAGCTGAAGTCGGTTATCCGTCTACAGAAGAATCATTGCTTACAACCTACGCAGAAGATAATGAAAATCTTTGTGGTACTGTTTATGGATATGTACCATGTTCAATTATTGATGAAGTGATTGAGAAACATGGTGGAATAGATGAATCTAAAATAAAGGCACTATCGAATGAAAAGTAGATTATGACAGCAGATTTATTAGAACTAAAACCAGAGCATGAAGAAATACTAACAAGTCTTTTTCACAAATGCTTGGATGAAGGTATGCCGAAAGATAAGGCATTTAAAGAAATGTACAAATTATTTTTTGAGGATGAGAAAAACTGGTTAAATGAAAAGTAGACAAAGAAAAAATTTACGAAGACAAGGCGCAATTGAGCGGATAGAACCAACGATTGAGAAATATGAGAAAATCCTTCCAGCCGAAAAGGAACTGCTGAAACTTATGCGCAAAGAAAAAGATCTTCCTCCTAATAATATCCCTATGATGGAGAAGAAAATCAAACAATTTGAAAAGAAACTCGAAAGAGCAAAAATGACTCTGGAAAACACAAAAGCCAATCTCAATGGATAATATATATTATAAAGAAATGGCTTTGATGAAAATAATTTAAAGGATTCTATGGAAGTAAAAATTGCGATTGAAGAGCTACGTAAAAGAAAGATTTTTGTAGCAACTCCAATGTACGGTGGAATGTGTTGTGGAATGTACACAAAATCCACTGCTGACCTTGCAACGATGTCTACACAATATCAGATGGATGTAAGGTTTTTCTATTTGTTCAATGAAAGTCTTATCACTAGGGCACGAAACTATCTGGCCGATGAGTTTTTGCGAAGTCCCTATACTCACTTAATGTTTATTGACAGTGATATTCACTTTAATCCAAATGATGTTCTTTCTCTTGCTGCACTAGCGGATGAAGAACATTCTATTATTGGTGCGCCTTATCCCAAAAAATGTATTGCTTGGGAAAAAGTGAGAAATGCAGTAGATGCTGGACTAGCAGACGAAGATCCTAATGATCTAGAAAAATTTACAGGAGACTTTGTTTTCAATCCTGCAGCTGGAACTAGTGAAATAAAAATAAATGAACCCGCGGAATGTCTTGAAGTGGGTACTGGTTTTATGATGATCAGAAGAGAAGTCTTTGAACAATTTAGAGATGCCTATCCTCAGTTTTCATATAAACCAGATCATAATCGGTCAGAAAACTTTGATGGTTCAAGATACATTCATGCATTCTTTGATACTGTGATTGATTCAAAAGAATTTGCCGGTGATGGAGCGAGTGGTACTGATCGATATTTGTCAGAAGATTATATGTTCTGTCAATTTTCAAGAAAAATAGGAATCAAAACCTGGCTTTGTCCTTGGATGGAAGTGGGTCATGTTGGTAGTTATGTTTTCAATGGGACTTTAGGTTCATTGGCAAATCTTGATTTTGCAGCTCATGGCGCAGATATGGAAAAGCGACCTCATAATATTACAATAGAGGAAGAAAAGAAAGCTGAAAAAGAATCTGGAAAGCAATTAAATAGAACTCAGCGACGTCAACTCGCTAGGAAATCACGCAGAGAAGAAGGGAGAAATAAAGCAAAAAAAGAAGTTGACAAAAAGTAAAAATATGTTATAATATAAGAATATAATGAAAATGTGGATAAGACAAATACAAGGAGATATATGAAATTCACTGATAATACAATTGTTTTGCTGAAAAACTTTTCAGCAATAAATACAAACCTACAATTCACTACGGGAAATGTCCTCAAGACAATTTCTCCTCAAAAGAATATTCTTGCTAAGACAGAAGTTGAGGAACATTTTCCTCAAGATTTTGCTATCTATGATATGAATAAATTTTTGGGAGCTATTTCTCTTTTTGATAAACCAGAAATAGAAGTGGAAGAAACAAAACTTATAATTCAATCTAATGGGAATAGATTAAATTATGTTCTTGCAGATCCTTCTATGATTGTAGCCCCACCCGAAAAAGAGATAGAACTTCCGTCTGAAGATATAAATTTTAAACTATCTAAAACCAATCTTGATTCTGTCATAAGAGCAGCACAAGTGTTGTCTCTTCCAGAACTGGTATTTTCTGGAGATAAAGAAAAGATTCGCCTAGTAGCAACTGATATGAATAATGATTCTTGTGATGAATTTGATGTTGTGGTTGGTGAAACAGACAAGACATTTAAAATGGTTTTCAAAATTGAAAACATGAAAATGATGAGTGGTGATTATGATGTGGTAGTTTCTAGTAAGGGAATTTCACATTTTAAAAATGCAAATTCCAATCTAGAATATTGGATTGCTACTGAAGCATCTTCAAATTACGAAGGTTAATATGATAGATAAAGAGCAATTTCTATGGGTTGAAAAATATCGCCCAAAGAAAGTGGCGGATTGTATTCTTTCTCCTGAATTAAAAGATACCTTTTCCAATTATGTAAAAGACAATAAAATTCCAAATATGATTCTTACAGGGGGTCCTGGAACCGGTAAAACTACCATTGCTCGGGCTCTTTGTGATGAAATTGGTGTTGATTATCTTATGGTTAATGGTTCCGATGAGGGGCGTAATATAGATACTGTAAGAACTACACTTACACAATATTGTAGTTCGGTCTCAATGAGTGGAAACCGCAAGGTTGTTATTATGGATGAGGCCGACTACATGAATCCAGATTCAGTACAGCCAGCATTAAGGGGGTTTATTGAAAAATTTAGCGGCAATGTTAGTTTTATCTTTACTTGCAACTTTCGTAATCGGATCATTGATCCTATCCATTCTCGCTGTTCTGTAGTAGAATTTGTAATTCCAAAAGAACAAAGAGAAAAGTTAGCAATTCAGTTTTTAGATAGATGTAAGAAAATTCTTTCAGATGAAAAAGTTGAATCTGAAGAAAAAGTAATTGCTGAATTGATCATGAAACATTTTCCAGATTTCCGGAGAGTACTTAATGAACTTCAGAAATATTCTTCTTCTGGAAAAATTGATTCTGGCATTCTTTCAGTTATGTCAGAAATTAATATGTCTGACTTGATGGGATTTTTGAAACAGAAGAAATTTACTGAAGTACGTAGATGGTCAGTTCAGAATTTAGATAATGATCCTGTTAGGATTTTTCGCAAGATTTATGATACTTTATATGACTATTTGAGTCCAACAGCAATTCCACAAGCGGTATTAATTCTTGCTGAATACCAGTATAAAGCTGCTTTTGTCGCAGATCAAGAAATTAATTTGGTTGCTTGTTTAACTGAAATTATGTGTGAATGTGAATTTAATGGAGCAGTTTTTTAGCGACGTAGGAAAGTATGCAAATATCCAAAGAAGATGCATTTAAGTATTATAATGAATACATAGACTTCTTTGAAACTTTTCTTGGGGGCGATATTGTCAATTATTATCGCTCGAAGAAAAGACAAAGACTTGTTGATATGGGTTATACCGACGATTGGTTGGAGAAAACCGTTGACTTGTCAACTGGTGAAATGTCTGTTAATGGTCCTCAGAAAGATTTGTTTGATGATTTTTCTATGGAACCAAATGACATGGACTTTGAAATTGTTGAAGTTGTTCCGAAAAAACCATCCACAAAAGAAATTACAGCAAGTCATTATACTCAATTACTTGAGTTAACGGCGTCTTTTAATGCTGATAATTCTCCTGGAAGATCTACAAGACTAGCAATTAGGGAAACAAATTCCGGCAAGTTTGTTGCTTTTATTAAATTAGGATCTCCAGTAATTAGTATGAGGCCTAGGCATGAATATTTCAATGTTAAAAAAGTAGATCTTAAAATTTTGAACCAGCATTGTCTTAATGGATTTAATATTGTTCCAGCACAACCTTTTGGATTTAATTGCCTTGGTGGGAAACTGGCTGCATTGATTTGTGTTTGCCACGAGGTCAGAGAAGCATGGGACGACAAGTATAATGCAGATATAGTGTTTTTTGAAACTACTTCTCTTTATGGATCAATTAAAGGAAGTAGTCAGTATGATGGACTAAAACCCCTGATTCGCTATAGGGGCGATACTGAAAGTAAATTGATGATGAATTTGTCGGATGACAAATATAAAAAATTAAGAGACGATATTCAAGACAAATACAATGATGGTAAACAGTTGGTTCCTGATACACAAGAAATTCCCACTAGTAGAAAAATGAGAACGCAGAGCAAGATGCTTTCAATTCTCAAAGAAAATTTGAAAACCTATGATCTGGATAAATTTAATCATTTAAGTAAAGTGGTGAAAGAAAAGATGGCGATTACCACACAAAAGCGGTATTATACTTCAGATTTTGGCTATACTAATTCTGTTGATTATATATTGGGAAATACCAAAACTTTGATAAAGGGAGAAAATTACGATAAATTTACATTTGAGAATGTAATTAAGTATTGGAAAAAGAAGGCTCAGAAGAGATTTGAAAATCTCAAAGCAGATGGTAGGCTTCGCAAAGAACTTGAATTTTGGACTCCACAAACAATAGATACTATTGATATTATAAGATAATATGTCATTAGAAATATTTTATAGAGATTATAAACCGCAGAAAACATTAAGAATTTTAGTTTATCCTAACATTACATATGCAAAAGACTTAGAAAAAGATAGTTACATTCAGGTGATTTATTCTATGATCACTGAATTGAATAAAATTAGAAATGATTTGTTTTTCTATTTGATAATGCCAAAGCATATGATGATGTTTTCTGAGATTGAAAATACTCATCAGTTTATTATACGTTTTCCGAGTTATCCTCAAAATATGAGGATGCATTTTAATGTAAAAGACTTTGATATAATTCGACACAGGAAGTGGGATTTTGATTTAATTTTTTCACACCTTCCAGAGCACACTCTGAACATTAAAAATGTTTTGTATAATACCAGTTCACACAATCCCCCGATTGTTGGATATTGTCACTGGTTTGACATTAAAGATGTAGTTGTTTCTTCTATGCACGCTCTCAATTATAATTTAATTGGGATATTAGAAATGAAACGCTGTTATTTGAATACTCAAGCACAGAAAGAATTGGTATTAGAAGAAGCAAAAACTATATTGAGCAAGAGAAATTGTGAGAGATTAGATGAAATTTTAACAGTACAACATCCTGGTATTAGAAGAAGTGATGTGATTGATGTCGCCGGGATAGAAAAAAAGACCGAAAAGACAATTTCTTTTAATCATCGGCCAGCCACATATAAAGATTTTGACAATTTTATGAAGATTGTGGATGAATTGTGGAAACAGCGACAAGATTTCAAGGTATGGATTCCACTTTTAGAATCACCAAATAGACCTTATGTATATGTTGACAAATTTGATAAATTAGGGTATTATAGAGAATTGAGAAAATGTCGAGTAGGATATTCACCAAAACAGCAATATGGTGGATGGTCAGTTGCTACTACCGATGGTATTATGAATGGCACACCTTATATCATGTATGATGCTTTGTATTACAAAGAGTTGAATCCTACGGCAGATTTTTTTAAAACCAATGATGATGCGATTAAATTACTTAATTTGTATTTAAATGATTTGGTTCATAGAAATAATATGGCAGGTATTAATTTAAAATGTCTTAGAGATAATTTGGTATATGAAAATGAAATGCAAGATATGTTGAATTATTTTGATGAAGTAGTTTCAAAAGAAAAGCGGATCACTGATAGGTCAGAAAGATTTAAAGAGATGATGGCACATTTGAAAAATAGTAAACAAGTGTCTAAAGAAAAATTAACAGAATGGATTCAGAATGATAGACCCTATGGGAAATCCTTGTCTCCATATAGGAGATCTTTACTCGATCATCCGAACGTTTATGATAGTGATGGAGCAGTTCCACATTATATTTGGAAAGAATAATGACAGATTGTTTAGAGTATGAAGGAAACAAATTTTACTTTTATATTGGAGAAA
>Ga0208830_1001484_pt1 | contig 10362 bp, 8 predicted proteins | sample DeeseametaMP2634_FD_184169 | JGI IMG/M metagenome (GOLD analysis project Ga0208830, IMG submission 184169) | Marine microbial communities from the Deep Atlantic Ocean - MP2634 (SPAdes) | ecosystem: Environmental > Aquatic > Marine > Oceanic | place: Northeast of Antigua and Barbuda, North...
CGTTATAACACGCATTTTATTCTTTTTTGCCGTAAATTTGTAATAGAAACAAACAAATCAGACTTATTTAAGTTTAAAATTAAAGTTAATTATTAAAAATTATGAAAATGACAAAAGCAGATTTAGTAGAGCAAATTTCATTTAAAACTGGAATTGACAGAGCGGTAGTTCAAACAACTATCGAAACTTTTATGAAATCAGTAAAAGGATCTTTAGAAAAAGGTGAGAATGTTTACCTAAGAGGTTTTGGTAGCTTCATTATTAAAACAAGAGCTGCAAAAACTGGGAGAAACATTTCTAAAAACACTCCAGTAGAAATCCCTGCACACAACATTCCAGCGTTCAAACCAGCAAAAGTATTTTCTGAGAACGTGAAGAACAAAGTTAAAGTTAAATAAGAACTCTTTTTGAGCTCAAAAACAACTGTTAATAGCTCCCAACGCAAAACAATAGTAATTGTTTTGTTGGGAGCTATTGTTTTTTTTGTATCTTTGTGCCTCCTTCCGAGATCACCTAAAGTAGATCAGGAAAAAGTTAGCGTTAAAATAGCTAAAGAAACCATTGCTAAAGGTAATGTTATGGAGGGTGTGCAGATGCTTAAGGGTGTTCTTGAAAAAAATGAAAACAACGTAGATGCCATTTGGGAGTTGGGTAAACTTTCATATGAATCTACACAATATGGCAAGGCTATTGAAAGATTTAAAAAATTCATAACCTTAGCTGAGGGAGAAGATAAAGCTGTAGGACTCGTTTCTTTAGCTGATGCTTATTTCATGAACAACGAGTATCAAGAAGCTAGAACAGCTTTATTACAAGCTAGAAATATTACCCAACAAGATAAACTCTTGGAGGATATAAATAAAAGATTAGGTTTAATTAATAAAAATTGAAGATATGCCAAGCGGAAAGAAAAGAAAAAGACACAAGATGGCGACTCATAAGAGAAAGAAAAGATTGAGAAAAAATCGTCACAAGAAGAAAAAATAATTTCTTCACATACTAATTACATGATAAAGCAAGAACGTTTCGTCTCTTGTTTTTCGTGTTTATAATCGTTTCATTAATCCAAATTATTGAATTTGAGTTTAGATTTAATTATATCGTCCAAAAAGGATGAGGTAACTATTGCTTTACTTGAAGACAAGAAACTTATAGAAATCCACAAAGAAGGGAATGATACTGTTACCTTCAACGCTGGGGATATATTTCTTGCAAAAGTAAAACGTGTTCATACAGGTATGAACGCAGCATTTGTAGATGTAGGCTATGAAAAAGACGCCTTTCTACACTACTCTGATTTAGGAAGCAACTATTTATCTTTTAATACTCACGCGCGACAAGCTATTGCTGGTCAGCCATCGCGTGATCTCGTTATTAAAGATGAAATTGATAAAGATGGTAAAATAAAAGATCAATTATCAGGTGGGCATACTATAGTTGCTCAAATTGTTAAGGAGCCTATATCATCTAAAGGTCCAAAAATCACTACTGATATTTCATTACCTGGTAGGTTTTTGGTGCTGATTCCTTTTTCTAACAAAGTTTCTGTATCACAAAAAATTGATGACAAAGATGAAAAACTTCGTCTTGTTCGTTTAATTGAGAGTATCAAGCCAAATAATTTTGGTGTTATTATTCGTACAGTTGCCCAAAATAAAAAAGTAGCAGAGTTAAACGATGACCTCATCGAGTTAGTAGAGCGCTTTCATAACGTTTACGAAAACTTAGATAGTACATTGCCTCCCAAAAAGGTTTTGGGAGAGCTTGATAAAGCAGTAACCATTGTTCGTGATCAGCTAAATAAAGATTTTAATTCTATTTACGTTGATGATCAATTAGTATTTACTCAACTAAAAGAATATATCTCTAAAGTTGCACCTAGCAGAACGAAAATACTTAAGCTATACAAGGGTAAGCTTGATATTTTTCATGAGTTCGGGATTCACAAGCAAATAAAAGCTGCTTTTGGTAGAAAAGTTCATTTACCTGGTGGAGGTTACTTGATAATCGACCATGCTGAGGCCATGCATGTTATTGATGTAAACAGTGGGAATAGAAAAGGGAAAGAAAACAGCCATGAAGAAAATGCACTACAAGTAAATCTTGAAGCTGCAGAAGAAATTGCTCGCTTACTTCGTTTAAGAGATATGGGAGGAATTATAGCTGTTGACTTTATTGATATGTACGAACAAGAAAACAACATGAAGTTGTATAAGCATTTAAAAGAAAAAATGCGTTCTGATCGTGCAAAACACAACCTTATCCCTCCTAGCAAATTTGGTGTAGTTGAAATTACGCGCCAACGAATGAAACCAGAAACTGAAATAGACACAAGTGATGTTTGCCCTACGTGTCATGGTACTGGACAAGTTCAAGCTACCTTGTTAGTTACTGATCAAATAAGAACAGCTATAGCAAATGCTGATAAAAGTAATGGCTTAATCCTACAAGTGCATCCTTTTGTTGAAGCCTATTTTAAAAAAGATTTTATTTCAAGACAAATGAAATTGTCTTGGCTACATAAAACTTGGATTCGCATCGAAGGAGTTACCTCAAGAGATCTTTTAGATTTCAAGTTGTTTGATAAAAACAGAGAATTAATTGGTTAAATTGAAAGCGAGATTATAATGATCTCGCTTTTTTTTGTTTTTGACCTACATGACCTACATCATAGAAAGTTTGTAATAGTTTTAATTTATTTGTTCTAATATGAAAGAAGAAACTAAAAAGAAACAACCACTTTGGAAAAAGCTAGGATGGGCTGCATTTCTCTTTTTCTTGATTAAAGGAATAGTGGTTTGGATTATTTTACCAATTCTTGCTTACTATTTTGGTGTAAAGATTTTTTGATCCCTTTTGCCATTTGATGAGCTGATCCTTGTTTATTTCGAAACCAAAGTTCGGGTTCGATCAACTCTAACTCTGAAACAAGCCATTTATTTTCATTTTTGATTAAATCAACTCTTCCATAAACAGTTTTAAACGGTAACTGAGTAAATACTTTCTCTGCAAAATCAATTAACTCTTGAGTTGGTGTATACTCATGAACAGTTCCTCCAAAGTCATCTTGCACACGAAAATCTCCTTTTTGTGCTAACTTTTTAATCGCATGGCTATATTTTCCGTCTAATACAACCAATGTAATTTCACCTTCTGATAAAATAGAAGACATAAATGGCTGAACCATCATTTCTTGTTTTAGGCAAAGTTCTTTGAATTTTATCTCAAAATCACTTACTTCTTTAAACCTGATAAAAAAAGTGTCTTTTCCTCCTGCAGAAACGGTTGGTTTAATTACAATATCTTGCCACCCTTTAGTAGTTATTATTTCATTTAGACTCTCCCCTACTTTAACTATATGTGTAGAAACAACTGGAATTTGTTGCTTAATTAGATCTAACAAATATGATTTGTTCAAATTCCAATACACAATGGATTTCGAATGAATAAGTGTTGTTTTACTTTCGACTAACTCTAGCCACTGTTTAAACCGATCAATATCATAGTGATAATCCCAAGCAGCACGAATAATAACTCCATTAACCGAGCTCCACTCATAGTTTGGATTATCCCAGTATGTACGATCTACATCAAAACCAAAGTTTTCTAACTCTTTTACTAATAAGTTATCTTCTAAAATAACGTTATCAATGTAGCCATCTCCTTCAATAGGCTTTAAAAACCTTTTATCTGTAGCGATGGTTAGCTTAATTTTATCCAAGAGAGATTAAAGTTTAATAAACTTAGTTTGAATTAATTGTTGATTTTCATCAACTAATTGAATAATGTAAAATCCTTTTGCCAAATCAGAAACGTCAATATGTTGATTAGTTATCTGTTTTGTTTTTACAATTCCTTTTGAATCTATAATCGCTAATTCTTTTGTTGAAACATTAGTTTTTATCTGAATAAAATCAGCGTTAGTTGGATTAGGGTAAACAGTTAACGATAGATCTTTTGTTTCAATTTCATCAACTGTGCTTATTGGTGGCGTACCATATTTCACATCCATGCTTACTGGAAAGTTAGTATCCGATAAACTAAAAAACAATTCCCCTGCAATACCTTCGATAGCTGATATCCTTATTTGAGTTATACCAGTATCATTAATATGGTCAAGCAAAGAAACAGGCAGGTCTACTCTAATAATATTACCATCAGCGTTATTAGTTCCATAAAAACAGGCTGTATCAGTAGCATCAGCAGATGCGCTAGCATCAGAAGTCTCAAGTAATTGATTTCCGCTAAAACTTCCATTTTTTATACTAACTAATACTCTTCCATTTTGTAACGGTTGACTTCCTAACAACGAATCCCTTTTTAGAAAGATGCTAGATGATTGAATGTTTGTATCTAGTAATGAAGATGTATTAAAACTTAATATAGACGAATAATTATTTAACCCATCACTTCCAAGAGCGAGTGATTGTGTGTTTGTTGTTGAAACATTTATAAAACCATCTTCTCCGTTTCCATTAGATGTAAAAGTAGCATCTCTTCGATGTGTTCTAAGCATATTATAGAAGTAATGCTTAAAGTGATAGTTGTAAAAATGATCAAATGCTTCATCTGATAAATGAAAAGAATCATAAAATACACCGTAGTCGTTCATTGATGCTAACGGACTTGGATAGTTTATAAATCCACCAGGAACTGGTGCTGTTTGAGGTGCATAAGTACCAGAGGGACCTTGAGGTAAATTATAAGGTTGACCATATATAAATTGCATCAAACCAGCAGCTGAAACAAAATCAACAGTTGGATAATTCATACAATGATTTGATAAAAGCTCATGAAAACGATTAAGAACAGTATTTAACTCCTGATAATTAGGCTGTCCCATGCCATCCCATGTATCAAAGAAAGGGTGACTGGAGGGAGGTCCAAGTTGATAAGCGTTAATCGACTCTTCAAAATTAGGGAAATCGTATGCTGTAAAATATATCTTTACATCTGGTTTAAGACTATCCAATATATTTGTGATCGTATCAATTCTTTTTATAATAGCTGTAAGTAGGGAATCAACCTGAACAGAATCCATTGAAACATGTACATCTCCCAAAATATCATTACCTCCAATACTAACAGAAATTACTTCAATTCCTGGGTTCGAGTTTAAGGCGCTTGAAATGTTTGTTATAGTCCCCTGCTCCAACATCCACTTAGTTTCTGTACCTGTAACCGCTAGATCACTATTTGTAAAGGAAGATAGGTCTGAAAAGCCGTAGTAATCTAATGAATTATCAATTGAATTAAATTGATCAGCAAAATAAGCCCAACTATCGCCTACCAATAAAATTTTTGTTTGAGTGGGATTACATTGCCCCATCATTTTTACTGAAAAAGCAAGAAATATTGTTACTAGAATTACTCCTATTTTTCTCATAAAGTTTTGATTTTATGCTATTGAAAATACACAAAAAATCTCAAAAACTGACAGATGGTGTAAGGCAATTGATTTAAAACGACTATATTTCGGTAATCTATTACCCACTCTATGAAAAATTTAGGTTTAGGCTTATTTTTAGCCTCGTTCGCTTTGTTTATTGGCTTATTTTTCCTCGGAAAATTTCAATTATCTGAGGTAGCCTTAAAAGAAGTTTTTTCTAATGAAGAATCAATTGTTTTAGCTAAAAAAACAGAATCCTATCAAGTACTTAGTGAAAATGAGATAATAACTCCATCTAGTTTTGTTAGTAAGCTTTCAGTTTTTATGGAAGAAACAAATGAAAAGGTTATTGAAAATTATGGCTTTACCGATAAAGATATTAATCGGTTAGTAAAAAATTCGACACCTGATGGGAAAGTATCTTTTAATCAAGAAGCAATAGATCAAACCTTTGATAAATCGACTGAACTAGGAAAGCTAAAAAATGAAAAAATATCCAAAAACCTAAACTGGATGTTTAAAAAAGATTATAAATCAGTTGATAAATTCGAAAAAGCTATCAATAAAAAAGTTCCTACATTAAATGGGAGTATAATTAAATCAAAAGGATTTAATGAAGATAAAATGGATGGGTATAAATACTCTCTAACAAAAGCTTCTAGCATTGGGTTAATAGCAAATAACAAATGGTTATTTTTCTTTTTAACATTTATACTTGGGGGTATTGGAGGTATCCTTTATGTTTTGCCTGGTTTAAAAAAATACCCAGGAATTAAAAATGATGGAATTTATCACAATAAAGCAACAAATGTTGGTTGGATTGGGGTTCTAACTGGTGTGTTTTTAATTGGTTTTTATTGTTTATTGTATTGGTTCCCGCAGTACATAACCAATTGGATTTTGTTGGTAGATCCTTTAAAAAAATCACTTGTTGGTTCTGATGCTGAAGCATCTCAATGGTTTTTATACGGATTTTTATACTGTTTAGCCATGACAGTTATGGGCGTTCGAATGATGATCAAGTACCGCCATAATAAATATCAAATCTTTCGTACATGCTCGGTTTTATTTTTTCAAATTGGCTTTGCATTTTTAATTCCTGAGATTTTAGTTCGATTAAATCAGCCATATTTTGATTTTAAAAACATGTGGCCATTGGATTATGATTTCTTTTTTAGCTGGAATCTTAAAAATCATTTAGAAGCTGGGAGCTTAGGCATTTTCATGCTTGTTTGGGGTATTGCTCTTTTTGCTATTGGAGTACCTGTATTTGTTTACTTTTTCGGTAAAAGATGGTACTGCTCATGGGTGTGTGGTTGTGGAGGATTAGCAGAAACTTTGGGAGATCCATACCGTCAATTATCTGATAAGTCACTTCGAGCATGGAAAATTGAACGTTGGTTAATTCATGGTGTATTAGTTTTTGCTGTAATAATGACTGGTGCAACGCTATACTCTTATTTTAGTGGAGCTTACTCAATTGTTGGAATAAAAACAGCCAGTATACAAAAAACCTATGGTTTTATGATTGGTTCAGTATTTTCTGGTGTAGTTGGAACAGGCTTTTACCCGCTAATGGGAAACAGAGTTTGGTGTAGATTTGGTTGTCCGCTAGCTGCTTATTTAGGTTTAGTACAACGTTTTAAATCTAAATTTAGAATTACTACAAATGGTGGACAATGTATCTCTTGTGGAAATTGTTCTACTTACTGTGAAATGGGAATTGATGTAAGATCATATGCTCAGAAGGGACAAAATATTGTTCGTTCATCGTGTGTAGGTTGTGGTGTATGTAGTGCTGTTTGCCCTAGAGGAGTTTTAAAGTTAGAGAATGGACCTACCAAAGATAGAGTTGATGATAATCCAATCATTTTGGGTAACGATGGAATGTTAAAAATACATGATGATGTAGCTTAATTTCTACCCAGGAAATGGCTTAGAGCTTCAGATTTATTTTTCACCTCTGCTTTTTTGTATATGTTTCCTAAGTGAAACTTTATTGTACTTAATGAAATAAATAGCTCATCTGCTATTTGTTGATTTGTTTTACCTTGAATAAGTAAATCAATCACTTCTTTTTCACGTTGTGAGTACAAACTTAAATTTACTGTACTGTTACTACGGTTACTTTCTTCTTTAACATTATAAAAAGCTGCCATAATAAAGAAACTACATTCAATCAAAGCACCGATATAAGAAGCATTTTCAGAAAATATATTTGCATTGATAATTCCAATATTTAGTAAAATCATTGTTATTGCTCCCAAATAGTAACTTACCCAACCAATAGAGTAAAATAATAAACTCTTTCTTTTTTGATTTAAGTATCTTTTGATAGAGAGGTAGGTTAATGATAACATTAACAAAACAGGGGAAAAATTATGAAAGTAAACACCAATTTCGATAGGAAGAAATACTAGAACTATATTACAAAGACCAATAACTATAATGAATAAATCAATTGGTGCCCAGAAAATTCTTTTCATGTCCAAGATCTTCTTAGACAATACTAAAACCATTGTATAATAAAAAATAAAAACAATAAATATCGACCTAACTAATGATTCTTTATCTAAATCAAAAAACATTTGTATCATTCCACTAATACAAATAAACAACATAAAGGCACTTACAATATATAGCGCATACACACCATATAACTTCTGCTTAAATAATAAATAGAAGATAATTGACAACAAGAAAAACATAGTTAAACTTCCTATAAAAACTCCAAAAAAAACTTTGTTGTAAAACTTTTTATTTGAGAATGCTTTTTTTGACTCAATAATAATAGGAACATAGAATACCCCAGTAAGCTTAGCTTCTAAATAGAAAGAAGAACACTTGTTTGGGATTTTAAAACTCGGAAAATCATAAATAGTTGAGCTATTTTGGATTACTGTAGTATCATCATTATATACAACGAATGCCTTTATATTAGCATAGATAGACTTGAGCTCTAAAGTCAGATTGTTGGTTGTATTGGTATCAAAATCTATTTTAAAAAGAACATGCTTTTTTCTACCGATACCAAAATTAACTTGTTTATGAAATGCTGTCCATTCCTCATTTTTATTATCAGTGGCATTTGTATTAATCTCACTATAAAAGAACCTATAATTTGCCGATATAGGACTTAAAGTAAAAAAAATAAGCAACGATATGACTAATCTATAAATCATTGTTAAACATCTAATTAATTAAAACTATACCAAAGTATAGGTACTATTTTAACAACTCATTAACATGTAAAGGTAATATATATTCTAATATTGGAAACTGAACCAAAAAACATTGTTTATGAAGTTACTTTTTACTTTTCTAACTACTTGTTTAAGTTTAGTGTCCTTTGCTCAAAAAGAAGGATATGCTGAACTATATTACATGACAAAATCAGAAACCTCAACACCAATTAAGTCTCCTAAAACAATTAATGCCAAAGATGTTTATAAAATAGGAGCTATGATTCATTTACATCCTGAAAGTTATAAAGACTTAGATAAAATTAACTTTATTGTATCAAGAGGAAAAGGAGGAACAGAAGGTATTTATAGTGCATCTGGTGATCAATTTAGAAACTACAAAGTTAAATCTGATGAGCACGAGGGTTATGTTGTTATCTATCCTAAGATCGTTGATTACAAGAAAAACCCATCAGACGGTAAAGGTGAATTTTATCATTCCTTGTATAATAAACACTTTAACGGAAATTACTTTTTATCAAAAAAAGGTATTGATTATTCAACACGTGAAGAAGTGGACGAATATGACCTATATCTCTCAGTTGTTGGTTACAAAATAGAAAGGTACGACCAAGTTGTTGAGAATGGGGTAATAAAAAATATTCCTGTATACGGAGCTCCTATAACACTTGCTCCAACTAAAAGTGTTAAAGTAATAACTTCTGGAGATATTAAACCTATGCCAAAATCTAACAGCGTTAGAGATGTTAATGAACTTGAGGGGATTGGTGATGCTTTTAACAAAGCTGCTAGTAAAGGAAGAGGCGATACAAAAACAGAAAAAGAAGAAAAAGTAAGTGATTCATTTGAAGAAGATAAAAAAGCTATTTGTGATTGCTTTAAAGACTCATTTGAAGGTAAAACAAAACGTTGGAAATGCTTTTTAGAGCAAAAAAATAAATCTTTAAAATACAAGGGGGATGAAAGAAAGAAATTTATTTCTGAAACGAACCCGTGTGCAGATAAAGAAGAGTAACTACTAACCTAACTTTATCGCTTTTGTCAAAAAAAACGGCTACATCTAAGATGTAGCCGTTTTTAATTAAAGACTAGTGAACTAGTCAAAATTTCAAAAAATTATTGATATAGATTTGTTTACAAAGCCCTCATCACTTCAACAACGGCTTCTACACTTGATAGTGGTAACGCATTATACATGGATGCTCTGTAACCTCCTACTGATCGGTGACCTTTTAAACCATTAATATTTGCTTCTTTTAACAATTGATCAAAACGTTCTTTTAGACTATCATCTACTAAGTTAAAAGTAGCATTCATGTTGCTTCGATCTTCTTTTGCTGCAAAACCAACAAACTTATCGTTCCTATCTATTTCGTTGTAAATAGTCTCAGCTTTTTTGTTATTTACAGCTTCTATTGCTTTAACTCCTCCGTTTTTCTTTAACCATCTTAAATTTAACATGGATACATACACAGCAAACACTGGAGGTGTATTAAACATAGAGTCTTTCTTAGCATGCGTTTCTAAATTCAACATCGTAGGGATTTGAAGCGGACTCCTTCCAAAAACTTCATCTTTAACAATAAAAACAGTTGTTCCTGCTGGGCCCATGTTTTTTTGAGCTCCTGCATAAATTAAATCAAATGCTGAAGCATCAATTTCTTTGCTAAAAATATCCGAAGACATATCTGCCACTAAAGGAACATTGCCAACTTCTGGTAAAGCTTTAAATTGTGTTCCGTAGATAGTATTATTTGTAGTAAAATGTAA
>Ga0208830_1001486_pt1 | contig 10354 bp, 8 predicted proteins | sample DeeseametaMP2634_FD_184169 | JGI IMG/M metagenome (GOLD analysis project Ga0208830, IMG submission 184169) | Marine microbial communities from the Deep Atlantic Ocean - MP2634 (SPAdes) | ecosystem: Environmental > Aquatic > Marine > Oceanic | place: Northeast of Antigua and Barbuda, North...
TGCGTGGGACAGCACGCTTCCAGTGTCGGTGACAAAGGCTACCGCTTTGGTGAACAAGATCGTCCACGGTGGCGCGGTCATCATGCAAACCAAAATCTCTCCCTGCTGAAAATTCGCTGCTTCAGACAGGTCTAATATCACCCCGGCTCGTACTTTCACTACGCCACGGCTCGCGCCGATACCTTACTACACTTTGTCTGATGCAACGTCGCCTTCTAGCTTGGGCTGAGTCGGTTCGGCCACCTGCCCAATGAATTCTGGGGGAGTTTTCGTGCTCCAAAACTCCTATTTTTGACGCCGCTGTTCGACGAGGATTTTTGCGGAATTGTAGGCATGTGCCAGATACTGGTCAATCTCCTCTGGTTCTAGAAAGAAGACGTTATCGGCCTGTCCTATAGCATCCGCGTCCACCAGCCTCTGGCCCCTGCGCAGAATCGCCACACGCAGGCTGCCATAAGACAGTAGTTGCCAGCATGCCCGATTTTCCCGTAGGTCACCCAACGCTTAGCAGCCGCCAGCTCCTCGCGAAACCGGGCATGCTTTTCGCCATCCGAACCGAGTTTGGTCTCAACGTCGACAGCTAGCTTGTCTGCCCCGTTAGCCACATTTTATTGGACTTCCAATGGGGCGGGCACGTCATTCATGATAGCGTGTTTTATGAATCCCAGCGGCGCTTCAGGTTGCTCACGGAACGTTGGCAGGGCGCATTCCCATCGCGACGTTCGCAGGCCATAATATTTCAGATATTCTTCGAACGCTGCCAAAAACTTTGTCCCACTATCGGAATTTGATCTGGCGCTAACCTCCGATAACAACCAAGCGGCGACGTAGAACGGCTTCAAAGGCGTGGGCCAATGGTTGGTGTCCCAAGACCACCGATAGTCTCGTTGTTCCGGTTCGTTCCATTCCACGGGAAATTCGGTTCCATCGGCACATTTGTAAACAGTCGTTAGGGGTAACGTCACGATCTTCTCCGCTTCTGGGTTGCAGCCTATGGCCGATGTTCACCGGGCTAACTTCAATACGGAAATAACTAGATGGGTTTAATTGCTTGCGAAAACGCTACGTTCTAGGACGGCCCAACCGTATATCCCGTTATTCGTGCTGCCAATCGCCCAAATACTCATATGATTCTTGGCAATCAGCGCCAATTGGACTGAACGTTGGTGAAGATTTGATGTTGTCGCTGCACGCTGTCTGCGATGTCGACAGCCGATTCATCAGCGTTTCTGAATCACCTGCTCGCTGAAGTCAGCAATTAACTCTGACGCCGCCTGTCGGGTGACTGCCGCCATCGCCACATTGTTGACGCCAACAGCCTCCAGTTCGTCCAGCTTCTTATTGATCTGTTCCCCTGTGCCAGTCAGCGTGGAAGCCATCACCTCCGAAGACACGAACTGCTCCTCGCCCTCTTTCAGATATACGTAATGGCCTTCGTGGACATCCAGGTATCGCCGGTCGTCGGGTGTTGGCGGAGACTTTCTGTCGCCATACTCCCGAATGTACTGGTCGTACATCCCCGCCAAATCGGGATTGGCCATGCCCAGATTCGACCCCGGCCCGTACGCGCCTTCCCACATCGCATGGACGCCCGGAATCAGCGCTGGCCCCACGTTTCTGATCACACGCTCGCTCTCGAAAGTCTCCCCGTCGCGAAGAACACACGCCGGAGTCAGCACCGTAACATAAGGCTTCGTTCCGTACCCGCCAGCATGGTCGAAACTGTTTCCAGCCGCCGTGGCGCTCTCATTGATCCTTGGCAGCCCTTGAGGAACGCCCGTCGCGCTTCTGGAGGTTGTTATCCAGCCATCGGAAATCTCGCCGACGATTTTTTGGCCCCGAGGGCCGTTGGCGGCGAGCATCACAGGTATCGGGTCTTCGATATTGAAAAACTCATCCCGGCCCGAGTTGGACTTCGAGTGAATCAGGCGTATCCATCGTTCGCGCTGCCCTTCACGGAACAGAACATCCTCTCCCGCCAGCAACCCTTTGACCTGCGCTGCGTACTCTGCGAACTGATTCATCGTCAGGGCGGGAAGCCCCATTGTGTTGCGTCCCGTGTAGCCGGTGCCGAGTCCGACAATCACGCGACCGGGAGCAATTTTGTTGATTGTCGCAGCCGCCGCTGCCGTGACAGGTGCCAATCTGTTGCTCGGAATGCCGACAAGAGTTCCCAGCTTGATAGTTGATGTGTTCTGAGCCGCCAGCGCCATCGTCGCCCAGACATCAGAGTAGATCAACTGAGAGTCAGCGAACCAGGCGTGAGTAAACCCGGCTTCTTCAGCAGCTTTCACCTCGTGCCAGGCGTCTATGTAACATGGGATGAGAATACCGTAGTCCATTTTCATATCCTCCCAATTAGAAAAGATTTCAACTTGGCGAGTAGTTTTTTGCAATTGTGGTTATGGACTCAAGATCGTCTATTTCAACCACTGGATAACCTATACTCTGTGCTTGTTCTCTGAGGTCGATTCGACGGGTTCCATCCATAAAAAGTCCGGTGTCTGCCAGAACGAATGGCATATCAATCGCCGCGGCCGCTCCGAGGTCGTGGCCGGAATCGCCAACATACATGGATCGGCCGATCTCGACGCCAAGTAGTTCGGTGGCCCTCTCCAGTATCTCCGGGTCTGGTTTGGGTTTCGTGACATCGTCCACAGTCAAGACTCTGGCGAAATATGCGTCAATTCGTTTGCGCGACAGAACCCGCCTGGCCGTGGCCCCGGCCCCCATCGTGGCTATCCCAAGCTGAAACCCGTCCTGTTTCAGTTGAGCAAGGAGTTTATCAACCCCTGGCAAAAGCGCCACATCGCTCGAATACTCTGTTTGCAGCGAATTCTTGGCCTCGACAGCCTCGTCAATATGCTGGTTCGCCTTCCCTTCACCAAGTTCTCTGACCAAGAAGTACGACATTATGTTTCTCGATCCTCCACCAAACCTCTCCCGCACCTCCTGATCTGACACGCTGATGTCGAACCGGGCCAACGCTTCCTGAGTCGCCCTCAACACCGCAGGCTGGCTATCAACCAGCGTCCCATCGAGATCGAATATTACCGCGTCGATTTGTCTGTTCATTTACTCCTCCTACCGTTGTCCGGCAACTGGTACCGTGAACTATATTGTCGTCCCTGAACGCAGTCAATGTCTCCTCAGCGAATGTTCGCGCATTTCAGCTTGACCGGACCTTGATTCGGGATTATACTGATTTCATAACCCCGCCCCGGGGGGTATGGGTTTGAAATAGCAGAAAGTGAAATTCATGGCCACAACCGAGACAACTCACGAACATCACCAGCTTCCCGACGCAAAGAAGGATGCGCTGAAGCGGCTCAACTACATCGACGGACACCTCAACGGCATCCGAAAGATGGTCGAAGAAGACAAGTATTGCGTCGATATCCTCAAACAGACGTTCGCAGTCCGACGCGCCATTCAGAAACTGGAATCGAAGCTCCTGGAAGGCCACCTGCACTCCTGCGTAATCGACGGAGTGAAGGACGGAAGAGAAGATCAGGTCCTGGATGAGCTTATGGAGCTTTTCTCCCTGGCGGACAAAAGGTAAATCATGACTACACAGACACCCACTGAAAAGATGACACTGCCCATTAAGGGTATGTACTGCGCCGCCTGCATAATTCATGTCTCGCATGCTCTGGAGGACGTTGAGGGCGTGGAGACGGCCAACGTCAATCTCGCCACCGAGAAGGCCACCGTGACACTGGAGCATGCAGTCGATTTAGGAGACCTGACTTATGCTCTGGAGGATGCAGGATATGGCATCACTACCCAGGCGGTCACTCTGGGTCTGGGTGGGGTCACGTCCGCCGAAAGCGCAAAGCAGATTGAGACCGCAATTCATAGCTTCGAAGGCGTCAAATCCATCGAAGTCGATCTACCGAACGAGCAGGCCACCATCGAGTATATCCCTGGTATCACCGGAATATCCGACTTCCGGCGCGCCATTCAAGACGCCGGATTCAGCGTGCTGGCGGTCATTAGTGACGATGACGAAGCCTCAACGCCCAAAGATGTTAAGGTCCTGCGCAACAAATTCATCTTCGGCCTGGTCATTGCCTCAGCGATCATGACTTTCATGGCGGCTCCGAGATTGATGAACTGGCTGCCCTTCGACATGAACTACCTGCTATTGGCCCTGGCACTGCCCGTCCAAGTCTGGGCGGGCAAACAGTTCTACACCAGCGCGTGGGGAGCGGCCAAACACTACACGTCCAACATGAACACGCTGATAGCCGTGGGCACATCCGTTGCATTCCTTTACAGCGTAGTGGTCACGCTAATCGGTGACGCTTCGTTCTTCGACGGACGGGCAACCGACACCTATTTTGACACCTCTACAGCCATAATCGGCCTCGTGCTTCTCGGGAAATTCCTGGAGGCGAGGGCCAAGAGCCGAGCGTCTAACGCTATCAAGGCTCTGATGGGACTACAGCCCAAGACGGCGCGGGTGGTTCGTGACGGCGAACACGTTGACATATCCATCGACGACCTGACAGTCGGCGAGATGATTCTTGTCCGACCCGGAGAGCGCATCCCAGTGGACGGCGTTCTTGCGGAAGGCGTCTCTTCTGTGGACGAGTCTATGCTCACCGGCGAGAGCGCTCCCGTGGACAAAGAACCTGGGGGCGAAGTTTACGGCGCCACGATCAACGGCAATGGCGGCTTCACCTTCCGCGCAACGAAGGTCGGACGCGACACAATGCTGTCCAACATCATCCGGCTCGTGGAGGAGGCCCAGGGTTCCAAGGCACCCATCCAGCGTATGGCCGACCTGATCTCGGCATACTTCGTTCCTGCGGTCATCGGCACAGCAACGCTGGTCTTCCTGGGGTGGCTGATCTTTGGCCCTGAACCCAGCTATGTGACCGCGATTCTCACCGCCGTTGCGGTGCTGATAATCGCCTGCCCGTGCGCTATGGGCCTCGCGACTCCGACAGCCATCATGGTCGGCACAGGCAAGGGGGCCGAATTCGGCATCCTGATACGAAGCGCCGAAGCTCTGGAACGCGCCCACAAAGTCGAGGTCGTGGTTTTGGACAAGACAGGAACCCTCACAAGAGGAACGCCCACGGTCACGGACATCATAGCCCCAGATTTCGGAGACGACGAGCTTCTGAGACTAGCGGCATCTGCCGAGCAGGGTTCGGAACACTCGTTGGCATCGGCCATCGTGTCCGCCGCCCAGGAACGAAATCTGAACCTGGAACCCGTCACCGAGTTCACCGCTCTGCCCGGCGCAGGCATCAAAGCGCAGGTCAACGGCTCCAGCCTGAACCTCGGCAACCTAGCGCTTATGACTCAAGAGAATTTCCACCTCAACGGCATGGAGGTTCGCGCCTCTGAGCTTTCGGCTCAAGGCAAGACGCCTATGTTCATCGCCATCGACGGCGAGGTCCAGGGCATCATCGCGGTAGCCGACACCATCAAACCCGAAGCGGTGGACGCAGTGCTCGGCCTCCGGTCTCAGGGAACCGAGGTCGTTATGCTCACAGGCGATAACCGTCGCACAGCCGAGGCCATCGCAAAAGAAATCGGCATCGACAGGGTGGTCGCCGAGGTCATGCCTGCTGACAAGGCCGATCAGGTCATCATGATTCAGAACGAAGGCAAAACCGTGGCGATGGTCGGCGACGGCATCAACGACGCCCCTGCGCTGGCCCAGGCCGATATCGGAATCGCCATCGGCACAGGGACCGACGTCGCCATCGAGGCGGCAGACGTAACCCTGGTGAGCGGCGATCTTCGGGGAGTCTCCACTGCCATTGCCCTAAGCCGAACCACCATGCGAGTCATCAAGCAGAACCTGTTCTGGGCCTTCGCCTACAACATCGCTCTGATACCCGTGGCCGCAGGATTGCTATACCTGATCTGGGGAGACGGCGGAGCGCCATCGGCCCTGGAGCCGGTGTTTGGCGATTCGGGTTTTCTGAATCCAATCCTGGCGGCAGCGGCGATGGCCGTAAGCTCGGTCACCGTTGTGTCGAACTCACTGAGACTAAAACGATTCAAGCCCAAGACGAATTAATCAAATAACCTACTGAATCAGGCACTAAGAACAACACATCTGGAGGAAACAATGAGACTGCCACTATTCGGAAAGAGCGGATCAAGCACAGCAAAGGACCCAGTCTGCGACATGGATGTCGACATGCGAAAGCCCAACGGCGGAACGCACGAGCACAATGGCGAGACCTACTACTTCTGCGGCCCAGGCTGCAATCGGGCCTTTCAGAAGGAGCCAGAAGCATACCTGTCAGGCGACAAGAAGATCGAGATGTAGGCTCGGTGTCACGCCGAGTTAAATAAACAGGGCGCTGGATTTCAGCGCCCTGTTTATTTATTGTCGTTATATGGCAATCGGCAACTCGACATCTAGAATTAATTTTGTGTAAAATGCACCCTCCATGTCCAACAACACTCCAACAAACGCAACCCACATCCCTGGAGACCTCAGCCGGGTGATCGTAGTCGGCTCATCCGGCTCTGGCAAGACGACTTTAGCCCGAGGGATATCCCAGGCGCTGGGCTCTCCTCACATCGAGTTGGACGCCATCCGCCACGGCCCAAACTGGACTGAAACGCCCGACGACATTTTCCGGGAAAAGGTAGGCGACGCTACGCAAGAAGACATTTGGGTGGTGGATGGCAACTACTCTATCGCCAGAGATGTTCTTTGGCCCAAAGCAACGACGTTGATATACCTTGATTACTCCGTTGGCGTTATTATGCGTCGGCTCATCGCCAGGACACTGCGCAGGAACATCAAGCGCGAAGTGTTGTGGAACGGCAACAAGGAAAACATCCTCGATAACTTCAAGATATTCTCCAACGAATCCGTGATTGCCTACTCGCTAAAGAATCACTGGAGACGCCGTCAGGATTTCACCCGGTTGTTCGAACATCCAGATTACGCCCACGTCCAGAAGCTTCGGTTCCGCACTCCCAGAGCCACCGAGGAATGGTTGAAGGGTTTGGCTTCCCAGAATGGACACCGATAGTCAGCCGTCCTTCGTGGTCACAACGCCCCCCGGAGTCATGGACTCCACGCCCGCGCTGGACTCGAAGGCGACCGCACGAACCGACGCCGTCACCTCCTCGCCCGGCTGAAGGTGCAACGCGGTGCCATTGTCGATGGCCGCCTGAAGGCCCTCGTTGGTGTAGCTGGTGAACGGCTCAAGCCCGATGTTGTACGTCCGACCATACCAGGGATGTCCGTACCCTCCGCCCAACGATTGCCAGTACCACAGGAATTTATACACATCCGTTGGGAATGTGACGCCAAACCCGACTCCCAGCTTCTGGTTGGTGATGGCGTACCAGCCTTCGGGCATGTCGGTGATGTACGACTGGTCATAGGAGCGGTAGTCCTTGTTTGGGACTTTGCTCAGGTCCACAGAAGAGCCGTCCTTCGCCTCCACCATCGGCCATTGGCCCTCGAATCCGGCCTTGAGCTTGTTGTTGGGGTGGAAATCCTCGTGGTGGTTCATCACCTTGCCGCCAGGGAGGTCGATAACGCAGTCGTCACTCAGGAACGGCGCGCCCAGAGCGATGTGCTCGCCCCATACGCAGTGGACAGGCTCCTCGCCCTCGTTGGTCAGCTTCTGGTCGATCTCCAGAACGCCAGAGCCTGACGACAGGGACAGCGTTTTCTCGAAGAAGAAGGGCGTCCTGTACGTCCGCACCCAAAACTTGATGCTCACCCGTTCGGGCGTGTCCTCCAGAATGGCGTGATCCCAGGGCATCGTGTTGACTTCGGCATGCAGGCCCATGTCCGCGCCGCCGTACACGGACGGAAATCCGCCTCCGGGCAGAACAGTCTGCCACCCGCCTTCATAAACGTCCAGCCACACATTGGTCGGTGACCCTGTAGTGGGGATGAACTTCGACGGGTCCCGAACGCCCCACGGCGAACGCCACAAGAAATCAGTATCCGTGGGCTTGTGGACTAACTGGTAAATGTCCGCGCCCTTGTCTATCAACACAACGACCCGCAGAATCTTATTCTCGATAATCGCCGTCTTGAGGCCCCTATACGCCCAGGCGTCAGAGATCCGGCATCCGTGGGTGCGTTCTAGTTGGTAGTGCATGGTGTTCCTCGGCGCGTCAGGGATCAGGTTTTCAGGAGCTTTGTCATTCTGAACGAACGTGAAGAATCTCGTCGTTATTAGAACAAGGGTTGTAACGCCAGCGACCAGGTGCTTCGACTCCGCTCAACATGACAGTGTTTGCTCTTGATCGACTTTACGTCTTCAGAGACGCTTGCGCGGTCCGTCTTTCTGCCCTTGTTAATTGTTTAGGTCGATACAATCGGTTCAGAGCGATCGGCACGGCCACAAGCAATGCCGCCTGCACAACAATCGACCCGACAATCAGAATTGTGGCGTCGAAGAAAACCCCTTGAGGAAACATGGCTATCAGGGCATCTCGACTGGGGTTCAACTGCCAGAAGTCGTTAGTGAAGCTGATCTCGTGGAACAGGAGGAACATGCGGTCGAATCCTCCCGCCAGAGAGCCTATCCCGACCAGCAGGCCCAGACCCAGCGTGGCCGCCCCGCTCAGCAGAACGGTCCTGCCTAGCCGTGCTAGAAACTCTCGCCTCCAGATATAGAACCCCACAAGCACGAACCCCAGCAAATACGCCCCGGCAATCTCGGAGAGCCGATACACCCCACGCACGAGTCGTTTCACATCGAACATATGAATGACCTCGGTTTCATTGAATATGTTCGGGTACCGGGTGCCTCGAATGGTGATGTCCATGCTCAGGAACTCTTCGCCGTTGTTGAAATAGTCTCGAATCTGCCGTCCGCCAGAGATGTATTCGTCCCGGTCGACGTCCAGATAGCGCCTGATCTGGCGCTCGTAATTATCGAACGCGTAACTGTACAGCGCCGGAGCGTTTATGACCCAACGAACGTTAACTGCAATGAGAAACAGCGGCACGAACAGCACGAAGAGCGCAGCGGCCAGAACCTTGCCGATTTGGGTGATTTTATTATCTGTGAACATGCGGTAGCATCTTAGGGTCGGCCTGTGTGCCTGTCAAATTGGCGCGAGGCAAGGTATCAAGTATCAGGATTTCAGGTGTCAGGACAAAATATGAACAAACAAGATATTTTCGCAGAGACTTACGGTGGTGTTCGTCAACTGGTAGAACGACTGATAGGCCCAGATGGATGTCCCTGGGACAAGGAGCAGACTCCCGCCACTCTCAAGCACCTGTTCCTTGAGGAGTGCTACGAGTTCGTTGAGGCCATAGACGAGGACGACACAGACAAGATGATCGAGGAGCTTGGCGACGTGTTCTTCCACCTGGCGTTCCAGATTCAGATAGCGGCGAAGGCGAAACGCTTCACCCATGAGGACGTTTTCGCCAACTTGCTGGGCAAGCTGGTGCGACGGCATCCTCACGTTTTCGGCGACACGCAGATGGACGACCCCTCCGAGGCAGTGCCGAAGTGGGACGCCATAAAGCGCAAGGAACTGGAAGGCTCGGACCGATCAATCCTCGATGGAGTGCCCAAGGCGATGCCTGCGCTGTCCTACGCTCAGGCGGTGCAGGGCCGAGCGGCGCGGATGGGTTTCGATTGGGACGACTTCCAGGGCGTCGTCGACAAGATCGCAGAAGAGGTGCGAGAGTTGGGCGAAGCCGAGTCCCCAGAGGCAAAGGAGCGCGAGATGGGCGACCTTCTGTTCTCTATGGCCAACGCGGCCCGCTGGATGGGCGCAGAATCCGAAAACGCCCTGCGGGGAACCAACACCCGATTCTACAAGCGTTTCACCACTATGGAACAACTGAGCCGAGAGCGCGGCCTGAGGTTCGAGGACCTGCCCTTGGATCAGAAAGAAGCGCTGTGGGAGGAAGCGAAGGCCCTGGAGGAGTCCGTATAGACCGATATGATCCCCGTTTACGCGCCAAAATTTAGAAGGGCGCCGCTTTCAGCCGTAATGGCTGTGGCGATCTTCGCCGTGCCAACAACCGGCGTGTTCGCCCAAACGCGAGCAAGCACAACCATCACCCTCAATCCCAGCAAAGACAATACGTTGATTGAAAACGGCTCCTGCTCGTTGAGCAACGGCGCGGGACAGAATATTTATGTGGGGAGAATCAATCGATCCTCAGGGTCAATACGAAGAGCCGTTTTGGCTTTTGATATCTCGAGTGTGCCATCAGGTGCGACAGTCGAAAGCGTGTCACTCAGTCTGAACATGTCGAGGAGCCGCTCGGGCGGTCAGACCATCAACGTCCACAAGCTCACGGCAGATTGGGGTGAAGGAAGTTCGGCGTCATTTGGAGGAAGCAGCGCGTCCTCAGCCTCAAACGACGCGACATGGG
>Ga0208830_1001493_pt1 | contig 10338 bp, 8 predicted proteins | sample DeeseametaMP2634_FD_184169 | JGI IMG/M metagenome (GOLD analysis project Ga0208830, IMG submission 184169) | Marine microbial communities from the Deep Atlantic Ocean - MP2634 (SPAdes) | ecosystem: Environmental > Aquatic > Marine > Oceanic | place: Northeast of Antigua and Barbuda, North...
GTGCCAACGTTAATCATTGGTTCGATGGTAAAGGTCATGCCTTTACGAAGGCGCATATCAAGGCGTGGGTCTTTAGGGTCGTAGTGGAGCACCATTGGCTGCTCATGGAAAATACGCCCAATGCCGTGGCCGCAGTAGTCACGCACAACGCCGTAGCCTTTAGCTTCGGCAAATTCTTGAATGGCTTTACCAATATCAGAAAGCATGCTGCCTGAACGCACTGTTTTAATGCCCAGCATCATGGCGTCGTAGGTGTCTTTTACCAGTTGTTGGCGTTCTTTACTCACGTTGCCTACAAAGAACATGCGTGAGGTATCACCATGAAAGCCATCAACAATGGCGGTCACGTCAATGTTAAGGATGTCGCCATCGGCCAAAATATCTTCTTCAGACGGAATACCATGGCAAATCACTTCGTTTTTGCTGGTGCACACTGACTTCGGAAAACCACGGTAGTTCAAAGGCGCTGGAATACCACCACGTTCAACAATAAAGTTGTGGCATAGGGTGTTTAGCTCTTCGGTTGAAACGCCAGGCTTTACATGCTCGGCAATCATATCAAGGGTTTCGGCGGCAAGTTTGCCTGCAGCTTCCATCTTTTTAATTTCAACGTTGTTCTTTGGTTTTACTTTCGCCACGGGATAAATCTCGTCTAGTTAATTGTTTCTGTTTGTTTTTATACGCCTTAAAACGTGATGGGTAAAGGTTTATCAAGCACAATTTCAGCGTCTGAAAGGGCACACTGATAGGCCACAGCTTCAACACCTTGGGCCATCGCTTCTTTAAGCGTAGCTGCGTAAGTAGGGTCAATTTCGTCAGCGATGTTAAATGAGTTACAGTCCGAACGCTGCACAAGGTAGAACATCAAAGCACGGTTGCCTTTTTTAGCTTCTTCAGCAAGTTCGTTCAGGTGTTTCGCACCGCGGCTTGTAACGGCATCAGGGAAGAGGGCTGTATCACCTTTGGCTAGGGTAACGTTTTTCACTTCAACGTAGCACGGTGTGCCGTTTGTTTGCTGTACAAGCAAATCAATGCGTGAGTTTGTGCCGTACTTTTGTTCAGGCTTAATGCTTTCAATCTCATTCAGTTCTTTCACCTTACCGGCAAGCAAAGCTTCATGCACAATCTTGTTAGGGCGGCCCGTGTTGACACCAACCCATGAGTTTGGCGCCTTAATCATCTCAAGGGTAAACTTAAGTTTGCGGTTTGGGTCTTTAGCGGGGCTCAGGTAAACACCAGCACCTTCATCCATCAAGCCAAGCATTGAGCCTGTGTTAGGGCAGTGAGCGGTTACAATGGTGCCGTCTTCAAGTTCAGCATCCACAAAAAAGCGCTTGTAGCGCTTGATGAATTTACCGCGGATTAGGTCAGAGTCGAATTTCATAAAAAATAGCCTTTCAGTAATGGCTGAAAGGCTATCGTATTGAGCTTATAAATTCAACTATTCATCTTTTAAAAACCAGCGCTTTTGATACGCAATAAAACCAACGGCGCAGCCCAAAATGGCGCCCATCATACCTAGGACAAAACCCATCTCGCCGTTAAGGTCGGCCATGCGCAGGTGGGCAAGGGTCATCTGGCTGGCAATAAGCCACCCCGCAAGTACGTGAAGAAGTAGAATTTTAATATCAATATCATGGTGTTGCATGCCCAGCCCTTTCAATAATCATTTCATTTGCACTCTCTATTAAATGGTGATTGTTAGGGCATTTCTCAAGGGGAGGGGGATTCGCCGTTTGACGGCATGGCCTAATCTGCATAAGATAGCGCTTATAATTAAAAGGCTTAGAAAATGCTGCACCAATCACTTTTTGTTTTCGATATTGAAACCGTTCCAGACACAAACGCCGTTTATAACCTAACGGGCAGTACCGAAAAAGACCCCGAAAAACTGCGTGAAGAACTTACCCAGTACCACCTTGATATTACCGATGGCCGTAACAGCTTTCCGCGTCAGCCATTCCATAAGGTTGTGGCCGTAAGCTTTTTGGAAGCTGAAATTGTGCGTAATGACGATGGCACCGAAAGCTACCACCTAAAAACAATTGCCTCGAACCAAAAAGACGAAGAGAAATACATCGTTAAAGGGTTCTTTGATTACCTACAACGCATTAAGCCACGCCTTGTGAGCTACAATGGCCGCAGCTTTGATATGCCTGTGATGAAATACCGTGGCATGGCTCATGGTGTAAACGCCAAATGGTTTTACGGCGCTGGCGATAAGTGGAACAGCTACATGCAGCGCTACAGCCCTGACTGGCACTGCGACTTACTTGAAGTACTTTCTGATTTTGGGGCATCAGCCCGTGTAAAGCTGAACGAAGCCTGCTCGATTATGGGCTTCCCGGGTAAGTTTGGTGTTGATGGTTCAAAGGTAACTGAAATGTATGAAAATGGCGAAATTGACGCCATTAAACACTACTGCGAAACTGATGTTCTGAACACCTACCTTGTGTACCTGCGCACCATGCAGCACCAAGGTAAAATGACGACCGTTTCTTACAACAAAGCGATTGCAGATGTGGTAAGCTTTATTGAAAATGAAAGTGCTGAAAAGCCCTACCTAGCCGAGTTTATGGACGCTTGGGGCGATGCATGTAATAACAAGTTTATGCTGGATGAAGACTTTGACTAAACGCCAAAACTTTACTTTCTGTAGTGCGATTTTTGCTGCCCCGATTTTTGCTGGCTTACTTATGCTAAGCCCGTTGGCGCACGCGCAAAATGAAAGTGGCGTGAACCCGCTAGAAATGGAGCAACTTCAAGCACAGGTTGACGTGATGCTTGAAGAAATGTCAGAGCTACAAGGCTACCGTATTTGCGGTGAACAAGGCTTTGTTTTTGATCCGAACTCAGCGGATGCCGATGCCGATGGCTGCGTGCAACCTGTGCAAGCCCAGCCAACCCTAGAAGCCCCACGTATTGTAGGCGGCGAGCTTGCCCCAACAGCTAAAACATTTAAACTTAGCGCCAACCCTAAAGGCAGCAAACGTGGTGAAAGTATTCCACTAAAAAGCATTAGTGGGGCGGCCACAGGTTCTGCGAATACGCAAAGCCCAGGCGCTAGCCTAAAAACTATTAGCATGGAAATGGATCGTGCTGCGCCTATTCAAACTAACGATGGTATTGATCAAGAGCCTGCCCAAATGCCTCGTGCTGTTGAAGCCGTGCCAGCCCTAGAGGCTGACTACCCAAGCGACCGTGTACGTGCCCTTGTTGAAATGGCCGTGGCCCAAGCCCTTAAAGGTGCTGAAAACCCACAGGATGGTGTGATTCAAGCGCCAGAGTCTACCCGCAATGCACCCCTGGCTGACGTAAAGCCAACCATGGGCGGTAATAATGCGCAAACTATGCCTGTGCAAAGTGCACAAGGGGCATTGATTCCAAGTTGTTCAGACGGTGAGTTTTTGACCGTTATGGGCGGTGAAGTTGTATGCCGCCGTGCGGCCGCTGCTGGCAAAATGGCGTGCCCACCTGCAGTACTACGTACATACGTTGACTGGCACGACCAACACATTCACTTCCATATTCCGTACACACCGCATGGTCAGGTGCGTACAGCGCAAGAAAACTCAGACATCATTAAGGTTGAGTGTGATAACAGCGTTTATAAGATGGTTGAAATTACCCGTAACGAATGTGGCGGCGGTACCTGCCAAGAAGGCCGTAAACCTGCCTACAGCATGACCTATTACTGTAACCAAGATAAAACCCGCCGCTGCTACGCAAAGCAAAATGGCCACTTGGTGAATCACACGTACACTTCAAGCTATATTAATAAGCAATATTAAGGCTATTTGTCTTTAATGGCGTTGTAACGGTCTAGGGCCTCTTTACGGGCCTTTGAGTGGTCGATCATGGGTTTAGGGTAATCTTTACCCAGTTCAATGCCCGCAAGCAGCAAATCGCTGTTTTTGGCCTCCCACGGCTTATGTATAAGATCATTCGGCAAGTCTTTTAACTCAGGCACAAATTCACGGATGTATTGGCCTTTGGGGTCAAACTTTTCGCCTTGGGTAATTGGGTTAAACACTCTGAAGTACGGCGAAGCGTCAGCACCGCTGCCCGCTACCCATTGCCAGCCAGCAACATTGTTGGCAAGGTCAGCATCAACCAGCGTATCCCAGAACCATTCTTCGCCCTCTTTCCAGTGGATAAACAGGTCTTTAATCAAAAAGCTAGCTACAATCATACGCACACGGTTGTGCATCCAGCCTGTTTGCCAAAGCTGGCGCATGCCTGCATCAACAATAGGGTAGCCTGTTTGGCCCTGTTGCCAACGCTTAAAGGCAGCGTCGTCATGGTCCCACGTAAAGTTTTCAAACTGTTCTTTCCAAGGTTTGGTGGCAAAGTCTTCAATGTGGTAAATCAGGTGGTAGCCAAATTCACGCCAGCCAATTTCCTTCATGTAGGTATCAAGACCTTTGTCGGTGCCCATTTCATCAGCCACCTCATGGTAAACTTGACGAGGGCTAATTTCACCAAAGTGCAGGTGAGGGCTTAGCTTTGAGGTGCCATCAACGGCGGGCAGGTCCCGCTGGTTGTTGTATTTGTAAATACGGTCTTCGGTAAAGGCTCTAAAGCGTTTAAGGGCAGCGTCTTCACCAATTTCCCAGTGCTTCGTAAAACCTTTGGCCCAGTTTGGCTTGGTTGGTAATAGGTCTAGCTTTGCAAGGTCAGCACTGTCAGCGCTTAGGCCATCAATTTCAGACGGTGCGCTTTTAGGCAGGTTAGGTGTTTCTTGCTTAAAGCTTTCAAGGCAAGCCCCCCAAAACGGCGTAAATACTTTGTAAAACGGGCCTGATTTTGGGGCAATTTCCCAAGGTTCACGCAGTAGAGAGGTGTTAAAGCTCTCGACTTCAACATCAGCATTTTGCAAGTCAGCCTTTAGTTGGGTATCACGCTTGATGGTATCGGGGAAGTATTGGCGCCCCCAGTAAACGTGCGAAATATCATGTTTTTCGCATAACTCGGGGATGATTTTAAGTGGGTCGCCTGCATAAAAGTGCAGCTTTGCCCCTCGGTCTTCAATGCTTTTAGCAAGACTGGCTAAGCTGTGGTGCAGCCACCACTTTGTGGCGCCACCAAGGGGGCGGGTGTTTGCTGTATCCAAAATAAAAATGGGCAGCACCTTGCCATTATCAACAGCCTTGCGCAGGGCTGGGTGGTCAGTCAGGCGAAGGTCTCGTCGAAACCAAACAATCGTCTTCTGCATGGGTTAAGCCTTTTTCTTACGGGGTGTTGTCTCGCGGATGCGACCTTCTTGTGAAAGCATAATCGCAATGCTGCGGGTTTGCTCAAACTTAGAAAGGGTAATGTTTAGGATGACCATTAGCGGCACACAAAGTAGCGCCCCAATTGGGCCCCAAATTGTACCCCAGAAGGCAAGCGAAAGCAGAATAACCAATGGGCTTAGGTTTAGCGATTTACCCATAAGGCGAGGCTCAATTACATTACCAATCATCAACTGTACCCCAATCAGGGCGGCTGCTGTTACAAAGGCACCTGTAATAAGGCCAAGCTGAATAATCACCACAGGTACAACCATCAAAATAGCGAGGATTGAACCCACAGTCGGGATGAAGTTAAGGGCAAAAATCACCAAACCCCAAAACGGTGCATAACTAATACCTGCAACAGCAAGGACAGCGTAGCTGAGTAGACCGGTCATGAAACTCATGAGAGATTTAATCTTCAGGTACTTGCCAACGTCTTGCGTAATATTATCAAGGGTATTACACGCATCGTCATAGCTTTTATCAGACGGGTAAAGGGCTTTAAGCTTACGGTCAAACGAAGGGTGCTCAAGGGCAATAAATAGGGTGTAAATCACAATCAGCGTTGCGTATTGGGTAAAGCTTGTAAAGGTATCGGCCACACCGCCCACAAGTGAAGGGATGCTAATAGCATCAAAAAGGTTTGTGGCATCAACGTTGTGTTCAGCCAAGAGGGTTGTGGCTTGTTCAAGCAGGCCATTAAGCTTCGCTTGATAAAACGGCGCTTGGTTAACCACTTTGTAAATTGAGCCTGCTGCCAAACGGAACAGGGTATATACAGCTGTTACAGCCGCAATAACCGTAACCAAAGCGCTGGCCTGACTTGGCAGTTGTTTACCGCAAATTTTAAACTCGCTAATACGGCGTGTGACCATCACCAAAATGTAGAACAGCAAGCTTGCAATAACTAGCGGCAAGATAAGGTCTTTACCGATAACAAGCAGATAGACCACGGCAATCGTGGCAAATAGTGCTGTTGTGAAGAAAATGAATTTGCTTTGCTGCATAAGGGCACCCTTTTTATTTATTGCTGGCAGTATACCAACTTTTTATAAAATAGGGTGCCTTTTTGATGTTTGAGCTATGTCGCCCTTAGTAACACTCAAGGCCAGAAGAACATGTTTCAGTACATGATGTTGCGTTATATGAGCTCCACTGCGAGGTATTTGAAACTGTACCGTTGTTACAGCAGAAGTTCATTTTAATCATATTACAGCTTTCACACATACCACCACAGCGGTCGGTGCTTGAGCGTGAGTATTTGGTAATACAGCTACCGTGGCTCATGCTTTGACCATTAGGTGCAGTACAGCTAGCACATGCCCCAACCGAACAGTTTTGATTGGTGTAAGAGCCTGAAAGCGTTGTACCGCTACACGTACGGGTTTGGCTATTACAGCTGCTACCACATGAAACTGAAGAGGTTTGGTAAGCTGTTACACTCTGGCCATTTGAAATTGAACCACCCCATGGCAGAGTACAACCACACGCAGCAACAGAGCAGCTTGAGTTACCGTATGAACCTGAAAGGCTACCGTTATTACAGGTACGTGTTTGGCTGTTACAGCTGTTACCACATGAAACTGATGAACTTTGGTAAGCCGTCACACTTTGGTTATGGCTAATGCTGCCACCCCATGGCAATGAACAACTGGCACACGCTGCAACCGAGCAACTTGCGTTGCTGTATGACCCTGAAAGTGAGCCATCATTACAGGTACGTGTTTGGCTTGTACAGCTACCGCCACATGCAACACTTGAGCTTTGGTAGGCCGTGGTGCTTTGGTTGTGGTTAATGCTGCCACCCCAAGGTAGGTTACAGCTCGCACAAGCCGTTACAGCGCAGCTGTTGTTGGCATAGCTGCCTGAAAGACTACCGTTATTACAGGTACGTGTTTGGCTGGTACAGCTGCCGCCGCATGGCTCAGAGCTATTCTGGTAGGCAGTAATGCTTTGGTTGTGGTTAATGCTACCACCCCATGGCAAGCTACAACTTGCGCCGCCACAACTGCCCGAGGCTTGATCCCATGTACCGTTCGCACAAGTAAACGAGGCTGAACCTACGTTAGGTGCAGCACTGTCTGATACATTTCGGGTTGTCCCGTGTGAGCCTGCAGTGGCCGAGGCATTACAGGTGAATGAGCTTGTTGTCCAGTTTACGCCGCCGGTTGTACAGCTTGCGCACGTTGGGCCAGGGCAGTTTGCTTTGTTATAAGTGGCTGAGCCATCAAGGTTACCGTTGTAACAGTTACGGATTTGGCTAATGGCAGCACAGGTGCTGTAGCAGGGGCGGGTTGTTAAGTAAAAATCACGGCTACCACCATGGGGCACGTTGGCACCGTCAAGGTTACATGCCGCACAAGGCGGTGAAGATACGCTTGCTGGTGGATTGTTGTAAAATGCTGACCACTCGGCTGAGGTTTTGGTCGGCACAAAAATAGCGCTGCCGCTGTTGTTTGTTACAACACGACATACCGTATGTTCATCAATAACAGCGGTTGCGCCATTGTTAACTTGGTATGAGTTTGCAGCCATAGCTTCGCTTAGCCCGAATCCTGTAAACAGGTACAGTGTGAGGAGCGTCAGCTGCAAAAATCGCCACATGTGTGCCTAAACCTAATCGTTATTTATCAAGCTTGCTGCGGAGGCTTTTAACCTCGGCTTTAAGCGCATCAATTTGTTTTTGTTGTTCGTTCACAGCCGCCACAAGTGGTGCAACAAGCTTACCGTAGTCAACAGCAAGTGTGCCATTTGGTGTTTCTTGCACAGCTGCAGGGACGACTTCACGAACTTCTTGCGCAATAAAGCCAATGCTGGCTTCATCGTTTGCTTTCCAGTCAAAGTAAACAGGTTCAAGCTTGCTTACTAAATCAATACCGCCCGTAACAGGCTCAATGTTTTTCTTCAGCGTACGGTCAGAGCTGTAAAAGAAGGCATTTGCTGTCATGTTACCGCTTGAGGTTACGTTACTACCAAATGTACCGGTAGAGCCCACACTTAGGGAGCTGTTCACACGCCCAGTACCATTAACATGCAGTTTATAACTTGGTGTGCCACCAATACCTAGGTTGCCTGAATCATCAAGCATCATCAGCTGGTTGTTGCCAATACGGAAGCCCAAATATTGGCCCGCCGCTGAGTTTAGTAGTGTTTGCCCCGAGCTGTTTTGGATAATGGCATATTCGCCTGCACTGTCGCCTAAAGCATCATTTGCTAGGCCTGGCCATGTCCCACTGTGACCAACGACACCCATGCGAAGGCCACCAATGTATGAGGTACCTGAGGCTTCAATAGCACCAACAACGTCAAGTTTTGCGCTTGGGCCGGCTGTACCAATACCAACATCACCCGTGGTTGTTAAGTGAATGCCCGTAATACAGTCGTCGCCATCTTTAGCACCACCAAATGATGGGCCGTAAACTTTAGCTTTATTACCACAGGCTTCAACCGCATCAGCGCGGTCTTTCACTTGGGCCATTTGGGCTGTAAGGCGGGCTGTGCTTGAGGCACCACCACCCATACCACTGGTTGCTAAAGCTGAACTGTTCTGGGCATACCCCTCAGTTACTCCCCCAAATGCAGCTAAAAATGTTGCCGCAATAAACGTATTTAAAAGCGTTTTGCTTTTCATGGTTCCATCACACCTTTCAGGTTTTGATTACATCCTACCCAATTACTTATGTAGTTGGGTACAAATTATTGTATCTGAAATACTTTTATAAGCGCTAGTCGCATACACAGCGCATACGTGTCCAACACACGGTATCGTCACCAGGCACTTGGCCAGATGAACATGATACTTGGTCTTTTAGGCAGTTTGGGTGCGCTGCGCCCGAACAATCAGCGCCAGCTGTACAAATTGATGTTGCGGGGAATGACGTACACCCTGCACATGCCGCGCATTCGGCTGCAAAGCCTGGGCAGTCACCACCGCCGCCAATACTTGGCATTGAACATTGCATTGTACAATAGGCCGTAAAGTCTTCGACCCATTGGCATGCCGGCGCGCATGAATCTACTGAACAGCTTGAGTTTGCATACGAACCTGAGAGTGACCCATTACTACATGAGCGTGTTTGGCTTGAGCAACTGCTACCACAAGGTACAGTTGAGTTTTGGTACGCTGTTACACTTGAGTTGTGGCTAATGGTACCGCCCCAAGGCAGCGAACAGCTTGAGCATGTTTCGGCAGGGCAGCTTTGTTTGTTATATGAGCTTGAGCCACTCAGTGTACCGTTATTACAGGTTCGGCTTGCATCAATGGCCGTACAGCTTTGCCCGCAAGAACGAGAGCTTTGGTAGAAGACTCGGCTTGAGTTATGCCCAACTGTTACGCCATCAAGCGAACAGTTTGAACAGCCCGCAACAGAACAGCTTGAGTTTGCGTATGATCCTGAAAGCGACCCGTTATTACACGAGCGTGTTTGGCTAGAGCAGCTACTGCCGCATGAAACTGAGCTTGAGGCATAGGCCGTTACGCTTGCGTTGTGGGCAATGCTGCCACCCCAAGGCAGTGAGCACCCTGAACACGAAGTTGCTGTACAGCTTTGAGCCCCATAACTGCCCGAAAGCGTACCGTCATTACATGAGCGTGTTTGGCTTGAGCAACTACTGCCACATGGCACAGTGCTTGATGAATAGGCTGTGACACTACCATTGTGGGCAATACTACCACCCCAAGGCAGGGTACAGCTTGAACATAGTGAAACTGAGCAGCTTTGGTTGCCGTAGCTGCCTGAAAGTGAACCGTTATTACAGCTTCGTAGTTCGCTTGTACAGCTGCCGCCACAAGGCTCTGAACTGTTTTGATATGCCGTAACGCTTTGGCTGTGGTTAATGCTACCACCCCAAGGCAAGGCACAGCTTGCGCCGCCACAGCTGCCTGAGGCCTGATTCCACGTGCCGTCATCACACTCATACGAGGCGCTACCCACGTTCGGGGCGGTGTTGTCGGTTAGGTTACGTACTTGCCCGTGGGAGCCTGCCGTGGCTGAACCATTGCAAATAAATGAAGATGTATTCCAAGTTACGGCTGAAGTTGTACACCCTGAACAGGTGGGAG
>Ga0208830_1001495_pt1 | contig 10330 bp, 8 predicted proteins | sample DeeseametaMP2634_FD_184169 | JGI IMG/M metagenome (GOLD analysis project Ga0208830, IMG submission 184169) | Marine microbial communities from the Deep Atlantic Ocean - MP2634 (SPAdes) | ecosystem: Environmental > Aquatic > Marine > Oceanic | place: Northeast of Antigua and Barbuda, North...
AGGGGTGGGCGCGTTCCGCATTGATGGCTTGCGATGAAAATGGGGGAAGCTATGGCAAGACCATGCTCGATGCCGTGCTCTCCATCACCGTTCTTGCTGCAATCCTGCTGGTCGCGGGCGCCTATTTCATGTGGCGTCGAACCGGGAACGTGAAAAACGCGCTGCTGATGGTCGTGCTGGCAGCCATCGCGCTGATGAATGTGGCGATCTGGACCGTTCCCGACGCAGGGGGCAGTGCCCCGCTCGACAAGCTCGAGCAGGGCACCCGATAAGCCTAGTTAGGCAATTTCCACTTCACCGCGCTGGAGAAGGTTCCGGCAACCGGCTCGCCGTTCGATCCGCGTGCAGGTTCGAACCGCGCTCTTTTCGTAACCAGTGCACAGGTCGCAGCGTCGAGCTCCGAATGGCCTGTCGACCCGGTTACGGTGCAACTGGTGACCTTGCCGGTAGCCGCAATTTCCAGCCTGAACCGGGCCGTGCCGGTCAATTCGCGCCGGGCCCAGCTTGGGCGGTAATCGTTATCGGTCAGCCAGCGCGCCGGATCGTTGCGCGGCTTTGCGCTTACGGGGTCGAAACTTGGCTGCGGCGTCGGGGTCGGTAATTCAAAGGTTTTGGGCCGGACGGGACGGTTGGCAGGTTCGGAACAGGGATCGGCGTGGTATCGAATGGCGTGTCGATGGGATTGATGTCGATCTGGGTCGGCGGCGCCTGAACAATGGTCGGTGTGGATTCGCTGGTGCTTGGTTCGACCGGATCGGCCGGCGGGGGTGGCGGCGGGATCGGTATGTTGGTCGCCCCGATCTTGTTCACGATTTCCGGCATTGCGCCGCTAACGGTCAGGCCGGCGATAAGCGCGGCACCGATAGCTGCATGAACCCCGATCACCGCTGCCATACTGGCGGGGGAGGGGCGGCGGGACTGGTCAACGAAGGACATGAGTGTTGCTCCTCTTCCAAATCGAAGTCGCTTTTGCGAGTCTTCGACTGGCAATGTTACAACGTAACAAAAAAGAGGCAAGCGGTATCGTTCGGCATCTGGCTGCCGACTGGATGTGTATTTGAGGAGCGGGCTGTCGGCCCGATCAGATCACTTGATCGGGCAGCTCGGATCGAGGCGGAAGTCGAGGTAATTGTCGACCGACTTCATCAGTTCTTCCTGCTCGTTTTCGAAGAAGTGATTGGCGCGCGGGATTTCTTCGTGATGCACGGTGATATGCTTCTGCGTACGTAGCTTTTCGACCAGCTTGGTAACCGCCTGCGGCTGCACCACCGTATCCTGCGCACCGTGGATGAAAATGCCGCTAGCGGGGCACGGAGCGAGGAAGGAGAAGTCGTACATGCTCGCCGGTGCGCCGATGCTGATCCAGCCGCGGATTTCGGGGCGACGCATCAGGAGCTGCATGCCGATCAGGGCACCGAAGCTGACCCCTGCGACCCAGGTCACCTGCGCTTCCGGATGGATCTGCTGCACCCAGTCGAGCGCGCTTGCAGCGTCGGACAATTCGCCGACGCCGTTGTCGAAGCTGCCCTGGCTGCGACCGACGCCGCGGAAATTGAAGCGAAGCGTCGCGAAACCGCGGTTGACGAAGGTCTTGTAAAGACGCTGCGTCATCTGCTCGTTCATGGTGCCGCCGCCCTGCGGATGCGGGTGCAGGATCATGGCCACGGGCGCCCGGGGACGCGGGGCGGGTGAGAAACGGCCTTCGAGGCGGCCTTCGGGGCCGGGAAAGATCACGGTCGGCATGGGAGGGGTACCCTAAGCAAAAGTCGAAGCGCTTGCACCGGACAGGGCTTTGCGCGAAGTGGCGCGCTATATAGGGTTTGTCGTCCAAATCGCAATCATTTCGAGCACGTATCATCCCGAAACGCATCTATCTCGACCATGCCGCCACGACACCGCTGCGCCCCGAAGCGCGTGCGGCGATGGATGAGGGCTTCGCGCTGTGGGCCAATCCATCCAGTCCCCATGCCGAGGGACGCAAGGCGCGCAGCCTCCTCGAGGACGCTCGTGAGCGGGTGAAGGCTCGGCTGGATTGGAGTGGCGAAGTAATCTTCACCAGCGGCGCGAGCGAGGCTGCGATCATGGCGCTTCGCCATGCACAGGCAGGTGCGCGCCTGGTATCGACAGTGGAGCACGATGGCCTGTTGCAAGCCGCGCCGGAGGCAGAAAGGCTGCCGGTTCGCAGCGATGGTGCGCTCGATCTCGACGTGCTGATCGAAGCGGTGGAGCGCGAACGCCCACTGGTCGCTGTGCAGCATGTCAATTCGGAGACGGGCAACCGCCAGGACCTGTCCGCCGTTGCCGACATCGTCCGAAACGCCGGCGGACTGCTGTTAGCCGACTGCGCGCAAAGCGCCGGCAAAATGATTCTGCCGCCCTGCGATATGGCGATCGTGTCGGCGCACAAATTCGGCGGCCCGATCGGAGTCGGCGCGCTGCTGGTAACTGATTACGCCCTTATCGAACCATTGGGTGGGCAGGAGCGTGGTTATCGGCGCGGGACTGAAAACCTGCCTGGCGTGCTCGGCATGGCAGCAGCCCTCGAAGCCTGTGGTGATCCGTACCTCACCCCGGACGTTCTCGAACCGCTCGATGCGCTGGCACATGAATGTCGCGGGATCGGCGGCACATGGCTGTCCGATAGTCTCGCGGAGCCAACGCCATTTATCCGGGCCATCGCGATGCCCAGAATGAGCGCGACAGCACAGGTCATGCGTTTCGACATGGCAGGTATCGCAGTATCGCAGGGATCGGCCTGTTCCAGCGGGACGATGAAGACCAGCCGCGTGCTCGAGGCGATGCAGGTCCAGTCCGAGATTGCGGCAAACACCATCCGGGTCTCGATCGGCTGGAATACCTCCCGCGAGGAAGTTGAACGCTTCTGCGAAGTCTGGCTTGATCTGGCAGGCGCTTAGCTTTCCTTTTTTACGGCCAAAGGGGGGCGTGGGGTGGAACTTCGCCATGCACCCTTCGCTTCGCTGGTAATGACTGTATGAGAGTGATGTGATCTATCTCGACTATCAGGCGACTACCCCGCTCGCGCCCGAGGCGCGGGACGCGATGCTGCGGTGGCTCGACGGGCCCGGCGGTACCGGCTTCGGTAATCCGCACAGCGCGCACCGCATGGGACGGCAGGCGAAAGCCGCAGTGGAACTGGCTCGAGATCAGGTGGCCGCGCTGTTTCCGGCCGGCGGCAAGACCGTGTTCACGAGTGGCGCGACCGAGGCGCTCAATCTGGCGATCCGCGGGTCGGGGCGTGGCGGCACCGTGTCCTATTCGGCAATCGAGCATTCTGCTGTGGGCGATACTGCACAGGCAGCGGGGCCGAGCCATGTCTTGAACGTCGCAAAGGATGGCCAGTGCAACACGCGGCAGGACGTGCCAGACGATACGCGGCTGATCTGTGTAATGCAGGTCAATAACGAGATCGGCACGATCCAGCCGACCATCGAATGGTATCGCAAGGCCAAGGAAAACAATGCGTTGTTCCTGTGCGATGCGGTTCAGGCCTATGGGCGGATCGAGCTGACCGGCGCAGACATGATCGCCATTTCGGCCCACAAGTTCCACGGACCCAAAGGCGTTGGCGCACTGTGGGTGCGCGACGGGCTGGACCTCGAAGAGGTGCAAACCGGCGGCGGGCAGGAGTTCGGTCTGCGGTCGGGAACGCTGTCGCCGGCGTTGATCGCCGGCATGGGGGCGGCGGCACAACGTGCGAATGAGACGTTTGATCAGGACGCCGAACACGTCCGAACACTGTGGAACAGTGCCCGCGAACTGTTTGATGACTGGACGCTCAACGGCAGCGCCGAAGCGCGCTGGCACGGCAATCTCAGCATCCGCCGAGAAGGACTGGATGTGGGGAGGTTGATGAGCGATGTGCGCGATGTGATGTTTTCCGCTGGCAGCGCCTGTGCCAGCGGATCGGGTCGCCCAAGTCACGTGCTGAAGGCCATCGGCCTATCGGACAAGCAGGCGAAATCCTCGATCCGGCTGGGCTTCGGGCGCTACACCACGCTCGACGAGATCGAGGAGGCCGCTGCCAAGATCAATGCTGCTGCGGAGGCGCAAGGATTGTGAAAATCGAATTCGTCACGTCGAACGGGGACACCGTCAGCGCACAAGCCCAAGCGGGCGACAACCTCCTGCGTGTGGCGCAGGCGGCGGGCCTGCCGCTGGAAGGGACCTGTGAAGGGCAGATGGCCTGTTCCACATGTCATGTCATCGTTGCAGGCGAATGGTTCGACCGCCTCGAAGAAGCCAGCGAAGAGGAAGAGGACATGCTGGACCTTGCAGCAGGTGTTGCGCGCACCAGCCGCCTGTCGTGCCAGATCGACCTGACCGAAGAAATGGACGGCCTTACTGTTACCATTCCGGCTGAAAGTTATGACATGCGGCGCTGACCGCCGGTCCCTTTTCGATTGCCCTTGGTCGATTGGCCTTTGCCCCGGTCCCGCTGCCATGTAGCGATGTCGCCACCAAACACCGGGACTTTTGAGGGATTGTCATGCGTTTCCAGAATACTCTGCTGCTCGCCGCAGCACCTGTCGCACTGTTCGCGGTCACCGCGCCGGCCTTTGCGCAAACCGCCCCAGCCGAGACGAGCGAAGCGTCCAGCGAAAATCACAATGCCGAATTGCGCGCCTGGTTCGATGCGAAATACGAAGAGCAGGTGATGGACAGCCCCCTGTGGCTTACCTCGCTGGGTCGCAAGGAACGCTACGGCGAAATCGATGATTTTTCGCTCGCCGCGCAGGACAAGGATCTGGCGTGGAAGAAGGCTACCGTCGAGGAGATGGAGCGTACCTTCGATTACGATAGCCTGAGCAGTGCCGACAAGCTGTCCTACGACCTCTGGAAATACGAGTACGAACAGGCGGCAGAATCGGCCAAATGGCGCGACGATGGCTATGTCTTTACCCAGATGCACGGGGCGCATACCTATCTCCCGACGCTACTGATTTCGCAGCACCGCGTGGATACGGCGCAGGACATGCGCGATTATATTTCGCGCGTGTCGGAAATCGGGCGTGCTCTGGGCCAGCTGGTCGACATCGCGGAACCCCGTGCAGCCGCTGGCGTACGTCCGCCCTATTTCGCGTATGACTTCGTGATCGACGAATCGAAGAAGCTGATTTCCGGTGCGCCGTTCGATGATACTGCCGACAACGCATTGTGGGAGGACGGCAAGAAGAAGATCGCCGCTCTGGTCGAAGCTGGCACGATCACCGCTGCCGATGGCGAAACGATGCAGGGCGAGCTCGAAGCTGCGCTGAAGGGCGGGTACAAGGCAGGCTACGACAGGCTGATCATGTTCATGACCGCCGACCGCCCCAATGCCCCAGAAATCGGTGTCGGCGTCGGGGTGCTGCCCAATGGGGACGGGTATTACGCCCATCGTCTGGCGAACAGCACGACCACCGATCTCACCGCGGAGCAGGTGCACCAGATCGGTCTGGACGATGTGAAGCGCATCCATGCCGAGATGGAAGCGATCAAGAACCAGGTGGGCTTCGACGGCGATCTCCAGTCGTTCTTCGCCTACATCAAGGAAGACAAGGACAATTACTTCCCGCAGGGCGACGAAGGCGCACAGATGTACATCGACGCTGCGACGGCGGCGCTGGACAACATCGAATCCAAACTGCCCCAGTATTTCGGTCTGCTGCCCAAGGCCGGGCTGGAAGTGCGGAGGGTGGAGCCGTTCCGCGAGCAGGATGGCGGGGCGCAGCATTACAATTCTGGCACGCCCGACGGATCGCGGCCGGGGATTTATTACGCCCACCTGTCCGACATGAGCGCGATGCCGAAGAACATGCTGGAGGTGATCGCCTATCACGAAGGCCTGCCAGGCCATCACATGCAAATCTCCATCGCACAGGAACTGACCGGCGTACCGAAATTCCAGACTCAGCAATTCTACGGTGCCTACACGGAAGGGTGGGGCCTGTATTCGGAGCGTTTTGCCAAGGAAATTCCGGGCACGTATCAGGACCCATATTCGGACTTCGGGCGGCTAAGTTCGGAACTGTGGCGCGCGATCAGACTGGTCGTGGACACAGGGCTGCATTCCAAGGGATGGACCGAAGATCAGGCCATTGCCTATTTCACCGAGAATTCGCCCCAGAATGCGGAAACGATCCGCAACGAGGTGCGGCGCTATCTGGTCATGCCCGGGCAGGCGACGAGCTATAAGATCGGGATGAACAAGATCCTCGATCTGCGTGCGAAGGCGGAAACCGAACTCGGCGACAAATTCGACATTCGCGGGTTCCACGATGTGGTGCTGGGCGACGGCGCTCTGCCGCTTTCGCTGCTGGAACGCCGCGTCGATGCCTGGATCGCTGAACGCAAAGCCGCATGACCCATCGGCTCCCTCACGAAAAGACGTGAGGGAGCCCGGCCAAACGCCGGATGAATGTGCCGCGTGACATTTATCCCGTTTTGCTTACACTTAGCTTATGAAATACTGTTCGGTCCTCTTCGCTGGCGCCGTTTTGCTCTGCGCTGCACAAGCACAGGCGCAAGCTCAGGATGATGAGCAATCGATCATAGTTGAAGGGAACCGCGAAAAACCGCCAAGCGTGACGCAGTCGGTACGGGCGATCACCGAAGCGGAAAGTGGTAATCTCGCCAGGTTCGAGGTGGACGTTTGTCCGGCCGTGGCTGGCCTCCCAGCTAATTTTGCTCTGACTGTGGTCGAACTGATGCGAGATGCAGTTCGTGACGCAGATGTCGATCTGGCCCCGGAAAACTGTGCGCCCAACCTGACATTGATTGTGACCGATGACGGGCGCGCGCTAATCGCGGGAATGGCCAAAGCGAATGCGAGACTGTTCGAAAGACTGACCGCACAGGAGATGAGTAAACTCCGCGAAAACCCCGGACCTGTGTGGTCGTGGCACAATACGCAGACGAAACGTGCCGATGGTGGCCCGGTCTCCGAGGGCGAGGTAGGGAGGGCTGTTATCGTCAGGGGGGCAGTGATGTCTCGCTTGAGCTCACCAGTCAGAAAAGAGATCAACGGAGGCTTCGTAGTCCTAGATCTAGATTCGATCGACGGTTTCACACTCAAGCAAATTGCGGAATTCGCCGTGATGCGTGGCCTTGCGCAAACCCGCGATGGACAAAGCGGTAAGTTCGGCTTCGAAAGTATTCTCAATCTTTTCGGTGACGGAAAGCCGACAGAAGGTCTCACCTCGTTCGACCGCGAGTATCTCAGCTCGATCTACCGCGGGGGCAATGGCTTTACCTATGCGCAAAAGACCCGTCAGGTCGCTCAAGATGTAGCCCGCAAAGAGAACTCTACTGCGGACGACGCGGAATAGCACAAGCGCATTCTTGTATATTCAACGATTGGGTAAAATAGCAAAAGCCCCGCCGCAGTGATGCGGCGGGGCTCTCGTTGTTACAGGGTATTTAGGTTCAGGCGGCTTCGAGCTCTGCCTTGTCAACCGTTTCGCCGAGCATTTCGATCAGCGCCTTGCTGAAGGCAGGGATGTCATCGGGGTTGCGGCTGGTGATTAGGTTGCCGTCCTGGGCAACTTCCTGATCGACCACGTTGGCGCCGGCATTCTTCAGATCGGTGCGGATCGATTTGTAGCAGGTTGCCGTCTTGCCTTCGACGATGCCGGCTTCGATCAGCATCCAGGGGGCATGGCAGATAGCTGCAATCGGCTTACCCGCATCGTTGAATTCACGCACGATCGCGACTGCGCGGTCGTTCACGCGGAGAAGGTCGGGATTGATCTGGCCCCCGGGGATCAGCAATGCATCGAAATCGGAACAGTCTGATACATCATCGATAGCCTTGTCGACCTTGACGCTGTTGCCCCAGTCATCCTGGTCCCAACCCTTGATTTCACCGCTTTCGAGGCTGACGACGACGGTTTCGATACCGGCCTTTTCGAGGTTCGCTTTCGGCTTTTCCAGTTCGGACTGTTCGAAGCCATCGGTGGCGAGGATCATTACGCGCTTGCTCATGGGAAACTCCTTGATTTGCTGTTACTCATGCAATGCGTGGGGAAAGCGGGTTGTTCCGTTCTTCTAGGCGGGGCGTGGCGGTGGTAGGGCGAGTGTCATGGCCGCCAATGAAACCACGCTCGACAGTGACAAAGACCCGTTCGACGCGATCGTCGACGCCCCGTTCGACAGCGCTCTGTCCGAAAGGTATCTGGTCTATGCACTGAGCACGATCACCGCACGATCGCTGCCGGACCTTCGCGACGGGTTGAAGCCCGTGCATCGCCGCCTGCTGTGGGCGATGCGCCAGCTGAAGCTCGACCCTTCCAGCGCGTTCAAGAAATCCGCACGCGTAGTGGGGGATGTGATCGGCAAGTATCACCCCCACGGCGATGCCAGCGTCTACGATGCGATGGTCCGCCTCGCGCAGGATTTCGCGCTGCGATATCCACTGGTCGAAGGGCAGGGCAACTTCGGCAATATCGATGGCGATAACGCCGCCGCCTATCGGTACACCGAAGCGCGGCTGACGAAGACCGCGCTGCGGCTGATGGAGGGGCTCGACGAAGGCACGGTCGAGTTCATTCCTACCTACAATGGGGAAGAGCAGGAGCCGGAGATATTCCCCGGCCTGTTCCCCAATCTGCTTGCCAACGGTGCGAGCGGCATCGCGGTGGGCATGGCAACCAACATACCCAGCCACAATGTCGCAGAGATCGTCGACGCGACGCTTGAAGTAATCGACAACCCGCATGTCGAACATGCGCGGCTGATGGAGCTGTTCAAGGGCCCGGACTTCGCCACCGGAGGCATCGTGGCCGAAAGCGCGGAGCTTGTTGCTGCGGCGTATGAGACCGGCCGCGGGTCATTCCGTGTGCGCGGGCGTTTTCACGCGGCAGAAGCAGCCAGCGCGGAGGATCGCGAAGCGGGGATCGAGCGGATGGGTGGCGGGCAATGGCAGCTCGTGATCAGCGAGATCCCCTATCAGGTGGCCAAGGGCAAGCTGATCGAACAGATCGCGCAGGCAATCGCCGACCGGAAGCTGCCGATCCTGGAAGACGTGCGCGACGAGAGCGATGAAAAGATCCGCATCGTTCTGGTCCCGCGCAGCCGCAATGTCGACCCCGAGCTGCTCAAGGAAAGCCTGTACAAGCTGACCGATATGGAAACGCGGTTCGGGCTCAACCTCAATGTGCTCGACGCCAGCCGCACGCCGATGGTGATGGGGCTGAAGGAACTGCTGAACAACTGGATCGCCAGCCAGATCGACATTCTGCAGCGCCGCAGCCAGCACCGGCTGGACCAGATCGCACGGCGGCTGGAGCTGGTCGAAGGCTACATCATCGCCTTCCTCAACCTCGACCGGGTGATCGAGATCATCCGTTACGAGGATGAGCCCAAGGCGGTGATGATGGAGGAGTTTAGCCTGACCGACCGGCAGGCCGAAGCGATCCTGAACATGCGGCTGCGCAGTTTGCGCAAGCTTGAGGAAATGCAGCTTCGCCAGGAAAAGGACGATCTGCTCAAGGAACAGGATGAACTGGAAAAGCTGCTCGGCTCGCCAGCACGCCAGCGCACGCGCCTGAAGCGCGATCTCAATGCGCTGCGCAAGGAATATGGCGAAGACACTGCATTGGGGGCCCGCCGCACCAGCATTCGGGAAGCGGCGCCCGCGGTCGAATTCAGCATGGACGCGATGATCGAGAAGGAGCCGGTAACGGTGATCCTGTCGCAGAAGGGCTGGATCCGCGGTGCAAAGGGACATCTGCCGCTGGATCAGGATTTCAAATACAAGGAAGGCGATGGTCCGGCCTTCGTGATCCATGCGCAGACTACCGACAAGCTGCTGCTGGCGACCGACAAGGGGCGGTTCTTCACGATCGGCGCGGACAAGCTGCCCGGCGCGCGCGGCTTTGGCGAACCGGTGCGCAATACGCTGGATATCGATGCCAGCGCGCATATCGTGGCGCTGATCGTCCACAAGCCGAAGCAGCGCCTGCTGCTGGTGGCGGACACGGGCAAGGGCTTCGGTACGACCACCGACGAACTGCTCGCCGAAACACGCAAGGGGCGGCAGGTCGTCAACCTCAAGGGCGATGCGAAGATGGTTGTGGCGCGGACGATAGAAGAAGGTCACGACCACGTCGCCTGCGTGGGGGACAATCGCAAGCTGGTGGTCTTCAATCTTGAGGAACTGCCCGAACTTGCCCGCGGCCAGGGCGTGACCTTGCAGCGTTATCGCGATGGTGGCCTTTCCGATGCGATCACCTTCACTCTGGCGGAGGGGTTGAGCTGGACGATGGGCGGCAAGGAAGGCCGCACACGCACGGAAGGCGAGATGTGGCAATGGAAGGTGGCCCGCGGGGGG
>Ga0208830_1001500_pt1 | contig 10293 bp, 8 predicted proteins | sample DeeseametaMP2634_FD_184169 | JGI IMG/M metagenome (GOLD analysis project Ga0208830, IMG submission 184169) | Marine microbial communities from the Deep Atlantic Ocean - MP2634 (SPAdes) | ecosystem: Environmental > Aquatic > Marine > Oceanic | place: Northeast of Antigua and Barbuda, North...
CGTCCACCAAGTTGTCATAGGTAACTCAAACAAACGAAACTCATAGAGATAGAGCATAACAGTAAATGCCAGTAGCTTCATTCCTACTCCAATTACTAATGAGCCTACCCCCATACCAATAGATGCTAAGGAGTCTTTCCACTGATGAATGACCATTCCCTCTTTTTTGGCGAAATAATGCTCAAGAAATAGCGAGAGAATAAATACTGGAACAGCATAAACTGTTACATCTGTTTGCACTTTTTATTATTTTTTATCTTGACTTGCTTGTTTTGTTCTTTCAAACTCACCATAAAGGTACTGTGAAAACTGCTGATGCTGTTCGTAACCGAAGAATTTAATTACTGATAAAAAAGGTTCTGTTTGCATAAAACCCTTGTAAATAGCTAAACGATTTTGATTCTCATCCATAATTATATAAGATGGATAAGATAATTGACCATCTAATAAAGCAGCTGCAAAATAATGATAGGTTCCTCTCCTACTCTTTTTATCAGGCTTAGGTTGAGAATTATAAAACTTTTGTCCTCTGTAAGTAATCGTATCATAACTTTCCGCATCAAATTTAACAGCCAAGTAGTTTTCGTTCATAAACTTAATTACATTGGGATCTGTAAATGTACTCGCATCCATTTTTTTACACCACCCACACCAATCAGTGTAAGCATCAATAAATATTTTCTTTGTATTTCCTTTTTTATTGGATAAATCTAATGCTTCTTGCATGCTTATCCAGTTAATTTTTTCTTGACTAACTGCTCCTAACGAAGCAATCAACACGCCTACTAATAGTAATATTTTATTCATTCTTTTAATTTTAAGCATGATTAGATGCTTTTTTTCTTATAATCATTGTTGTATAACAGCAGTAGAGCATTAACTCCCTTAAATCAATATCTCTAAGATCTTCTAGTTCCAAAACTACTGTGTAAGACAATCTTTGGAACAACCCAGAACTCTTTTTTATTGTAAACAATAACTTCTCGTTTTGATTATATACTTCAAAACTTCTAAGCATACGCTTAGGTTTAACTAAAAAAGAGTGTGTTTTATTGTCTTTAACATACAATATAATAGCTTGTCCTTTCCATTTAAAAATAACATCTCCCACATCTTTTCCGTCATGGATAATATCAAACTTTCTTCCCCATGCATTTTGAGGTTTAAATTGAATATCAATTCCATTAAAATTGGATTCGGCTCTAAAACCTCTTTGGAAATGAACCTTTAATTCTGGCTCATTATCCTTATACAGTATAAAATCTGGGCGATTAGAAAAGCATTTAACCTCGTACATTTTTACAGGTTTTCCTCTAAAAATTTAGTCATCTTATTAAATAAGTGCATACGTGTAGTTCCACCATATATCCCATGGTTTTTGTTTGGATAATAGAACATTTCGAATTCTTTATTCGCCTTTACTAAAGCGTTAATCATTTCCATAGAGTTTTGAGGATGTACGTTATCATCTCCTCCTCCATGTACTAACAAATATTTTCCTTTTAACTTGCTTACATGATTAATTGGAGAGTTTTTATCATAGCTTTCTCCATTTTCTTGTGGTGTACGCATGAAACGCTCAGTATATACATTATCATAATACCTCCAGTTCGTTACAGGTGCAACTGCAATACCTGCTTTAAAATAGTCTGCTCCTTTAGTCATACACAGTGAAGCCATATACCCTCCATAGCTCCACCCTTGGATTCCAATTCTAGAAGCATCAACATATGGTAAACCTCCTAAATATTTTGCTGTTTCAATCTGATCCATGGTTTCATACTTACCAAGCTGTAAATAAGTTACATGTTTAAAATCTCTTCCTCTGTAACCTGTTCCTCTACCATCTACGCACACTACAATGTAGCCTTTTTGAGCAAGCAATTGATGCCACATTAAATTTCTACCACCCCAAGAGTCATTAACTAAGTTTATTCCTGGTCCGTTATAGCAAGTCATTAAAACTGGATACTTTTTAGAAGCATCAAAATTAGGAGGAAGTATTTTCCATCCATTCAATTTAATCCCTTCTGATGTTGTAAATGAAAAGAACTCTTTTGGTTGAAACCCATATTCTTTTGTTTTTTCAACTAAAGCTTTGTTATCCTTCAACACTTTAACTAATGAGCCATCATTTTTGTGTAAGGTTATATAATATGGTGTATTTGCATCTGAATGGTAATTGATATAATAATCAAATGTTGTGCTGTAAGTAGCTTCGTTAAACCCTTTTTTTGTTGATAGCTTCTTTTTATTCTTTCCATCTAAATCTATACTATAAAGTTGCCTTTGGGTTGGACCATCTTCAGCAGAAATAAAGTAAATTTTCTTTCTTTTTTCATCTACTCCAAGTAACTCTGTTACCTCCCACTCTCCTTTTGTTAATTGATCTCCCTTGTCTCCATTTTCAGAGATTAAATAGATGTGATTATACCCACTCTTTTCACTTGTCCATAAAAATGATCCGTTTTCCAAAAAGGTTAGGTTGTCGTGAATGTCAATGTATGTTTTCGACTTTTCAATGTAAATGACTTTTCCTATTAGTTTCGTTTGCTTAGGATCTTTCGGGTTACAGTTTACCTTATAAAGGTCTAATTGGTTTTGTAAACGATTTAATTGAGTAATAAATAAAACTTCTGGATTTTTAGACCATTTCATTCTTGGAATATAAATATCTGTCTCTCCTGATAAAATCACATCGTTTGATGTTAAACTATTTACATTAAATACATGTACACTTACAATCGAATTATCTTCTCCTGCTTTTGGGTACTTAAACTTGTAATGATCTGGGTACAAATCGTTGTAATAGGTGATTTGAAACTCCTTTACTTTACTTTCATCAAACTTATAATACGCTATTCTTCGACCATTAGGACTCCAATGAAAACCTTTGTGGAAACTAAACTCCTCTTCATACACCCAATCAACTGCACCATTTATGATTTGATTCATTTTACCATCAACAGTAACTTGATGTTCTACATTTGTTTCAAGGTTTTTCATGAATAAATTGTTATTCCTAACAAAGGCTACCATCAAACCATTTGGAGAAAACTCTGCTAAACGTTGTTTCCCTTTCGAATTATCTGTTAAAGGAGTTGTTTTTTTTGTGTTTAAGTCATAAATATAGTAGAATGACTTTGACGAGTGTCTGTAAATGGATTCTTGACTAGTAGCTAATAACAGTTTGCTTTCATCAGCACTAAAGGTATAATCATCGATAGATAAACTCTTTCCATTCTCATCTTTTAATTCACTCGACTTGACTAATGCTCCTAATTTCTCATAAGAAGTGTAAGTATATTTATTTACAACCATCTCTCCATTTTCAAAATCTAACGAAGTAAAATGCTTCCCATCTTTCATGGAGCGGACTCCTGAAACATATTCTGTTGGAAATTCATTCGAATACCAAATGACCTGGTTAGTTAATGTTTTGGCATCAGTTTGCTCTTGCTTAGTAGTTGTAGTAACTTCTTTTTGAGAAAAACATGAAACAAAAAATACTGTAGATAATAGTACAGACAGCGATCGAAATCTAATACTCATAGTGGTTGTAATTATTTATAAGCTTTAAATATACCATATTTAGAAAAATTTAGTGAGAGATTTTGATGAGCGGTACTAATCTTCGTTAAGATTTTATTTATATTTGTTCTAAATAAGAGATGAACCTCAGTAAACAAGTCATAGGAAAAAGATTAAAGATTACCTCCATTACCAATGAAGAGGTAACTACTCGACTGAGTGAACTTGGCATGTTTGAAGGAGCAATTATTAAAAAACTGAATCAAGCACCATTTTCTGGACCTACGTTAATTCAATACAATGAATTTAAGCTTGCACTAAGATTTGACGAAGCATCTCAAATTTCTACAGAGATCTATGAATAAAAAAGTTGTCCTTGTAGGAAATCAAAATGTTGGAAAAACGTCTTTGTTTAATCTTCTTAGTGGAGCTAATCAAAAAACGGGAAACTATCCTGGAGTAACTGTATCAAAAAAAAGCGGATCATTTAAAATCGATCATCTAAGCATTGAGTTAATTGATTTACCTGGCATAGCAAACCTTAACCCAACATCATTAGATGAAGAGTTAGTTCTAAATTATTTACTTACTGAAGACTTATCAGATGCTTTGGTTTTGTTTGTAGCAAGTGCTATCGATTTAAAAAACAGTTTATACTTATTTAGTCAAGTTAAAGATTTAGGTTTTTCTACTGCTTTAGCTATCAATTTTGAGGATCAAGCAGTAAAAAAAGGTATTAAAATAGATACTGAAAAATTAAGTGAAAATTTAAAATGCCCAGTCATTCTTTTTTCTGCTAGAAAAAATAGTGGAATAAAGAAAATTCATGAGCTTATAAAACAAGATATACCTGTTAAAAAGCTACCTGTAAATTACACAAAATCCGAAGATCAGTGGGAGAACTATCAATCGTTTATTAAGGAACTTAATGAAACCAATGATAAAAAGCTAAAACGACAAGAGGCCATTTTAAGACATCAAGCAATTGAGAAGTGGTTAAAAAATGCTGTTACCATCAGTAAATCAGATGCGACAGATATTACATCAAGTTTAGACAAACTATTTTTACATCCATTTTTTGGTTACGTCATTTTTGCCACAATTTTATTACTTATTTTCCAAAGTGTTTTTTGGATTGCATCATTCCCTATGGACTGGATTGATTTGGGAATGGGAAACTTAATTGAAATGTCTAGAGAAGCACTTCCTAAAGGTATGTTGTCAGACTTAATTAGTGATGGTCTGTTAACCGGTATCGCTGGAGTTGTTATTTTCATTCCTCAAATAGCTATTTTATTTTTCTTTTTTGGACTTCTTGAAGAAACTGGTTACATGTCGAGAGCTGTTTTTTTAATGGATAAGGTCATGGAAAAAGTTGGAATGAATGGCAAAAGTGTTGTGCCTTTAATTTCAAGTTTTGCTTGTGCGGTTCCTTCTATTATGGCTACCCGAACGATTGCCAATCAAAAGGAACGACTTATTACCATATTAGTAGCTCCTTTAATTACGTGTAGTGCAAGAATACCTGTTTATACTGTGATTATCTATGTAATCATTCCTGAAGAATCGTTTTTAGGATTTGGTCTTCAAGGACTAATGTTATTTGCCATGTACCTTTTAGGTGTTATAACTACATTTATCGCTGCATGGGTATTCAAAAAGATTATAAAAACGAAGTATAAAAAATTCTTCATCATTCCCATGCCTGATTATTTGGTGCCAAATTTTAAAAACATTGGTTATAATGTTTGGAATAACACAAAGAGTTTCGTTTTAAATGCAGGTAAAATTATTGTAGCAGTTACAATTATTATATTTTTATTACAATCATATGGTAATCAACGCTATCAGCAAGCAGAGCAAATTGTACTTACTGATAACTCTATTCCTGATGAGCAAAAAGAACGAGCTATCAATAAGATAAAATCCGAAAACTCGTATTTGGCTGCTATTGGACAAACCATAGAACCTGTTATTCGTCCCTTGGGTTATGACTGGAAAATGGGAATAGGTGTTTTGGCCTCTATAGCTGCTAGAGAAGTATTTGTTGGTACTATGCTAGTTGTTTATGGTTCAGAAGAAGATCTGGAAGATGAAAAGTATATTTCACAAATATTTGCTAAGCAAACTCATGCTCGAACAGGTAAAAAAGCCTATAATTTTGCTACAGGGCTGTCCTTATTGCTATTTTATGCCTTTTCATTGCAATGTATGAGTACGATTGCCGTTACATATAAAGAGACACAGTCCTTAAAATGGACAGCTATCCAATTTATTTATATGACTGGGCTAGCTTACATTGCTGCTCTAATAGCTTATCAACTACTAAAGTAATATGCAAGAAATAATCGTTATATCATTAGCAATTTTAAGTTTAACATACCTAGTATATCGAACAGTTAAAGCTTTTAATCCTAAAAAAAATAGTGGATGCCACTCTAACTGTGGGTGTGTTAGCAATGAAGTTAAGAATCACCCTAGCTAACCAATCATTATTAATTTAGTTTGTCTATAATTTGTTTTTTAACTGTATCAGCAAAAATACCTACTCCAACTGTATCATATACTTTCTTATGTTCTGTTTTTAAATATTGATCTATAAATGTTTTTGTGCTATCTAATCGTTTAAAAACAGCTTTTCCTACTGCTAAAACAGTGTCTTTGTTAGCTGTTCTACCGTAAGGTAATATTTTAGTAACATTGTAACTAATAATATTGGTACTTGCCAGTTTTATTAAAATTTCTTTATTTCCACTTCCAATATCACGTATATCATATATTTTATAATGCTTTTTATTTTTTTTAATAATTAAGTCGTTTAACTGTTTAGTTTGTATTTCAACATTTTTATCATTTAATTTTAAATGATTATCACCTAACAAAGCTTCCAATAAATAGGTGTGACTTGTATCTGGAACTTTAGCAAAATACCTATATTCTCCTTTTTCAGTTTTATAATAATTATCAACGATAGAAATAACAGCTAGCGAATTATCTAAATGCTCTTTTATTAATTTATTTTCTAATGAAAAGAAAGGAGAGCCTTTACTTAAAATATTTTTTTCTTCTAATATTTCCATCCACGTTCTAATCTGATTATTTATAGTATCTAAGAAAAAAGTCATACTTACGGTATCATATTTTCTGTAATGCTCAGCCTCTAAATACTCATAAATAAAGCTTCTTGAAGATAAGTTTCTTTCACAAATTACGTTACAACTTATTAAAGGATCATCTTCAAGATCATGAGTAATAGCCTCAAAATCCAAAACTTTCAATATTTTACTATCTAATATTTTTAATTGCTTACCTGCACCAGTTTCTTGACTTGGTAGCTTATAGTTAAACTTTTTATCATGTCTATTTTGTATAGTAATTTTTTCTATTTCTGGTGATAATACTCTTAGGTTTCCATTACTATCAATACTTATATGTTTATCTTTAATTAAGCGTACAACAAAGTCCTTGTTTTGTATCGTCATTCCTCCTTTACTAGAATATGAATAAATACCCCCATTATCCTCAATAATATACCTAGAAGGAATATTAGTATACATAGTAAATGAGTCCCCGAATTTTTGAGTAATTTTCTCACAAAGATTTTTTTTACTTAAAACCTTGTCATTTTTCTCCTCCGATTGACAAGAGAATAGAGCTATTAATGTTAGCAAATTGATTAATTTTAGTTTCATTTTTTTATTTTTTTATGTGAATATTTAAGCAACACTGTTGCTGTTCTAGTCAAATGACTAGAAAATTTAATTGAATTTTAAAAAGTAAGGCTAGTTACTTTTGAGTTATTATTTCTAGCTCTTCGATAGGCTCATCGTCTTTACCAACTCCCATGTATCGTTGTTCGGGAGTATCTCCAAAAGCTATATCACAATTTTTATCATAAAAGGAACAATCTAATAAAGCATCAAAAAGTTTCCAATAACAGTAGTAATCTACTTCATCTTCCTTATTAACCGCATAAGACCCCAAAATCACTCCACTGGTAACATTTCCATCATATGTTTTATCTACGGATACTGGCTCATTATGTGAGGCAGAGATATTATTTCTATAATCCCTTTTATGAACTACTAGATTACTTCTACTTGTAGGGATTTTAGTCTTGTAAAACAGTTCTTTTCCAAAAAATCCTCCTACTACAACGTCATCATGCCCAATGATTGACAGTAAATGAATAGTGGTATCCATTTCTTCATATGATTTATATCTTCCGCTTCTAAACCCGCCTGTACCTGGCTGACAAACCATTAAAGCACTTGGTTTAGGTATTTTAAACTCTTTATACTTTAAGGCTAAGTTTGCACTTACAACGCCCCCATACGAATGTCCCACTAATGCAACATGCTCCAAATTTGGCTGAACTCTTGATGAATCTTTTTCTAGCCAAGCAAAACTATTTAAAATTGATTGTAATGCATGATCCGTAAATGAACTAGGTAAAGTAGTATAACTTGTATGTTGGTACCTAGGAAAAATAACAATATTTCCTCTTTTAACTAAATGTGCTATCCAAGCACCATAACATGCTGGGTTATAAGCTCCATAACCATGGTTAAATATAACTACATCTGCCTTTTGAGGTTTTGGTGATAACGGTTGAAAAACCCAAGCATCTTGTGCTGTTTTTGTACCTTCTACCAAATCAAAAGAAACTTCCGCGTGTTTATATTCGCTAGTATCAGGCAATACGGGCTTTATTTCTTGACTTTTGACTAATAAAGGCAAGGAAATAATTGATAGTATTTTTAGTAATTCCAACTTCATTACTGCTCAAACTTAAATCGAGAAGAATTGTTACATTCTTCCCGTTAAATGAATGTTATAAGTTTTCTATTGTTTTGTTTTTAGGATACTTTACTTCATATCTAATGACATGAGATTTAACATCTTTCGACTTTAATTTATAATCCCAAGTTAATTTTCCTGTTTCGTCATCCAGTTTAGCGCCTGATTTATCCAATAATTTCACTTCAATATCTTCTATTTTAGAAATTGGAACTTGATCTTCAACAATTATTTTAATGTCTTGTCCTTTATTATTTTTAATCATCACTTGCATGCCTAACTCTGTCGTATTTTTGCCTCCTAAGAAAGACTTTTTACAGTAATCCTTAATTTTTGTTCGTTTAGCAACAACACGCTCATCTTTTCCCATCAATATACTTAACGTATCAGTTGTTTGAGATGGATCAATAAATGTATTTCCAACAAACTTTCCATCTAAGAAAATATTTGCCTCCGCTGGCAATAAATCAAACTCTTCCCAATCTTCAATATCTGCTAATAAATAAACATTTTTATCAAATTTTGGTGCGGTATAGTACACGTATTCTGCTTTCATTATAAACTCATCTAAATCTACAATTGCTTTTCCATTATTCCCTTTGATGTTGTAAGGCAATGAAATTGAATACTCCATGTTGGTCATATTATCTGTCATGGTAGTAAAATTAGCCAGTGTTTGAAGCTCATCTTCTTGCATGTATGAACTATTTGACATTGCTCCTCCATATGCGTTAGACATACTTCTTCTACTATCATAGGTTACCCTTGTTTGATATCCTTTCTTTTGGTAAGTGTTAGAAAAGTAAAGCACCCAAGGGTGCACTACTGGAATCTGACCATAATTCATTGGCGAACCTGTTGATAAATTAAGCTTTACATTATCCCAATTAGCCCCTGTATTTTGAGAAATTGATGCTTTTAGAAACACATTAACATCTTCTTTTACACCATCAGACTTAACTTCATAAAAAGGAGTCCACCCTACTCCATTAACAACATAGTCTAAAGTTAAATTAGCTGTTTTAGCCTCTTTAGAGATAATTGATATAACCATCACTCCCATCGTATTTCGAAAACCAATAGCAGTTAACTCTTTATTTAACTCATTTTTTTCTTTAGTTAGTTCATTTACTTTTTCTTGATCTTCGTAAATCAAACTATCCAAAAGATTAAGTTCTTTTCTATAAAACTTAGCTAAAGCCATCAAATCATCTACAATTAACCCTTCTTGGCTACTTCTTACATCTTTGTTATGCAAGATTAAGTTCTTTTCGTTTCTATAATTTGTAATAGTTGAATTAATAAAAGTTATTTGTTTGTCTAACTTTTCTATAGTTTTCCTGATATCCTTTTGTTCTTTGGGTAAAAAACCCTCATCGACTGTTTGAGTTTTAAACTCCTTAGAAACAACGATTATATCATTAGCTCCATATATTTGGATTGTTTGAGGGTTAATACTATACTCCAAATTAACAAAGGTTAGTAAGTTCTCCCCTTTCTCTAGATTTACCTTGGCTGATCGTTGGACTTGAGCTCCTGATACAAACACAGTTGCTTGATCTACTTTAGAAATCACTTCTTTGGCTTGAGACCAAAAAGAAAGTGATATAAGTCCTATGGTTAAAAATTGTTTTTTCATCTATAATTGCTTTTCTCGAATCTAAATTAAATTTCTCTCTGAAAGTTATCAAGTATGAATGAGTTAAACTAATTTATCATTGAGTTAACGTGAGTTTTCTTTTAGTCAATTTGCTTTTCATTATCTTTAATTGTTAAAAAAAGAGTCTATTCAAGGATAACATTCTATAAAATAAATTTAAATGAACAAAGAGAAAAAACCACTTATATTAGTTACGAACGATGATGGAATAACAGCTCCAGGAATAAAAGCTTTAGTTGAAGTTGCAAGAACCATGGGTGAAGTTGTAATAGTTGCTCCTGATAGTCCGCAAAGCGGTATGG
>Ga0208830_1001503_pt1 | contig 10273 bp, 7 predicted proteins | sample DeeseametaMP2634_FD_184169 | JGI IMG/M metagenome (GOLD analysis project Ga0208830, IMG submission 184169) | Marine microbial communities from the Deep Atlantic Ocean - MP2634 (SPAdes) | ecosystem: Environmental > Aquatic > Marine > Oceanic | place: Northeast of Antigua and Barbuda, North...
TCCAGTGTAAGTAATCTAACCAATGTTGATTAGTAACTTCCGTTTCATCAATGTAAAAAGATGATACAGTAACTCTTCTTGGAACATTATTCCAATCAAACGCCACATCTTGCTCAGTTCTTCCCATTGTAAAAGTACCCCCCTCAATAAGAACCAAACCAGGTCCAGTTTCTTGATCAACAAACTTGGCTTTTAAGTAACCTCCATTTGTTGGATCATTGTAATTCCATCCAGTTGCAGAAGACCTATCCTTTCTTCCACAAGAAGCAATAAATCCAACTGCTACAAAAAGAGCAATGAACTTACTTACTTTAACTTTCGACTTCCTCATATTCTTTCCTTTTTTCTTTTTCTTTAACAACAAGTGCTTCCTACTAATAACTAAAAAGAAGGACAACTTATTGTTCTATATCTTTTTCTAGGAGGTTTACATGTAAAGTTCAATTGGAATGAAACTTCATGCGAACCTGCTGTTGCTAAAGTTAATTTACTTGTTGTTACATCATAGCTATATCCAATTTTAGCTAAGTCTGATTGTAAACCAATTAATAGAATAAATGCATCTGCATTTCTATACCATGCTCCAAACCATAATGGTCCTTTGGTTACATATAAACCTAAATTTAACTGCTGAAACGTACCTTGCTGTCTAAATAAAACGTTTGGAGAAATTTTAGCATCGTTTTGGGAATACTTGCTTTCTGATAATGAAATTAATGCACCTGCATGACCTGTTAACTTCATTGGTAGTGGACTATTTCCTTGCACTAAGGATTCGTCTGGCTCAGTTAAGTGATGAGCAGCAAATCCAAAATAAAAATTCTTGCTAAACCCTAATAAACCAGCAGAAAAATCTACACCAGTTTTTCTTCCTCCCCTTGGTATATCTGCAGTTTGATAAACAAACCCTCTTCTTGGGTCAATCATATCTCCAAATGTTAACTTGCTCCAATCTAAACTTTTTTGGAAAAAAGTTGCTTGAAAACCAGCTCTGATTGAAAACTGACGAGAAACTTTAAATTGGTAAGAATAAATCCCAGAAACGTTAAGTGTAGATAAAGTTTTAGCAGCAACATCATTTGTTACTAATAAACCTAGCCCACCTTTAAGTCCTCTAACATTTTGATCGTAGGAAACACTTTGTGTAACAAAAGTTCCAGAAATTCCTGGCCACTGATTTCTGTAGTTCATTGAAACCCTAGGACAATTGTGTGTTCCTGCAAAGGCAGGATTTAAGTACAATGGGTTAGCATAGAACTGTGTAAACTCAGGGTCTTGGGCCTTTAAATTAAAGGCCAAAACCAGCGAAAACAGGGCAATATATGTTTTTAACAAGTTCGTGTTCATAAAATTTCAGTTACAATCAATACGGTAAAAATATAAATAAGTTTCAAAAAACTGCAATAAATACAATAAGTTTTTGATAAAGCCGTTTCTCACGAAAAGGAAAGATTTGAATTAAAATTATTTTTGAACTAGATTTATTAACAATTAAATTAAACAAGAAACTCCCTATGAGATTCAAGTCTTATATTCTACTAACACTTTTTTTTGCGAATTATTTTGCTTTTTCACAAACAAACACCAAAACGTTAAATTTTAACTGGAAATTAACTAACAATAGCCCGTCATACTTGTACTATAACAATAAGGAGAATGCCCAAAAACGTGGTGTACGGTCTTTTTACATGAGCGAGCAGCTAAACGTTAATCAAGGAATAAGTGTATCCTACACTATTCAAAAAGAAATGAAACTTTCAAGCTTAGGCAATACTGCTGTAAATACAACATATTTAGAAGCAGGAACTGAGGTGGAAGTTAGCGTGAATTACAAGAACAGTGCACGGGATAAATATGGTATAGTTGAAGTGAAGCCTTATTACAAGAAAAACAATGAACTTTATTTGGTGGAAGAATTGGTTGTAACTTTTACTAAAACCGATGTATTAAGTTCATTTGGAGCAGAAAGAGCAGGAGGACCTTATGTAAACACCTCAGTTTTAGCAACGGGTGATTTTTACAAGCTTCACACTACAAGAGATGGTGTTTATCAACTTACTTATGATGATTTAGTTAATCAAGGTTATCTCGCAGGATCAGTAAGCTCTGATGCTATAAATATTTATGGAAATCATAATGGAATGCTCCCAGAGCATAACAGCGTATTTAGACACGATGATCTTCAAAAAAATGCAATAGAAATTATTGATGGCGGAGATAATTCGTTTGATCAAGGAGACTATATCTTGTTTTATGGCGAGTCACCTCACAAATGGACGTATAACTCAGCTTCTTTATTATTTGAGTATACCCATCATTTGTATGTAGATAAATCAACTTATTTCATCACCTTTAATGATAATTCAGGGGCGAAAAGAGTTCCTGAGCTACCAGCATCAGCATCTACTCCAAATTATACCATGACAACTTTTAATGATTTTAAAGTTAGAGAGCTTGAAACAGTAAATTTAATGGCAGCAAATAATAGAGGGGGGTCTGGAAAAAGATGGTTCGGAGAAGTTTTTGATGTTCAGCTTAACTACCCTTTCAACTTTTCTTTTCCTAATGTAGATGCAAGTTCACCAACAACAATTAAAACAGTGGTCGCAGCATATACGCCAGGAGCTGAATCCAGTAGCTTTACTATAACCTCTGAAGGGAATACAGATAATATAAATATACCAGGGGTTCCAGTTGGTTCTCATGCCGATGTGGCTAGAGAAGGAACGAGTTTATTAACTTACACGGGGTCTTCAGGAAATGTTTCGATTAATGTTCAATTTACTAAATCATTAAGTGGTAACTCTCAAGGGTGGCTGGATTACATAGAGGTTAATACAAAGCGAAATTTAATAATGAGTGGTAATCAAATGATTTTCCAAGATGTTGATGGTGTAGGAACAGGTAATGTTTCCACTTTTAACTTATCAAATGCTTCATTAGTAAATCAAATATGGGATGTAACTAACCCGCTTAATATCGGGAGGTTATTTACTACAAATACAGGTTCGGATAAATCTTTTGTTTTTGAGTCAGATACGTTGAGGAAGTTTATTGCATTTAACTCAACCGGATATTTATCAGTAGAGTATGGCGAAAAAGTTGAAAATCAAAACTTACATGGACAGTTGTCACCAGATATGATGATTGTATATCATCCGATATTTGAAGCTCAAGTAGATAAATTAAAAGCATTTCACGAATCAAAAGGATTAACAGTTCAAAAAGCGAGTGTTTTTGAAATTTACAATGAATTTTCATCAGGAATGCAAGATGTGTCAGCAATAAAAACATACGCTAAAATGCATTACGATAGAGCAAATCCTGTTATACCAAAATACATGCTGCTTTTTGGTGATGGATCATATGACTATAAAGGTAGGGTTAGTCCAAATCATAATTTTGTTCCTGTTTGGGAGTCGGCTAATTGGATTGATGATTTAGAAAGTCACACCACTGATGATTTTTATGGTATACTGGATGATAACGAAGGAATAGCAGTATTTGATTTATTAGATGTGGCAGTGGGCAGATTAACTGTTCGCTCAACAAGTGAAGCAGAGGTTGTTGTAAATAAAATTATCAACTATCAAAGCTCTTCTGCCTCTCAATCGCAATTAGAGAATTGTAATAGTGCTGGATCACAAAGTTCGTTTGGTGATTGGAGAAACGTGTTAACATTTGTAACAGATGATGTTGATGAAGGCTGGGAAGCAAGTTTTTTTAGACATGTAGAGGAAGTATCGGATTCTATTGAAAAAAAATACCCAGTTTTCAATATTGAAAAATTGCACATGGACGCTTTTAAACAAGAGTCTACTCCTGGAGGCGAGAGATATTATGATGGACAAGAAGCAATTAGAAGAAGAATTGAAAATGGGTCTTTAATCGTAGCATATGAAGGGCATGGAGGTGAAGTAGGTTGGGCACATGAGCGTATACTTGATTTAGCAACCATTAATGGATGGTCAAATTATTATAGAATGCCCGTTTTTTTAACAGCTACCTGTGAGTTTACAAAGTATGATGACCCAAGTAGAACATCAGCTGGAGAACAACTTTTTCTAAACCCATCGGGAGGGGCAATAGCTTTGTTTACAACTACTAGAGCTGTTTTTCAATCATCAAATGAACGATTAATAGAATCATTTTTTGAGCAATCTTTTGTAAAAGAAGCAAATGGAGAACCAAGAACCTTGGGAGATATTTATAAATTAACAAAAAACAAGCCTGGTGTTTATGGAAGTTTCGAATTTAGAAAGTTTAGTTTAATAGGTGACCCAGCATTGGATTTAGCTTTTCCTAAACAGCAAGTAATAACAGATAGTGTTAACGGTGTAAGCATTAACGCAACAATTGACACTTTAAAAGCTTTAAGTAAAGTAACAGTATCAGGTTATATTGCAGATGAAAACGGTAATATTCTACCTAATTATAATGGCTTTGTATTCCCAACAGTATTTGATAAAAAGCAAGTTTTAAATACACTTGGAAACAAATCTCCAGCATATATTTATGGTTTTGATGTTCAAAAAAGCACCTTATATAAAGGTAAAGCAACTGTTGAAAACGGACGTTTTGAATTTAGCTTTGTGGTTCCAAAGGATATTAACTATACGTTCGGAGCGGGAAAAATAAGTTACTATGCATTTAATGGTACAGAGGATGCTACAGGATATAGTAGTGACGTAACTATAGGAGGAACAGATCCCAACGCAAGTCAAGATAATGTTGGTCCAGAAGTAAGTTTATATTTAAATAATGAAAGTTTTGTTTCTGGAGGAATTACCGATGAGGAACCAACGCTATACGCCTCTCTGTTTGATTCGAATGGAATTAATACAACAGGAAATGGAATTGGACACGATTTAACAGCTGTAATTGATGAAAATACAAGCAAGGCGATTGTCCTTAATACTTATTACGAATCAGACCCAGATAGCTACCAAAGTGGAAAAGTGATTTTCCCAATGGAGCGTTTGTCAGAAGGAAACCATACACTAAGTTTAAAAGCATGGGATGTCTACAACAACTCATCCGAAACAATGATTGATTTTGTAGTGGTTAAAAACGAAGAGTTAGCTATTGATCATGTGTTGAATTACCCAAACCCATTTACCACAAGAACGCAGTTTTTCTTTGAACATAACCAAAGCTGCGAATCTCTAGAGGTACAAATTCAAGTTTTCACGGTCTCTGGAAAGTTAGTTAAAACAATTAACCAAACAGTTTTAACTAACGGTTATAGGGTAGAACCTATTGAGTGGGATGGTAAAGATGATTATGGTGATCATATAGGTAGAGGTACTTACGTTTACCGCGTAAAAGTGACCGATAAGGAAAACAACAAGGTAGAGAAGTTCGAAAAACTCGTACTTTTGAAATAAGTAAGCGAATAATCTGTTATATTTGCTGTTCAACAAAAACTAAAAGTAAAGCCTATCGATTGATTTTACGCTTTAATTAGTGGCTGTAGTAGTCACGTAAAAGACCGAAAATGAGATATAAAATAATAAGTAAAGCAATGTTTCTTGCTTTATTGGTTTTATCGAACGTAAAATACTATTCACAAAATACGAGTAAAGACGGTACCGATTTTGATATTCAGCTAAATACAATTACTACGGCTGTTCCATTTCTATTAATTGCTCCAGATTCTCGAGCTACAGGAATGGGAGATGTAGGTGTAGCCACATCAGCAGATGGAAACTCTTTACACTGGAACGTATCTAAGCTAGCAACTATTGATGATGATTATGGAGTTTCTTTTTCATATTCTCCTTGGCTTCGAAGACTAGGAATTAACGATATAAACTTAGTTTACCTTTCAGGATATAAAAAAATTGATAGAAGACAGGCGGCTACAGCTGCTCTTAGGTATTTCTCTTTAGGTAGTATAACCTTTACCGATAATACAGGAGCAACAATTAGAGAGTTTAGTCCTAATGAACTTTCGTTGGATGTTGGTTATGCAGTTAAATTAGCGGATAATTTTTCTGGAGGAATTGCAGCAAGGTATATTTATTCAAATTTAACAGGAGGCTTAACAGTAGGCCAAGTAAACACAAAACCAGGGCAATCATTTGCAATTGATGTTTCGGGTTTTTATGAAACAAATGAGTTTGAACTTGGTGAAACTGATGCAACAGTAGCTATAGGGATTAATGCCTCAAACATTGGTGCTAAAATGTCGTACACAAATACCGAGGATCAAGATTTTCTTCCAGCAAATTTACGTTTAGGTTCTAACTTAAATATAGATATGGATCAATTTAATCAGTTTTCAATTGGAGTTGATTTTAATAAATTATTAGTTCCTACACCACCTGCATATGATATTTCAAACCCAAATCAAATTGTATCTGGTAGAGATAATGATGTAAGTGTTGCCTCTGGTATTTTTGGTTCTTTTACTGATGCTCCAGGTAACGTAATTTATAATGATAATGACGAATTTGTAGAAGTTGAATCTGGATCAGTTGCTATTGAAGAGTTAAGAGAGATTAATATTGGAGTTGGTGCAGAGTATTGGTATGCTAAGAAGTTTGCTGTTCGAACAGGATATTTTCATGAGCATAGAACCAAAGGTGCTCGACAATATATTACCATGGGTGCTGGAATGAAATTTAGTCAGTTTGCACTAGATTTTTCTTACTTAATTGCAACCCGTCAAAACAATCCATTAGCAAATACCATAAGATTTTCATTAGCCTTTAACTTTAATAAAAAGCAAGCAGCAAAAGAAGCTGGAGCAAAATAATGGATATTAGAGTAGGTATAGGATATGATGTTCATCAGCTTAAAGAAGGTGAGGATTTTTGGCTTGGTGGAATTAAAATTCCTCATACTAAAGGAGCGGTTGGTCACTCAGATGCTGACGTATTACTGCATACTATTTCTGATGCTCTGTTAGGAGCAGCAAACCTAGGAGATATAGGGAAACACTTTCCAGATACCTCCAGTGAGTTTAAAGGAATTGATAGTAAAATCCTCTTGAAAAGAGTGAGTGAGCTATTAATTGAAGAAGGTTATTCTATAGGTAATATTGATAGTGTAGTGTGTCTGCAAAAACCTAAAATAGCACCATTTTTACCAGAAATTAGAGCAACTATTGCGAAAGTTTTAGCCATTGATGAATCTAAAGTTTCAGTTAAAGCAACTACAACAGAAAAGTTAGGTTTTGTAGGTCGAGAAGAGGGAGTGAGTGCTTACGCAACTTGCCTTATTTATATGAGCTGATTTCCTTATTCTTTAGCAATCTCATGTTGCATTTTTTTGTTAGCTTTGTCAACGAATTAAAAGCTAAATTATGTCTATTAATATAGAAGAAGTTTTAGGTAGTGAAGCAGATTCATTATTGAACCACCAAAGTAAAACGATTTCAAAAGATATGTTAATGCTTCCAGGAGCAAATTTCACAAGTGAAGCGTTTATTAACTCAAACAGAAGCCCTCAGGTATTAAGAAATATTGAGGCTATTTATAATAATGGTAGATTAGCAGGTACAGGTTATGTGTCTATTCTTCCAGTTGATCAGGGGATAGAGCACGCGGCAGGTGCATCATTTGCTCCAAATCCAATTTATTTCAACCCAGACAATATTGTTGAATTAGCAATAGAAGGAGGCTGTAATGCTGTAGCTTCTACATTTGGAGTGTTAGCCTCAAGTGCTAGAAAATATGCGCATAAAATTCCGTTTGTAGTAAAAATTAACCACAATGAAATGCTTACTTATCCAGAGAAATATGACCAAATTATGTTTGGTTCGGTTGAGGAGGCTTGGAACATGGGAGCAGCTGCAGTTGGTGCAACGATCTATTTTGGATCAGAAAATTCATCAAGACAAATTATAGAAGTAGCTCAAGCATTTGAAAGAGCTCATGAATTAGGAATGGCAACTATTTTATGGTGTTACTTAAGAAACAGTGATTTCAAAAAAGGTGGTGTAGATTATCATACAGCAACAGATATTACTGCTCAAGCCAATCATTTAGGTGTAACAATTCAAGCAGACATTATTAAACAAAAGCTACCAACACTTAATGGAGGATATACAAACATTGGTTTTGGAAAAACACATGATAAAGTATACTCTGAGTTAACGACTGATCACCCAATTGATTTATGCCGTTACCAAGTAGCAAACTGTTACATGGGTAAAATAGGTTTAATTAACTCTGGTGGAGCTTCAACTGGTAAAAAAGCAGACGACTTTACAGAAGCTATTAAAACAGCTGTGATTAACAAAAGAGCAGGAGGACACGGGTTAATATCTGGAAGAAAAGCATTCCAAAAAGACATGAGTGAAGGTGTTAGGTTGCTTAACGGTATTCAAGATGTTTACTTGAACGATGATATAACTATAGCTTAATTAATTCGAACAAAAATGAGCGAAACGATGGGATGGTTTACTAGGAAAGACAAAAATATTGTTACTCCAACCGAAGAAAAGAAAAATACACCTGGTGGTTTATGGCATAAAACGCCAAGTGGTGTAATTGTAGATAAGGATGATTTAGAATCAAACGCTTGGGTTTGTCATGAGGATGGCTATCATTTTAGAGTAGGTTCTAAAGAATATTTCTCCATTATTTTTGATGACGAAAAGTTTACTGAGCTAGATACTGATATGGAATCTAAAGACCCGTTACAGTTTGTAGATACAAAAGCATATACAGATCGTGTTAAAGCTTCTCAAGAAAAAACAACCTTAAAAGATGCTGTTAGAACAGCGTATGGAAAAACATCGGGTAAGCCAATTGTTGTAGCTGCTATGGACTTTTCTTTTATAGGAGGATCTATGGGATCAGTAGTTGGTGAAAAGATTGCTAGAGCAATTGATCATGCTATTAAAAAGAAATGTGGGTTTATGATGATTTCTAAATCTGGTGGAGCAAGGATGATGGAAGCAGGATTTTCTCTTATGCAGATGGCAAAAACATCAGCAAAGCTTACGTTACTCGCTAAAAATAAACTTCCTTATATCTCTTATTTAACTGATCCAACTACAGGAGGTGTTACAGCTTCTTTTGCCATGTTAGGAGACGTTAATATAGCTGAGCCAGGAGCTTTAATTGGTTTTGCCGGGCCGCGTGTAATTAAAGAAACAATTGGTAAAGATTTACCAGAAGGTTTCCAAACATCAGAATTTTTATTGGAGCATGGTTTCTTGGACTTTATTGTTGATCGTAGAGAACTTAAAGACAAATTAAGTTTATTATTAGACTTATTTAGTAAATAAAAAAATAGCTGGTCATAGACCAGCTATTTTTTTTATTCAAGGTTAAATGAAGGATTTTCTAGGCTACTAGATTCTTATTTCATCCATTCTGCATAACTAGTAGCAGTTTCATTAAGCTTCATATATACTAATTCTATCGAATTAGGTAATTGACTTGCTATTTTATCCTTAAAATCAAGCAGCATGTTTTCACATGTAGGGTGATAAGGTGTGTAAATAGTTTTATCGTTTTGTTTTTCAATCCCTTTAAATCGTGAATTGTCTTTTAAAACTAAAGCATGGTCATAAGGCTTTATAATTTGTGTGTTTACAATATTTTTTAAAACAGTAAAATCAATCACCATTCCCGAATCCGATGCTTCAATATCGTTTTTTGGAGTTCCTTCAACGGTTACTGTTAGCTTGTAAGAGTGTCCATGGATGTTTTTGCATTTTCCATCGTGGTTATCTAATGCGTGAGCAGCTTCAAAAACGAAGTCTTTCGAAATTCTTATTTTTTCCATAGTATTTAAAAAACAAAAAGTCACCCCTTACGAGGTGACTTACAAAAGTAATATAAAAGTAATTTATTTTACTAGTTCAAATTCTACTCTTCTGTTTTTAGCCTCAGCTAAAGGAGTGTTTTTAGATGATGCAGGTGATTTATTATCCTGGATTACTTCCATAAATCTACCTTTATCTAAACCGTGACCTTCGAAATATTCAATAATTTTTGAAGAACGTCTTTGAGCTAGGTCTCCGTGATAATCAACTTCTTCAGCTTTCTTAATTTCATCATTCGTTGAGTGGCTAATAATACGAATTTTATATGAAGGATTGTCAATTAAAAGTTTAGCTAATACATCTAAATCTGTTTTAGCATCTTGCTCCAATTGAGATGTTAAATGATCAAAATATATAGTCGATGCAGCTACTTTGTCTTCGTCAGGAGCATCTTCCATGTTTGTTGATTGTTTTCTGTAGATTACACGTTCAACCTCTACTACCTTTTCTGCTTCTGGAGAGCAAGAACATTGATCTCTGTTTTCATCA
>Ga0208830_1001514_pt1 | contig 10203 bp, 8 predicted proteins | sample DeeseametaMP2634_FD_184169 | JGI IMG/M metagenome (GOLD analysis project Ga0208830, IMG submission 184169) | Marine microbial communities from the Deep Atlantic Ocean - MP2634 (SPAdes) | ecosystem: Environmental > Aquatic > Marine > Oceanic | place: Northeast of Antigua and Barbuda, North...
CCCATCCAGCCGAGAAAGATATATTTAAGAAATCGCTGACTATGTGTGTAAAATCAACCTCCAATCCAGATTGTTCTGAGTCTCCCATATTTATTATCCCCTCAACTATTCCATCTTCACCTTGATCTATGTGATACTCAACTTGCCTATCGTCATAAGCTATAGAAAAAGCAGCTAGGGAATAACTTGTTTTTCCATCTTCAGACCTACCCTTCAAGCCAATTTCAAAACTGGTAGCTTCTTCTTTATCAAACCCAAACAGACTTGCTGATCCTGATAGACTACTCATGTTAAATCCACCCGGTTCATAACCTTTAGAAGCCGTAAAGTAAACAATAGAACCATCTTCTCTAAACCGAGTCAGAGAAAATTTAGGTAAGATTTCTGTTTCTTTTTTACCACTTGAAAAACCACTGTCTAGATTAGTACTTTCATTCTCCCATTTATCTATTCTTAGGCCTAAACCTAACTCCCAGTCATCATAAGTACTTGTCATATTTGCAAAGGCTGCTAAATGACTTTTATCCCTGTCTCTCATCTCGAAAGGAGTTCGAAGATTTAACTGCTCTTGTTCTAAAGTCAAAATTTCACCTGCCCACACTCCAGAGCAAGTATCCATGCCTGCAGCACAACCCAAAGGTCCAGTGAAGTTATCCCCTATAGCTTGGGTATTCCACCAAATAAGCTCGGAACGCATCTTTTCTTCATACATTGAATAATAGACACCCCCTAACCACTGCACAGAGCTATCATCGGTTGAGGTGAACCTCAATTCTTGAGTAAAGACCTTCATGTCCTCAGGCCTTATCAAATCCAGTAAATACTCTTGGCTTATATCCAAATCAGTATATCGAGTACTTTCAGTATCAGTATGAGAAGTTACCGAAGTGACATCCATGCCATCATATTCCCAAGTTAATTCTAACATCGCAGAAATGGTATCTCTTTCGTGTCTAGGATTAGTTGTTGTATCTACTGTATTAGGGTGTTGGAGAGAATTTTTATCTAGTTCTCTAATCCAATGATTATTAGGACCTTCATAATCATTCCAACGCAAAGAAGCATATGCGGAAAGAATATCATTCATTGGACCTGCTACTGAGACTCTAAAACCTGATTCTTCAGACATGCCTATATCCTTATTATTACCAGTCTTACCTCCATTCACTCTTGCACTATTAGGGTTAACAAGAAAACCATCGTTATCTGCTACAAATCCAAATATTCTTATTGCCCAATCACCTTCTAAAGGAGCATTTACACTTATTTCAATATCACCTATAGATTGTTCACCTACTATAGCTTTAATCCTCTTAAATGATTCACTAGGATCAGGTCTTGCACTTACAAATTTTATTGCCCCACCAATATTACTTCCTCCATAAAGAGTTCCTTGCGGACCTTTCAGTATTTCTATTCTTTCCAAATCTCCAAACCTAGAAGAGGCATCAGAAAAAAGTTGTACATCATCTAAGTAAAATCCTACTCCTTGTGTGTTACCAAATGACCCCAATCCTCTAATAGAAACATTAGCAAATCCATCAGCTCTGGTTGACAGGTTAAGGTTTGGTATTAAAAATCCAACATCCTCTAAACTCTTAATGTTCTGCCTATCAATATCCGCTCCTCCTATTGCTTGCACAGATTCCGGAATATCTAGAAGACTTTCTTCTCTTTTCCTAGCTGTTACCAATATCTCTTCAATCACATCAGAAGCGGCAGCCTCAGATCCTGAAGAATAGAAACTAGGAAACATTAATAAACACACAGCCGAAACAAAACTTATGTTCAGCTTTTTAAACTTACTCATATTTGATCTCCCCTTTATTGATCACTAAACATGCTTAAAACATGATTTATGTGATAGATAATGCCAAATTAAGCCCTAGATGTTCTTACTTTCAATGCAAGTACATTTGGATTTAAAGGTAAGAAGTGCATATTACTTTATAGGTAAAGTACTCTCTAACTGCTTAAACAAAAATGACCCCCTTTTTTTAAAAGAGGGTCTTTTTTACTAATTTTCTCGGGGAAAAATTAATATGAAACTGATTGTATTCGTATCGTTTTAGAAAACATGTTGAAAAGTGCAAGTAACGATGATTGATAAAGTAACTGAAAACAAAATAAGCATTTTATAGCAAAAAATATTTTCTCTTTTAGTCTACTCCTTGATAGATTCAGTAAAATTTAAAGATCTAAACACAGAGGGAGGAGCTCCTACTTGTTGCTTGAACCTTCTACTGAAATGAGTACTGTCATTGAAACCACACATAAAAGCAACTTCTGTAACGTTATATAAAGATTTGGATGAACTCCTTAATAAAAGTTGAGCTAAATCTAATCTCTTTCTAGTTAAATATTTAATAACTGTTTCATCTGACTGTTTAAAAAGCCAATGCAGATAGCGAACTGAAATCCCCAATTCTTTTGCGATTATTTTAGGAGAAACGTCCGGATTAGATATATGAACCAGCATATATTGCTTTGCCTGATCTAATTGAATGTCTTTCATCTTCAAGGGTTTCTTTTCTTCTGAATCCCCCAGGGCAAAAACTAACATAGAAAGATTAGCCAAAATCAATGGGATAATGGCTTTAGGTTGATAAATTGGTGAACTTTTATCTGTTTCTATAGCGAATTCAGCTAAGAGTTTTAAATAACCTCCTAACATTTCAGCTGACTTACTTGGTGGACTGATAAGTCTACTTTCTAGATTACGCCATATTCTTGGAATCCAATTTTTTATAAGGGATAAGGGCATGTAGACGCTTATTATATGAGCTTCATCACTTATTTTTAAACTGAAACCTGAAGTAGGATTTATACTATCTAAAACTAGTATTTGACCTTTTTTAAGCTTGTAAACAGTATTTTCGAAACTGACTTCAATTGAACCAGAAACAACAAGGATTTCCTCTAAGATATCAATTTTTCCTTCTTTCTTTGAAGCTTTGAAATCCCTATAGACTTCACAAGCCTTAGCCTTGCTTTCTATAACTCTCAGTTCTCCTAGTTGACCTATATTAAATTCAAATGAAATTCGCTCTTTAGTGGTTTTCCTAAAATTACCTACGGAGAGATAATTCCTACCCATTTTTTTATCCCAGTCTCTTCTTTCTTCTTTTGTTAAGACAGGATAAGTTTTTAGGCTGTCTCCATTAGTTAATTTAGCTGCCATTTTCTAAAATTTAAAAGATTAAGCCCGGGTTGAGAATTCCTTTAGGATCAAAAGTATTTTTTAAAGCCTTCATGTAATTGATCTCTTCTGTGCTTCGACAGAGGTGAAGGTAAGGTTTTTTTTCTAATCCTATTCCATGTTCAGCGGAAATAGATCCACCTATAAGCTTTAATGGCTCATAAACTGAATTCTCAATCTTTTTAATAGTATTTGGTTCTAAATCTCCTACTCCAACTACAAGATGAAGATTACCATCTGCAACATGACCCCAAACAATATGATGAAATTCTTTCCAGTGTTGCTGCAGATTATCTTGTACTTGAGAAACATAATTCTCCATTGTATTTATAGGCAAACTGACATCGAACATGACAGTTGGACCGTATTGAGTTTGTTTCTCGACATCGTCTCTGAGTGACCATAAAGCTAGTCTTTCTTTTTCAGATTTCGCTAAAACTGCATTTATTATTATTGAATCTTCTAAAGCTTTATTCAGTAAAAATTCAAAATGGTCTTGATCTTTAGTCTGGTCTGAACCCATAGACTCAACTAAAACATAATAGGGAACATCTTTTTCTAGAGGCAAGGAACTTTCATCTAAAAAATTTGTAACCATTTCATAAAACTCTTTCCACATAACTTCAAAAGCACTCATATTGCCTCCCAAGCCTGAGTCAATATGTTTTAAAAACTTAATTATCAAAGCAAAGTCTTTGATGCCTACTAATGCTGTATTTTGACTGATAGGAGCTTCTCTTAATCGAAGTACGCACCTAGTCACTATTCCTAGGGTGCCTTCTGTCCCAATAAATAATTGTTTTAAATCGTAACCAGCGTTGTTTTTGATCATTCTATTCATGGAAGACAAAACAGTACCGTCAGAAGTTACAGCTTCGATACCTAGAACTGACTCTCTGGTCATACCATATCTGATGACTCTATTACCGCCAGCGTTTGTCGAGATGTTGCCTCCAATTGAGCAGGATCCTCTTGCCCCTAAATCAAGAGGAAAAATCATATTTTCAGATTCGGCTTTTTCTTGTATGGTTTGTAAAATAACTCCAGACTGACAGGTTATGGTTCTACCAACAGGATCTATTTCCTCAACCTCATTCATTCTCTCAAGGGATAGGACCAATTGATCAGATGAGCTTCTAGTACCATAAACTAAACCCGTTAAACCGCCATGAACCACTAATGGCTGACTGGCCTGATTGCAAATAGAAAGGATTTTTGAAACTTCTTCAGTTGTCTCAGGCCTAACAATTACTTTAGCTTTGACAGCTTCCTCCGTATGCAAGCCTCCTGCTTTTCGAACAGAAACTTCTTCGTCAACCAATAAAGCATTCCTAGGAAGAAAAGCTACCAAAGCTTCCAAAACATTTTCTTTCAACGCCAAAAAAACCTCCTCAAAAAGAGATTTAAAGAAAGAATTAGTGAAAATTCTTAAGTATTAACTAGCTTCCCAGGCACCTTGGGCGTCTTCCCAAGTAATTACCGCCACGGTATTACCTTCTTCATCAATAAAATTAAGCGGACCTAAGAAAGTCATATAAAATTCACTGTCTTCTAGGAAATGAGTTTGGTCATGTCTTGCATTACAAGGCTCATAACCATAGCCTGGAGCTACTGCTGTAGACCCCCCTTCCCCTTCTCCTCCTCTTACTTCCATTGTACCTTTGGTCAAGAAATACTCGCCTGGTCCAATGTGAATATGTCTGTGAAAAGAAGAGCCTTTAGGACAATCAAATATAGCTGCCCAAGATCCCATCTCCGGAGATACATTTAATAACTGCCAAGTAATTCCCCCTTCCGCAAATGGAGGAGGAAATGGTTTCCAGTTATTAGTATCATCTATTTTGACATACCTACCCTTTATCGGGTCTTGATGTTCTACTTCATTCATAATTTTTCTCCTTACGCTATACTATATTCAAATTGCCAAAAGTCACCCATTATTATTTACTATAAACGCAACTTCACTTGTTTGTTAGAGTAAGCTTTATGAATTACGTTGATCCATTTAAGAAAAAATATATTTCTTTGGGTGTTAGGCATATTTTCCCCCAAAAATTGGATAAAATAAAGGTGGAAATTTATCCTATAAATGCTTTTATAACAAAGCATTTAACATAGAAAGGAAACGTTATGACAATTGAAGAACTTGATAAACCTAAAGCAGAGGGAACTGAAGAATTCATCATGAACCAAACCATGATGAGAATAAAGGATCCTGATATATCGTTAGATTTTTACGTTAACGTATTGGGGATGACACTTTTAAAACGCTTAGATTTTGCTGATATGGAATTCACTCTTTATTTCTTGGGTTATTTAAGGAAAGAAGATGAACCTGTGCCAGATGAACCCCAACAGAGAACGGAATATGTATTTTCCCAAAAGGCTATGATCGAGCTAACTCATAATTGGGGCACGGAAAAAGATGATGCCTTTAGTTATCATGATGGAAACACAGATCCTAGAGGTTTTGGGCATATAGGGATAACTGTTCCTGATGTCTACGAAGCTAGTAAAAGATTTGAAGAGCTAGGTATAGAGTTTGTAAAAAAACCAGATGATGGAAACATGAAAGGTCTAGCTTTTATCAAAGATCCAGATGGGTACTGGGTAGAAATCCTCTCTGCAACAAACTCTGCTAAATTTGGTACTGGTTAACATACAAATGACCAATCTTGAAGAAACTTTAGATTGACTAGAGCGTATGGAATCTAAAGGAGCATTAAGAGACCTGATAGCCTATTATGCGACAACTTGTTATCAGCATGATATGGCTAAACTTATGAGTCTTTTCAGTGAGGGTGCTGAATATGATTCACCAAATGGCTCCATGAAATGTTAAGGCAAAAAAACATTGAAGAAATGTTTATAGACATATTTCCGCCTAATTTTTTAAAAAATTATATGAGAGTTTTAAATATTTCTATAAACACACCAAATTCTAATTAATTGAACTAAAAACTTGATTTAAAAATGTTGCATTATCAAAGTTTAATGGCTCCGTGGTGGAATGATAATTCCCCCCAATTCTAACAACACTGCCATCCCCCATTCGGGTATAGGTACTAAAACGCATTATTACAAGATCATTTTCAGGGTAGACAGCTACGATTTGTCCTTGGATACCTAAAGCTGTAAACCCTGAATTTGGTGCTGGCCACCAGTAGAAACCGTATTGACCTGAAATCGCAAGCGCGGTACTCTCGGTAACCCAAGTCTCTGATAAAACTGCTTGTCCATCCCAGTCTCCTTCTCTCGCAAATAATAGACCAAATCTTCCAAACTCTCTGGGTGTGGAGTCAAGACAGCAATAAGTCAGAATATTTCCTTGAGTGTCTTGCCACCAATCTCCAGTAAACCCTATAACACTTCCTATTTTTTGATCCAAGTATGTTTTTGGGGACATTGAAGTAGATGATCTCACCACTTCTCCAGCTAACATTACATCGGCATTAGAGTAGGTGTAGAGTTGCTCTCCGGGTTCTCCTTCTAGATTTCTATCTATTGACAATTGCAGTTGATCCTCACTGTTATATAAATCCCCTCCGTCTAACAACTCAAGGGCTGTTTTAACTGTCATTAGTTGCCGCAGAGTTATTACTTCCTTTTCTGTTCCCTGCCATGCACTAATAAAATCGGAAACTCGTTGATCTAGGTTGTCAATTAAGCCTTCATCTAGAGAAACCCCCACAAGTGCGCTTGTAAAACTCTTAGCCACTGACCAACTTGTAACCAGATCGCTTGCCATTCTGGTGTCTGCATATCTCTCAGCAACTACCAGTCCATTCTTAATGATGACCACCGCTCCTGTGTAATTACCTTCTTGAAAGGCGTAATCAATTGCTTCGTTTATTTCATCGGGGCACATGCCCTGTGATTCAGGAGTAGCTGTTTCCCAAGACAGTCCTGGCCAAACCTCTGTAAAAGGACCATCTTGAACAGTTACCGAACAGCCTGATGTTGTAGGTGGAGGTGGCGATGGTGCTGTGTTCTCTCCTGAACTAGAACCTCCTCCGCCCCCACAACTAATCAGGAACAAAATAAACAAAGGACCAATAAACCTTCTCACCTCTATATGCTAAATCAATTTTTATAAAATTAGCGAAATTTGATCAAGCTTTAATCGTTAAGTAGATCCAGCCACCTCGATTCATCTTTATTCAGAGTAATGTTAAGAGCTTTAATAGAACTTTTAGTTTCAAAGAAGTTTCGAGGACCTATTAAAGGGAAAGAAGGAAATTCTTGGTTAAGAACAAAAGACAAGGCTAATTGGATGGGTTCCACGCCCTTTTTTTCTGCCAAAGAAAAGCATCTTGCTCTTCTTTCTAAGTTTTCTTCACTGGACCAGACTCGATCTTGTTCTTCTTTATTGGGATTGGCTCCGTGAAGGGATCCTTCAAATTCTTGAGAGTCCAGAAAGAAACCTCTTGCTTGGCTGGACCAAGGAAAAATTGCTACTTGCATGCCCTTTAAGAATTCTTTGTAAGGGTCTTCAGAACAACTTTCACATCCTGGCCAGACAGGATCATTCATTCTGGCTAAACTGAAGTTATTACTTAAAACAGTGAAAGGTTGCTTTCCTGAATCTTGAGAATAAGTAAAAGATTCTTTAAATCTAGGTAAAGACCAATTAGAGGCTCCGTATAAATTAATCAGACCTTCATTTCTCAGTTCATGTAAAGCATCGATAAACTCACCTACGGGCACTTCAAGGTTGTCTCTGTGTAAGCAATATATATCAATACTATCTATCTTTAACCTATCAAGAGATTCCGTTAATTGTTTCCGTATAAATTTTGGATAACAATCAGGCGTGTGGGCTCCCTTCCCTAATACAACAACTTCGTCTCTGAGACCCCTAGCCAGCATCCAACGACCCAAATAAACATCACTTTTGCCATTGTTATAGATATAAGCAGTGTCAAAAGCATTTCCACCTAAAGTAAAAAAATGATCAAACATAGCAAAAGCGTGGTTGCCGCCAGTTTGATTGTCACAACCAAAAACCAGACGAGAAATTGGCTTTTCTAGTCCTTTTAATCGATCACTACTCATAGGGACTCTGCTACTTAAGGCAGATTCTCCTAATAAAGAATAATTTCTTTTTTCAGGAATATCTTGTTCGTAATGTACTCCAACTTTTTTTCTCCACGAATCAAGCCAAATCATATTGCCATGACTATCAGCAAGGGACATAAGCTTAGATTCAATTTCTTTATTTTTTACTAATTCAACAAAGTGATCAATTTCGTGAGTAAAAACCCCTCTCCTTTGTTTAAATTTAATTATTTCAGACTTTCCTTCTTTGTCCTTTAAAACTATCTCTGACTTTCGGCCATTAGCTTCTCCACACTGCCAAGGTTGATCAATAAATAAAGATATTTCGTCGTTTTTTATCAAGACTGAATTGTCTAGTTCTTTATTGATCGAAGAGCTGATTGCAGCCTTAGAGCCATTGGAAAAAATAAGCTTTGCACGCGCGAATAGATCTATACCATGCTCAGAGAGGTCTCCTTCTGCTTCAAATTGGATAGGATTCGAGAAAACCTTTCCTTCTTGCACACCGACTATCATTCTTGACATAGACATGGGATAACATCCAATGTCCATAATGGAGCCTCCACCTAAATCTGGATTAACCAATCTATGCTCTTCAGGAACTTTTGCAGAGAATCCAAAAGACGCTTGGATAGATAACGGTCTTTCCTTAAATCTCTTTTTAACTATCTCTCTAATCTTTTCTGTTTGTGGATGCGTCCTATACATAAAAGCTTCCATTAATAAAACGTTATTCTTCCGTGCTGCATTTATTAAAACCATGGCTTCGGTGGAGTTCATAGTCATGGGCTTTTCACAAAGGACCGACTTTCTAGCATTTAGAGAAGCTAGAGCAAGCTCAAAGTGAGAGTTATGAGGTGTGGCAATATAAATGGCTTGAATCTCTTCATTTTTAATAAGATTTTCGTACCCCTGTACCGATAAGCAGTTGTATTTGGACCCAAATTTTTCTGCATTCTCAATAGTACGACTAGCCACGGCAAGTAAATTAGAATCTATACTGTCTTGCATAGAAACTGCTAAGGCTCTAGCTATTAAACCTGTACCCAATATCCCCCAATTAATCATCAATTGAATTTTAGATCTTATCTGCCCTTTTTTCTTTAATTGCTTTCATTTAAGAAAAACCAATCCACCTACCAGAACCTGCTACTGTTGCCCATATTGAAATAGAAACTATTCCCACTAGCCGAAAGCGAAAAGAATCTTTCTCTGTTTTTAAGCAAAGTGGGTTACGGATAAAAAATAAGAAAATTAGACCTAAAGTTAAGGCTGACATCTTTATCCAAAATGCTCTGCTGTAATAACATTTAATTGCCTCACTAAGAAAGAGCGGTATGCCGGTGGAAACTAAAATGACCAGACCTAATTTAAGCCACACTAAGGTCTCATTAATAACGTAATTGATAGGCCTTGAATTAAGAACGAAACCCAATAGTCTCAAATCTCCCATTAAAATTGAACCGCCTAAGATAGCCAAACCAATTAAGTGAACCGATTCAATTACAGGAAACATCCAAATAGAATTCCTTATCAACTCTCCTATAAAAGATTGTTCCATTCGATCAAATAAGAAAAAAAGTTGACCTGAGTCCATTAGAAATCTTCCATTTGACTTAATTCGATCATACAGCTCGCTGCCCAATTAACCCAATCAGGTTGAGGTTGTCTGTCACAGTCAAACCAATTGTAAGCAATCATGCGACCCGAAATAATTACTCCCGCCCAAAGGACCAAGGAAACGCTTGCTTTTATATGAACACTACGCGGGATATTCTCTTCATCCCACTTGCCTCCCTCCTTACTCATTTGTCTGTGAAACAAGAAAATATTAATACCACCTAATAAAATCAAGAATAATTTAAATCTAAAAAAAATATTCTGATAAGTTCTTACTGGAATAGCATAAAAGAGCAACAAACCAGTTAAGACCATTAAACCAAACC
>Ga0208830_1001532_pt1 | contig 10112 bp, 10 predicted proteins | sample DeeseametaMP2634_FD_184169 | JGI IMG/M metagenome (GOLD analysis project Ga0208830, IMG submission 184169) | Marine microbial communities from the Deep Atlantic Ocean - MP2634 (SPAdes) | ecosystem: Environmental > Aquatic > Marine > Oceanic | place: Northeast of Antigua and Barbuda, North...
TGACGACGCGAGCGTGTGGGAGCGCTACGAGTCGGTCCCCGAGGAGCCGGGCTGCCACGTGGTGGTGCTCGACGAGTCGACGGTGCTGATGTCGAGCGCCGCCCCACGGACCCGGGCCCGGTTCGAGGAGCGCGGCCTACGGGTGGTGGCCGTCGACATCGGGGAGCTGGAGAAGCTCGAGGGGTGCGTGACCTGCCTGTCGGTGCGGCTGCGCGGGGCCCCCGGCCCGACCTGAGACCCGCCGAAAACCGGTGGCGCCCTGGGTCCCCCTGGCGCCACCATGTCCTCGGCGCCCGGCCCCGGGCGCCGACCTGAGCGGCACCGCGCCGCCCGAGCGTGAAGGAGCGTGACATGTCCATGACTGTCCTGGGCCTGCCTGCAGACCACCCCCTCCTCACGCACCGGAGCACCCGAAGTGACCACACCCCACGGGACGTCGTCCCGTCACCCTGAGCAGCACCCCCAGCACCACCCCCAGCAGCACCCCCAGCAGTACGCCGGCATCGACCCGGCCTTCGTCTTCGACTTCCGCGACAGCGACGAGATCGACGACTCCAGCCAGCGCTGGAGCACCTGGCTCAGCGTCGAGCCCCTCGCTCGCGGACCCGAGCCGCGGCCCGACTGGGTCGTGACCTCGCAGGCCGCCATCGACACCGAGCTCGGTGTCCTCAAGACCGGCAAGGAGGCCGACGCGTTCCTGCTCGAGCGGGCCGTGCCGGGCTCCGACGCGGTGGGCGAGTCGGTCGTGCTGGTGTCCAAGCGCTACCGGGGCGAGGAACAGCGCTCCTTCCACCGCTCGGCGGCCTACACCGAGGGCCGGGCGGTCCGGAACACCCGCGACAACCGCGCCATGGCCAAGAAGTCCGCCTACGGACGCAGCGTCGCCGCCGGGCAGTGGGCCTGGGCGGAGTTCCAGGCGCTCAGCCGGCTGTGGTCGCTCGGCCTGCCGGTCCCCTACCCCGTGCAGGTCGACGGGACCGAGGTGCTGATGGAGTGGATCAGCATCGAGGGACCCGACGGCGAGGAGACCGCCCCGCGACTGGCGCAGACCCGTCCCGACGCCGACCTGCTCGGGTCGTGGTTCGAGCAGCTGCGCGAGGCGATGGCCACGATGGTGCAGGCCGGGCTCGTGCACGGCGACCTGTCGCCGTACAACACCTTGGCGGCGGGCGAGCGCCTGGTGATCATCGACCTGCCGCAGATGGTGGACCTGGTCGGCAACGTCAACGGGATGGACTTCCTGCTGCGCGACTGCCGCAACATGTGCACCTGGTTCCGGGCACGCGGGCTCGAGGTCGACGAGCACGACCTGTACGCCGAGCTGCTGGCGCACGCGTTCTGACCGGGTCCGCGACCCGCACGTAGGGTCTCGGTCGTGAGACGCACCCGTGGCCACACCGTCGACGTCACCACCCTCGCCGAGCTCGAGCGCCGGCTCGGCGAGGGGGTGCGCCACCTCTCGGGGTGGCGGGTGCGCCACGTGGACCTGCGGGGTCGTCGCGACCTGCTGGCCGGCCACGACCTCGAGGGCGCGACGTTCCTGGGGTGCGACTTCGACGAGGAGGTCGTGCGCGGCGCCGAGGCCGACGGCGCCGTGGTCCTGCCCCGGCTGAGCGACCCCGTCGTCCCGGTCGACGTACGCCGGCAGGCGCTCTACACCGCGGCCGAGCTCTACGACGCGCCCCGGTGGACCGACTCGCTCGACGGTCGCGCCTACGCGTGGTCCCAGGACCTGCCCCCGGGCTCCTCGGCCGACGAGGCCGCGCTCGCCCGCACGCTGCACGACCACGCGATCGACCTGGCCCTGGACGGCTGGCGGGCCGATCGCCGGGTCGTCGGCGTGATGGGCGGGCACGCGGCGCGGCGGGGCGACGCCACCTACACCGACGCCGCCCGGCTCGGCCACCTGCTCGGGGACGGGCTCACCGTGGCCACCGGCGGTGGCCCCGGGGCGATGGAGGCGGCCAACCTCGGCGCGCGGCTCGCGGCCCACCCGGCTGCGGCGGTGGACGAGGCCGTCACCGAGCTGGCCCGCGTGCCGTCGTACCGCCCGTCGGTCGACGCGTGGGCCGACTCGGCGTTCGCGATCTGCGACCGCTTCGGCGAGCCGCGGGAGAACCTCGCGATCCCGACCTGGCACTACGGCCACGAGCCGCCGGGCGTCTTCGCCACGGCCATCGCGAAGTACTTCCGCAACGCCACCCGCGAGGCGATCCTGCTGGAGGTGTGCGACGCCGGCATCGTCTTCCTGCCCGGGGCGGCCGGGACGGTGCAGGAGGTCTTCCAGGACGCCTGCGAGAACTACTACGCCGACGCCGGCGACGTGGCGCCGATGGTGCTGGTCGGGGTCGAGCACTGGACCCGCACCCTGCCGGCCTGGCCGCTGCTGCAGGCGCTGGCCGCCGAGCGCGCGATGGCCGACTCGGTGCACCTCGTCGACACCGTCGAGGAGGCCGCTTCCCTGCTGGTCTGAGGCCGGCTCAGCCCGCGAGGAGCCCCGCACGGGCCGGGACGCCGCTGACCTCGCGGTAGTGCTCGACCAGGGCGTCGTTGACCGCACGCCACGACCGGTCGGCCACGCTGAGCCGCGCCGCGCGCGAGACGCGGCGCCGCAGCAGGGCGTCGTCCACGAGGCGGTCCACGAAGCCGCCCAGCTCGCCGACGTCGCCGGGGCTGTAGAGGAAGCCGGCCACCTCGTCGGCGACCACGTCGACGGGGCCGCCGCTGCGGGGCGCCACCACCGGCACGCCGGAGGCCAGCGCCTCCTGGGCGGACTGGCAGAAGGTCTCGTGCCGCCCGGTGTGCACGAACACGTCGAGCGAGGCGTAGACCGCCCCCAGCTCCGCGCCGTGGAGCACCCCCGCGAAGTGGGCGTCGGGCAGGAGCCGACGCAGCCGACCCTCCTCCGGCCCACCGCCGACCAGGACCAGGCGGAAGCGCGGGTCGGCGTGCAGGTGCACGAGGAGGTCCAGCTCCTTCTCGGCGGCCAGCCGGCCGACGTACCCGACCAGCAGCCGCCCGTCGGGAGCGATCCGGTCGCGCACGGCGTCGTCGCGTCGCCCGGGGTGGAACGCCTCGAGGTCCACGCCCCGCGGCCACAGGTGGGTGTCGGCCACGCCGAGGTCGGCGAGCTGGCGCATGCTGGCGCTGGAGGGCGCCAGGGTGCGTGCCACCCGGCCGTGGATCCGGGTGGTCAGCCGGGCCATCGCCCGGGGACCGCCGGCGATGCCGTAGCGCAGCGCGAAGCCGACCAGGTCGGTCTGGTAGACCGCGACCGCCGGGATGCCTAGCTCCTGCGCGACCAGGGCCGCCTGGTGCCCGAGCGTGGCCGGGGAGGCCAGGTGCACGACGTCGGGGCGGAAGCGCTGCATGACGAACCGCAGTCGTCGCCGCGTCTCCAGGCCGATGCGGAAGTCGCGGTAGAACGGCAGGCTGGCGCCGCGCGCCACGGTCACCGGGAAGCCGGCGTACGACGCGGGGCCGGTGGGTGCGACCAGCTCGGCCACGTGGCCCTCGGCGGCGAGGTGCTCCAGCACCCGGCGCACGGAGTTGGTCACCCCGTTGACCTGCGGGAGGAAGGACTCGGAGACCACCAGCACCCGCAGCCGGTCGCTGCCGGTGGGGCGGGGTGCGTGCAGGATCGTCATGACCCTCACGGTGGGGCCGCGAGCGGACCTCCGGGGAAGCGTGGGGTGGGGTGTCCGGGACGCTCAGGTGAACGTCCGTGGAACCCGCTCGCCGGCCTACTCGGTGGCGGCGAGCTGCCCGCAGGCGCCGTCGATGTCGGAGCCGCGGGTGTCGCGGACCGTCGTCGGGATGCCCTTGGCCTCCAGCCGGCGGACGAACTCGCGCTCGTCGGCGGGGTCGGAGGCGGTCCACTTGCTGCCCGGTGTGGGGTTGAGCGGGATCAGGTTGACGTGCACCCAGCCCCAGTCGCCGCGCGCGTTGAGGACTTCGGCCAGCAGGTCGGCGCGCCAGGCCTGGTCGTTGATGCCGCGCATCATGGCGTACTCGATGGAGACGCGACGCTTGGTGGTGCGGGCGTACTCCCAGGCGGCGTCGACGGTCTCGGCCACGGAGAAGCGGGTGTTGATCGGGACCAGCTCGTTGCGCAGCTCGTCGTCGGGGGCGTGCAGGCTCAGCGCCAGCGTGACCGGGATGCCCTCGGTGGCCAGCTGCTTGATGCGGGGCACCAGGCCGACGGTGGAGACGGTGACGCCGCGCGCGGACATGCCGAGCCCGTCGGGGGTGGGGTCGGTGAGCCGGCGTACGGCGCCGATGACCGCCTTGTAGTTGGCCAGCGGCTCCCCCATGCCCATGAAGACCACGTTGGAGACCCGGCCCGGGCCGCCCGGCACCTCGCCACGGGCCAGCGACCGGGCCCCGGCGACGACCTGCTCGACGATCTCGGCGGTGCTCATGTTGCGCTGCAGGCCGCCCTGACCGGTGGCGCAGAACGGGCAGGCCATGCCGCAGCCGGCCTGGCTGGACACGCACATGGTCGCGCGGTCGGGGTAGCGCATGAGCACCGACTCGACCAGGGCGCCGTCGAAGAGCTTCCACAGCACCTTGCGCGTGGTGCCCTTGTCGGCCTCCATGGTGCGCAGCGGGGTCATCAGCTCGGGCAGCAGGGCCCCCACCAGGTCGGCGCGCTGCCCCGAGGGCAGGTCGGTCATCTGCTCGGGGTCGTCGACCAGCCGCGCGAAGTAGTGCGTGGAGAGCTGCTTGGCGCGGAAGCCGGGCAGGCCCTGCTCCTCCAGCAGCGCCTTGCGCTCGGCCGGGGTGAGGTCGGCCAGGTGCCGCGGCGGCTTCTTGCGACCGCGCGGCTCCTCCATCACCAGGGGCAGCGTCTTGATGGGCTCAGCAGGCGTCTGGGACATAACGGGCCCCATCCTCCCACCCGCGGGGGTGTACGGCCGAACCATCGGCCGGCACCGTGACCCGTGCCTCAGCCCCGGCTGACCAGCAGCCACAGCACCAGGGCGGCCACTCCCCCGACCACGAGGGCGGTGGAGAAGATCCCGAGGAGCATGTAGCGGGCGAAACGGCGCGTCAGCGGGTGGACCAGCAGCGCGATCGGCACCGCCAGGGTGACCAGCACGAACGGGAAGAGCTCCTCGGCGGCCTCGTAGTCCATCAGGGCGGCCAGCACGGCGGCGTACGCGCCGGGGACGACCACGACGAAGACCAGCCCGGCGAAGAAGCCGGTCAGGGCCGCGAAGACGGGGTGCCCACGGTGCCACCAGCTCGGCTGCGGCTCCTCGGCGGGCGTCGCCGGGAGGGTCGCGGTGTCCCGCGGGTCGAGAGCGGCGCTGGGGTCGCTGGGGTGGCCCGTCATGGGCCCAGCATGCCCCGAACCCCGGCCGGGCACGCACCCCCGCGCCGGGCGGGGTGCCGCCAGCAGCGGCTCAGCGGTAGACGAGGTGGTGCAGCAGCAGCCAGATCGGCGCGATGGTGGCCAGCAGGGAGTCCAGCCGGTCCATCAGCCCGCCGTGGCCGGGGATGACCTGGCTCATGTCCTTGATGCCGAGGTCACGCTTCATCACCGACTCGCACAGGTCGCCCAGGGTGGCCATGACGACCGCGATGAGGCCCAGGAAGATGCCGACCCACCAGTCCCCGTCGAGCAGCCACACGATCAGGATGATGCCGGCGGCGACGGTGAACACCATCGATCCGGCGAAGCCCTCCCAGGACTTCTTGGGCGAGATCACCGGGGCCATGGGGTGCTTGCCGAACAGCACACCGGCCACGTAGCCGCCGGTGTCGGAGGCGATGGTGACACCGATGAAGACGATGATGCCGCGCACGCCGTCGTCGTCCAGGCCGCCGCCCCCCAGGCCGCCCTCGGAGAGCAGCAGGGCGACGAAGGACCCCAGGAAGGGGACGTAGACGAGGGTGAACAGCGAGGCGGAGGCGTTCTGGACGTAGCCCTCGATGCCGCGGCGCAGCAACCAGAGCATCGTGACCAGGCCGGTCACCGCGGTGGCGGTCACCAGGGCGTCGGAGCCGAACAGGTAGGCGACGACCACCATGACCACGCCGCCCACCATCAGCGGCTCCTCGGGCAGGTCGATGCCCTTGGCGGAGAACCCGCGGCCGAGCTCCCAGACGGCCACGCACACGGCGATCGCGACGATCACCATGAAGGCGGCCTTGAAGAAGAGCAGCGAAGCGGCGATCGCCCCGAGCAGGACGGCCGCGGAGCCGATCGCGGCCTTGAGGTCGCGACCGGCTCGACCGTGGTCCTTGCCCGAGGTGGGCTGGCTCGCGGGAGTGGGGCCCGTGGGGGTGGGGGTGTCCATCGGGTCGAGCGTGCGGAGGTCTCAGACCTCCAGCAGCTCGGCCTCCTTGTTCTTCAGCATCTCGTCGATGGCGTCGGTGTGCTTCTTGGTGATCGAGTCGAGCTTCTTCTCGGCGCCGGTCACGTCGTCCTTGCCGACCTCGCCGTCCTTCTCGAGCTTCTCCAGGGCCTGCTTGGCGGTGCGGCGCAGGTTGCGCACGGCGACCCGGCCGTCCTCGGCCTTGGCCTTGGCGACCTTGATGAACTCCTTGCGGCGCTCCTCGGTCAGCTCGGGGAAGACGCAGCGGATGACCTTGCCGTCGTCGGCGGGGTTGACCCCCAGGTCGGAGTCGCGGATCGCGCGCTCGATGTTCTTCATCGCGCCCTGGTCGTAGGGGCTGATCAGGATGATCCGCGCCTCGGGGGCGGTGAAGGACGCCAGCTGCTGCAGCGGCGTGGGGGTGCCGTAGTAGTCCACGACGATCTTGTTGAACATCGAGGGGTTGGCGCGGCCGGCCCGGATCGCGACGAAGTCCTCGCGGGTCGACTCGACCGACTTGTCCATCTTGCTGTCAGCCTCGTTGAGGATGTCGTTGATCACTGTTGCTCCTGGTCTCGGCGTCTCGTGCGGCGTACGTGCTGCTGGTCTGCGGGGGTCTGTCCGGTCCGTGCTGCTGCTGGCGAGGTGGCGAGCGGGGCTCAGCCGGCGTCGACCAGCGTCCCGATCCTCTCACCCTTGAGCACGCGCGGGATGTTGCCCTCGGGCTCCATCCCGAAGACCACCATGGGCAGCTTGTTCTCGGCGCACAGGGTGAAGGCGGTCTGGTCGACCACGGCCAGGCCCTGGGAGATGGCCTCGTCGAAGGTGATGTGGTCGTACTTGGTGGCCTCGGGGTCCTTGCGCGGGTCGGCGCTGTAGACGCCGTCGACCCCGCTCTTGGCGAAGAACACCGCGTCGCACCGGCTCTCCAGGGCCCGCTGGACCGCCACGGTGTCGGTGGAGAAGAACGGCATGCCCATCCCGGCACCGAAGATGACCACACGGCCCTTCTCCATGTGGCGGATGGCGCGCCGCGGGACGTAGGGCTCGGCGACCTGGCCCATGGTGATCGCGGTCTGCACCCGCGTCTCGATGCCGAGCTTCTCGAGGAAGTCCTGCAGGGCCAGGCAGTTCATGACGATGCCGAGCATGCCCATGTAGTCGGCACGGACGCGGTCCATGCCGCGCTGCTGGAGCTCGGCGCCGCGGAAGAAGTTGCCGCCGCCGGTCACGACCGCGACCTGGACCCCGCTGCGGACCACCTCGGCCACGTCGTGGGCGATGGTCGAGACGACGTCGGGGTCGACGCCGACCTGGCCGCCGCCGAACACCTCGCCCGAGAGCTTGAGCAGCACGCGCTGGTACTGGGTCATCTAGCGTCCTTTTCGAGAGTGGTGGGAGGTGGAGGGGGTCCGGACGTGCGAGAAGGCCGGTCCGCTCGACCTGTGGTTGAGGTTCAAGCGGACCGGCCTCCTTCGACGTCCAGGAGAACCTAGCGGATCCCCTGGGTGCTGGGCAGCCCCGGGTGGCGGGAGCCGGACGCGGTGGGCGTCAGGCGCCGACCTCGAAGCGGGCGAAGCGGGTGACCGTGGTGCCGGCGGCGTCCAGGACCTGCTTGACCGACTTCTTCGACTCGAAGACCGACTCCTGGTCGAGCAGGACGATCTCCTTGAAGAAGGCGTTGATGCGACCCTCGACGATCTTGGTGACGGCAGCCTCGGGCTTGCCCTCCTCCAGCGTCTTCTTGGTCAGCACCTCCTTCTCGGCCTCGACGACGTCCGCGGGGACCTGGTCGCTGGTGAGGTACTGCGCCTTGAGGGCAGCAGCCTGCTGGGCGGCCTGGCGAGCGGCGGTCTCGTCGCCCTCGAACTCGACGAGCACGCCGAGGGTCGGGGGCAGGTCCGAGGCCTTCTTGTGGAGGTAGACCGTGGTGGAGCCGTCGAAGTAGGCGACCTCACCGAGCTCGATCTTCTCGCCGATGGTGCGGGCGAGCTCCTCGACGGTCTCGCCCACGGTGGACTCACCGAGGGAGACGGCCTTGAGGGCCTCGGCGTCGGCGACCTTGTGAGCGTCGGCGGCCTCGGCGATCTGCTGGGCGGCGTTGATGAAGGCCTCGTTCTTGGCCACGAAGTCCGTCTCGGCCTTGAGGCTGATCAGGGCGTTGCCGGAGGCGGCGACCAGACCGGCCGAGGCCTCACGCTCGGCGGCGCGGGCGGCGGCCTTGGCCGCACCCTTGACGCGGAGCAGCTCGACGGCCTTGCCGAAGTCGCCGTCGGTCTCGTCGAGGGCCTTCTTGCAGTCCATCATCCCGGCCTGGGTGAGCTCACGGAGCTTCTTCACGTCGGCGGCGGTGTAAGCCATGTTCTTCTTTCGTCCTTGAAGTAAGAGGGGCGTGGTGGTGGGACCGTCAGGCCTTGGCCTCGTCGGCGGCGGGCGCCTCGTCCGCGGCGGGAGCCTCGGCGGGGGCCTCGTCGGCGGCGGGGGTCTCGGTGGCCGCAGCGGCCTCGGCACCCTCGGAGGAGGCGCCGGTGGCCTCGGAGGCGGCCTCGGCGTCGGCGGCGGTCGCGGTCTCGGCGGCCTTCTCGGCGTCACCGGCGAGCAGCTCGCGCTCCCACTCGGCCAGCGGCTCCTCGGCGCCGTTCTCGGCACCCTCGGTCTTGGCACCCGAGCGGGCGATGAGGCCCTCGGCCACGGCGTCGGCGACGACGCGCGTCAGCAGCCCGACGGCGCGGATGGCGTCGTCGTTGCCCGGGATCGGGAAGTCGACCTCGTCGGGGTCGCAGTTGGTGTCCAGGATGCCGATGATCGGGATCCGGAGCTTGCGGGCCTCCTCGACGGCGAGGTGCTCCTTCTTGGTGTCGACGATCCACACCGCGGAGGGGGTGCGGCTCATCTCGCGGATGCCGCCCAGGGTCTTGTCGAGCTTGTCGCGCTCCCGCTTCATCTGCAGGAGCTCCTTCTTGGTGCGACCGGAGCCCGCGACGTCGTCGAAGTCGATCTCGTCGAGCTCCTTGAGGCGGTTGATCCGCTGGTGCACGGTCTGGAAGTTGGTGAGCATGCCGCCCAGCCAGCGCTGGTTGACGTAGGGCATCCCGACGCGGGTCGCCTGCTCGGCGATCGCCTCCTGGGCCTGCTTCTTGGTGCCCACGAACATCACGGTGCCGCCCTTGGCGACGGTCTCCTTGATGAAGGCGTACGAGCGGTCGATGTAGGACAGCGACTGCTGCAGGTCGATGATGTAGATGCCGTTGCGCTCGGTCATGATGAAGCGCTTCATCTTCGGGTTCCAGCGACGGGTCTGGTGTCCGAAGTGGACGCCGCTCTCGAGGAGCTGGCGCATGGTCACGACTGCCATGTGAATTCTTCTCCTGTATGGGGGCGCAGGCGTCCGCACGTCCTTTGTCGATCCGTGCGACGACGGACAGGACGCACCGGCTGCGACCCCGGTCTGGTTTCCAGTTGGTTGCTCACCGACGGGTGTCGGCTCGCCCTGACGCCCACGCGTGACCCCACCCGGCGGACCGGGACCGGGAGTCAGCGCCCACGGGTGGTCGCCCCTCCGGAGAGGAGGGACGTCGTGGTCTGCGGACGTGCGAAGTCAATCCCTGAGGATTGCGTCCGTCAGAGTACGCCGACTCGCGGGTCGAGCGCGAATCCGTCGGAGCCGGTCGCCGGCGACCCGCCCCGGACCGGTGCCTGCGCTGTTCCCTGCGCTGTTCCCTGCGCTGTTCCCTGCGCTGTTCCCTGCGCTGTTCCATGCACCGGTCCCTGGGCCGGGCCCGGCACCGG
>Ga0208830_1001534_pt1 | contig 10105 bp, 10 predicted proteins | sample DeeseametaMP2634_FD_184169 | JGI IMG/M metagenome (GOLD analysis project Ga0208830, IMG submission 184169) | Marine microbial communities from the Deep Atlantic Ocean - MP2634 (SPAdes) | ecosystem: Environmental > Aquatic > Marine > Oceanic | place: Northeast of Antigua and Barbuda, North...
TTTACCACTCAACCATACTCTTTAATAATAGATTGAAATTAGGAAAAGCTTATTAAACATTAGTTGAAGAGTTACACGAGTTACAGTAATTGTGTTGAAGAGAACTTAATTATCGAGGTAAAACTTGTCGTGAAAGGTATAAACCCACGTTGGCTGGTAGATCACTAAAAGCGTTATCGCCATACCGTTTAACAGAGCTTCAGGAAAGACCAAAAGTGGTATAAGCAAAACGTAGTTGTCAAAAATGATGTCCCAAGTATATGTACCTTCAATGTAATAAAATGCGCCGAGCGTTAGCGTCTTTAATGCAATAGAAAGAGCGGCAGGGAAAAAGGCACAAACAAAAATGTACACGAAAAGTTGTCGAGGGATACGGTGAAAAGAAAGCATATAAAAAAGATAGGTTATGCCAATGGGTAGAACGGTGCCGAGTAGCCCGTTAACGCCAAAGTTTTCCCAACTTCCGTAGCCGACTGCGTTTGCGCCTAATAGCGCGATAAACGATGCAATAATAGCATTTCTAAAGCCGAGCATTAATGTCAAAACTGAAAGGCCTAGAAAATGAACATCTAGGCCCTCGAAGATGCCTGCTTTAAACAACCAGAGAACGAAATGCGAAGCAGCAGTTCCAAAAATAAGGTGTTGCTGCTGCTTGTTACTCGCAAAATGAGTAAAGTCCACATGCCTGACCGCACCGAGTAAAAATACACCGTAAATCAGCAATGCTAGCAGTTGTAGTGAACTCACTTTTACTCCTTAGTTAATGGCGGGGAGCAGTATTTAGTACTGTTTACCCTTTATACTCAGCCCAAATAGGCGCGTGATCAGACGGCTTTTCGATGCCTCTTAGCTCATAATCAATACCGGCGTCATGTAGTTTTGCATGAAGCGGTTTTGTTGCCAAAATCAAATCTATGCGAAGGCCACGATTATCGTTGAATCCTTTTGAGCGGTAATCGAACCATGAAAACTTGTCGTTTGTCTCTGGGTTGAGTGTTCGAAAACTATCTTCAAAGCCCCAGTCAATTACTGTGTTCAACCACTCACGCTCTTCCGGCAAGAAGCTGCATTTTCCAGTTTTCAGCCAACGTTTGCGGTTGTCTTCACCAATGCCAATGTCCAAGTCTGTATGAGAGATGTTGACATCGCCCATAACAATCACGTTGTCATCTGGTGTGTGGTTATCATCTAAATAAGTCATTAAGTCTTTGTAGAACTTACGCTTAGCTGGGTACTTGGTTTCATGCTTTTCGTTTTCGCCTTGAGGGAAGTAACCATTTAGAACGGTAACGGGCTCGCCAGCATCATCGGTGGTTTTTAAAATAATCATGCGACGTTGGGCGTCTTCGTCATCTGTTGGGAAACCCATCGACACAGAAAGCGGCTCTTTCTTCGCCAAAAAAGCAACGCCGTAATGGCTCTTTTGTCCGTGGAAATAAACGTGATAGCCCATGGCCTCAACGGCTTCTACCGGAAACTGTTCGTTGTGAACTTTAATTTCCTGTAAGCCAATAATATCGGGTTGGTGTGCGTCGATAACCGCCTGAAGTTGATGTAGACGAGCGCGAATACCGTTTATATTAAATGAGATTACTTTCATGCTTTTTAGTGGTTGCTTCGAATTTGGCTAGAGTTTACCAGAAACTGCACGGCCGCTTAACGACGTTTTGCCACTATATTAATGCATTCAGTCGATTGGCTAGATTAAGTTTATTTATAGCTAATGGTGAAATCGCTGTGTATAAAAGCTCGTCATTAGCATAAATTTAGTCATCCCTTAATCACACGTTTGCCTCATGGTAGGGAGTGTCATTTGGTGCCGTGCGCTTGCCGAGTGAAATCAAAAACTCAAACCAAGCATTTGCGTCTTGCACCGCGTTCTTAACAAAGTTTTCATTATCTAGGCCGAGCTCGGGTAAGAGTGTTTCTACTTCTTGTTTGAAAGACACCCATGCTTTGGCACATCCCGCCATCGCTTGATAATACTCGGTAGGAATATCTAACGTCATGGCTTCTAACCGCCTAACAATAATGTTGGCGCCCATTGATGAGCCCAACCATACATAGATGGCTGCGATAGCCTGGCTGGTGGTTGAATTAGAGCAAGGAATTAACTGTGCGATAGCCTGGGCGTTTAAGACTGGCTCATCTTTATTTTTTATTCTTGTAGTAGGTTCGAGCTTGGCATGGGTGTCATTGTAACGTTGTTGAGCAAACAGTGTTGCGGACGACAACGCGTGGGTGTCATTGTTAAGCGCTAGTAGAACAACTTCGCTATTGAGCATTGAGGCGAAGCGGCTAAGGGAAGGGGTCTGGAGTGCAGCCTGTTTTACGGTTTCTGCTGTTGTTTGTTGAAACACCCTCATGATGTTAAGGATGGCAAGATAGGCCTCATGGTTAAACTCACTATCTTTGTGGTACATCGAGAAGGGAAAGGTATTTTCCAAGATAGCGTGGTTGGCATGGGTGTCTTGCTTAAGAGCAGTAAATAGATTGCGCATGAGGTAAGGGTCTTTGCGTTTAAGCTTTCACAGCGTTGAATGATTTGCTCTAACTTTATCATGGGTGTCTTCGTAACGGGCGAAAAATGTCAATGTTAATAATGTAATGGCTGATTGAGTGAAAGTCGGGAGATGATTCCCGTAAATTTAGGGGTAAACTTGGGTGTCTTCTTAATAGTGTTTTTGATGATGAAGAAGAGCTATGGATGGGTGTCTTTGTAAGTGTGTTAGCCGAGGGGGCTTTTTTAACGTTAATTGCATTGCGCCTATTACTGGGGCAGGTATACTTGCCGCAAAATTTGAGATAGGTGAAATAACGTGTTTCCAGAAACAGTTGCAGACAAATTGAGTGATGCGGTTATCGAGCAAGCGATGAAGCTAAGTGCAGAAGACCGACAAGAGCTTGTAGTGAGCTATATTGCAAAAGCAAATGAAATTTGGATGGTGCAAGGTAGTGAAGGTTTTGTGATGTTTGAAGGTGGTGAAAGCGTTCAGCTACCAGTATTCCCGCATCACGATTTAGCTCAAAAGTTTGTAGATATAAACGAAATTGAAGGCCAATGCGTGAATATTACGCTCGATGAGTTTATGCAAACTTGGTTGCCAGGCCTTGATAAGAATGGCGTTGAGCTAGTAATGTTCCCCACCACGAGTGATGTTGAAAACCTAGTTATGACTGCAGATGACTTAGCCTCAGAGCTTAGCGGAAATTAAGCAAGGTATAGAGATCATGAGTTCTCTCGAAACTTTGCTTCCTCTGGCTTCATCTTTGGCTAACGCGAAAGGGTGGGACGATTTTACTCGTACACTGATGCTTGCGGGTAAATCGCTTGTCCCGCTTCCAGCGGAAAAACGTTTGGCTGAAACAGAAGTAGAAGGGTGTGAAAGCCCAGTATGGCTCACAACTTCTGACGAACAAGGCAATTTGATGGCTTACTCGCCTAGCAAAGTGATTCGCGGCGTGCTTGCAGTATTGTTAGAAAAAGCAAACGAGTTAACCCCGCAGCAGCGCAGTGAATTCGACTTTGAGAGATATTTGTCTCGCTGTCAGCTGGAACGCTACTTAAGTCAGTCCCGTGGAAATGGGATTAAATCTGTAATAGCTAAATTAAAGGGCGTCTAGCCGCTAAACTAGTGGCTGCCGTTATTTGTTTTTTGCTTCAATCCACTGGCTCATGTACTTGCTCGCTGTCAGTGTTTGATGCCACAACAAGCTTTGCATAAATAAACCGTTTCTATGCGTGTTAAGCGACTGTTTTAAACCTATGATTCTTTCAATTAACGGCACTTCTGGCTGTTCGCTTTCAAATGAGCTAAGTATTGTCGCCGTTAAGTTACTAGCGCTATCCCACGTAGACTTATCATTGTGAAGTGCCACAGCTTGTCTGACGTAGTCTTGAATAACCGCTGCGTCAGTTGTATTCGCGCTACAAAGCGCACCAGACCATTGCGCTAGCTGCTTTGGAGCATCGATTTCCTGTATATTGCTATTAGCAATGATTGAACTGGTTGAGGTGATACCTTCTGCACCTACCCACGTGGTGATACTAGGAGTAGCGCAGCGCATCGCATCAATTAGTTTGCCTTTAATGCCTGCGCCAAATCGTAAAGGAGCAATCAGCACCTTTGCGCTCAACATTATAGATTCCACATTTTCGGCCCAACCTTTTACCAAAAAGCCTTGTTTTTCGTTGTGCAGTTGGGTGGCCTTTTTAGGCGGGTAAGCGCCGTATATGTGCAATTCTGCTTTAGGTAGCGCTTTTCTTATCTCAGGCCATATGCTTTGCTTTAGTTGCAGGACCGCGTCCCAATTAGGCGCATGGCGAAAGTTTCCAATATGAACAAAGTGCGCTCTTTCCTCAAAAGGAAGCGTGACGAGGGGCGTTTTTCCTACCACAAGAGGGTGGTATTGGAGCTGCGCTCTAGGTACACCGTAATGTTCCGTCAAAAGCGCCATTTCTCGTTTTGAAATTACTAATGTAAGGTCGCTTCTTAGTATTGCTGCAACTTCTCTTTGCGCCAATTCGCTATTTAACTGAGCAAGGCGAGCATCATTGTCCTGTTTTACCGCTTCGTGCCTAGCCTGACGCAGGCTGTGCAAATCTTCAGTGTTTAAAACTCGAAGTGCGTCTGGGCACGCTTCTTTTACTCGCCAAGAAAATTGCTCTTCTGTCATGTAGCGGTCGAAAATAACTACGTCAGGCTTTATATGCGCTATTTGGCTATTAAAAGAACTGCAATTCAGTGCCACAGAATGCATATCAACGCCTAATGCTGTAAGGTCTTCTTTATGGTCGCTATCGGTGGCAGCGGTCAGAAATGTCACATTGAAATCGGCAGATAAGCAACGCTTAATAATAGCTAACATATTTTGGCCCGCGGCCGAAGAATTTGGCTCAGGCCACACATAACCGATAACAGCGACATTTAACATGGATGGATTACAACTTTTGCTTTAAGAATTTTGCCATCAAGGGCATAGTGAATAGTATGCAAATACTACCATAAATTTGAATTGGTCATTACAAAAGCAAGTGTTCCTTAGAAAATCTAATTCTTATAGGTAATTACCCTAAGTTTTTCTGTGTATTAGAATTATTTGTATGTAAAAAGGGGCAAAAAGCTATAATACAGGCCTTCCAGAGATGCGCTGAATACACGAGTGTAGTGCGTATCAGCGGCGTTGCGTGGATTGTTGATGTTCAGCGTAAAGCAAGATTTTCAAATTGAAAATGAGCCCCGCGGTATCAAGGCTTATGAAGGATTCAGGTTAACTTAATGATTAGTAAAGAAATCATACTTTTTTACTAGTTGATACTTATTGACCAACTACATTTTTGTGCCTATACCTTAATGGACACAAGGCGAATGGAGGTGCCTTCAACGCTATATTGACAAAGGCGGCATGAAAGAGAGTGCACGAATGAATTTAGATGAATTAGTTTCGAAAGCGGAAAACCTCTTTGTTTTACCTGATTCGGTAACTCGACTTAAAGCTTGTATGGATGATGAAGCTTCAAGCATTGACGACATCGGCGATATTATTGCTTTCGATCCGTCATTGGCAACGCAATTGCTAAGAGTAGCAAACTCAGCGCTCTATCGTTTTCCTAATAAAATAGACACCGTCACAAGAGCCATCCAGGTAGTGGGGACCCGCTCCACTTATGACTTGGCACTGGCTTATGGCGTAAGCCAAGCATTCAGTGATGTAGACGGTCAACGTATCGATCTCGACAAGTTTTGGGAGCAAAGTGTATCGTGCGGTCTTCTGGCAAAGTACTTTGCGGATATGCGCAATATTCGTGAGCCTGAGCGACTCTTTGTTTCGGGGCTGCTTCACAACATAGGCGAGCTCGTAACCGTTTCGGTTTTGCCTGAGTCGGCAACCCGTTGTCAGGCATTCAACACCAGAGTAAGTCCTGCTGAACTTCAATTTGGAGTGCTAGGGTTTACGTATGCGGAATTATCGGCAAGATTAATTGAAAAGTGGGATATTCCAAGCTCTATTTATACGCCAATTGCCAGTATCCACAAAGAAGAGGAGGAGTCTGCTTCTACAGATGAGAAGATTCTACAACTCTCGTATGTGTTGGCACTCGATAACGTTAACCCTGAGATCTACCCGAGTTATCACAACTTAAAGCCAGAATTGCATGAGGCATTGTCGCTTAATCGCGAAGATTTAGAAGACGCGCTAGATATAACCAACCTGCAGTGTATTTCGGTAATTTCCCTGTTTAACCCTAACGCGTTTATGCTGTATTAAAGTAACGTTTTTAACGTGCTTTTCGAAATGCCGTAGCGATCAGTCGAAAATCGCTACGGTTTGCCTACTGATGGCAATCACTTCATTATCCTTATCCCAAATCGTCGCTTCAGTATGGCCATAACCATCTGCAGCTTGTCTTGTGTGAGCTTTATAAGCAAACCAGTCTGTCGGGCTTACCGGCTTGTGAGGATGGATAAATTCTAAGTTCCAACTTACTGTACTTGCTGGTGCCGGAAGCTTCATCATCTGTAAAAGTGTAGGTGGCCATGCGTCGATCATAGTAATGATATGTGCATCAGTGATGGCTTCGGGGGCCTGTTTGAAGCGCATAAAGCCGTGGTAATGGCTGGTTTTTCTGCGCGTAAATGGAATGCCGCCATCTTCAATTGCCAAATCAAAATAGCGCAAGAATTTAGGCGTAACTTTAGGTATTTGCGGGATGAACTTTGCTTTATTCGGCTGAGGCATGTCGTGTGTATCTGTATTCTCAACTTGAATACCTGACTGACGCGCAACACCAAAACAGGCTTGCGAAAAAACACAGCTTTTGCCGTCTTGAATAGCATGAGCGGTGAACTGAGAGACATTTTTCCCTGTTCTAAGTAGCGTTACTTCGATAGAAAAAGGCGTTTCAAGAGATAGGGGACCAACAAAGTTGGTGGTAAAAGAGCGCAGCACGCGGTTATCAGTGACTTGCTGCTTTACTGCGGTGAAAAGCATACCGGCAGAAATACCTCCAAACGCAGTTCGTCCCTGTCCCCACGTCTTAGGGATAACTAGTCCATCAACTTTCCATGTGTTTTCCGAAGTTTGAGATAATTGAGGAATATTGAGCAATTCATCTACTGTCATATTTGCTTGTCTGGTCTGATGAGTTAAGTGTTTGTCATCGTACCTTAAGCGCTATAGAACGAAAAGCCTCAGTTAGAAATTTTCGTTATGTTAACAAATAAGTAACAATTAGTTGTTTATTTTTTTGCCTAATGCATAGACTGGGCTATTGTCACTCAAAAGGACTGTTATGGCCCATACTCACGTTGAAGGTATTCCCGCTGCAGAAGCAGGAGCATCTAGAAGTTACCGGAATTACGTTCTATTCATATTAACCTTGGTGTATGCCTTTAACTTTATAGACAGGCAAATCATTGGGATTCTATCTCCTTTTATCAAAGCCGATTTGGGGTTAGATGACGCCCAACTTGGGTGGCTTAAAGGCATCTACTTTGCGCTACTTTATACCGTGATGGGGATCCCAATTGCATGGCTTGCCGACAGGTACAGCCGCGTTAATATCATTGCGATCTCTCTAACGCTTTGGAGTGGTTTTACCGCTGCATCTGGGTTAGCTGCCAATTACATGCAGCTTGCCATAGCACGTATTGGTGTCGGCATTGGTGAAGCGGGTGGTAGTCCTCCGTCCCACAGTATTATTTCTGACTTATTCCCTAAAGAAAAACGCGCGGGCGCGCTCGCAATATACTCTTTAGGTATTCCTTTTGGCGTCATGCTTGCGTTTTTTGCATCAGCGTTCTTTTTACAGGGCGGTTCTGCCGACTGGCGAACGGTAATGTACAGCGTGGGTATTCCAGGGGTGTTACTGGCTATTTTGCTTAAGCTCACGGTCAAGGAACCTGCCAGAACGGTCTCTTTACCAAGCGCAGATGATGCGAATAAGCCGAGTGTAAAGTCGTCGCTCAAGATGTTACTGAAAATTCCGACGTGGTGGGGGATGGCACTGGGTATTTCCTTTGGATCGTTCGGTAACTATGCCATATCGACATGGGTAATTGATTACTACGTTCGCGCCTTTGCGGGTTTAGATATTACACAGTTGCTAATCGTTTTTGGCATTATCAATGGCACCGCCTATGCGCTCGGTGTATGGCTAGGAGGCTATATTGCTGATAGATGGGGTAAGCACAATAAAAAAGCTTATGCGTTATTGCCCGCTATCGCACTTATTATTGGTGTGCCGGCATTTTATGCATCGTTACAAGTGCAAGATTTGTGGTTATCAGTAGGGCTCATGGCGCTGTTGTTATTCACCAGTGGTTCATACCTAGGCCCAAGTTTTGCGATGGCACAGACACTGGCTCCAATAAACGTAAGAGCCATGTCGACAGCGTTGTTCTTCTTTGTATTGAACATCATTGCGCTGGGCGGTGGCCCAACGCTGACGGGTATTATTAGCCAAGCATTGGTGCCATCTTTAGGCGAGACGGAGGCATTGAGACAGGCACTCATCTACCTAGTAGTTCCTTACGCGCTTTCTATTGCCGTGTTCTTATGGACGAGCACGAAGATTGTAAAAGATTGGGAAATGGCAGAAGCCAGAGGCTTATAGTATTATCGAACTTTCATGCTAAGGGGCTGATTTAAAGCCCCTTTGTTGTTTGAGTATAAAGGAGTGTATTGGTGACATCGTCAGAGTTGAGTTTTCATTTTGCCCATGCAAATGGATTTCCGGCAGGTAGTTATAATGCGATGTTTTCAGCGTTACCTGATCACTTTCACCGTCTTCATGTTGAGCGCTTCGGACACGACCCTCAGCTTCCAGTGAATGGTAACTGGCGCAATCAAGTTCAAGAACTTATCAAGCATATAAAAAAAGAGAACAAGGATCCGCGAGGCGTGTATGGTATTGGGCATTCATTTGGTGCTGTAATTACCTACATGGCGGCTTGCGAAGCGCCAGAGCTGTTCAGAGGCATTATTTTATTCGATCCGCCACTTGTTGTCGGCCCGTTAAGTTACTTTTTTAAATTCGCGAAACACACGCCGTTAATTAACAAGCTAACGCCAGCGAAACTTGCGCAAACACGCAAGACCAGCTGGCCAAGCAATACTGATATGGTGGCGTACTTTCACAGCAAAGCATTGTTTAGGGATATGGATAAACGATGCGTGCGCGATTATGTAAAATCTGTAACCGCCTTGAAGGGGGACAATATTTCACTCACATTTCGTGCAGAAGTAGAAGCAGATTTGTTTCGCAATGTTCCGCACAATTTGGGTAAATATAAAGGAAAGCTTAAGTGTCCGGCCGTATTGGCGACAGGAAGCAAAAGTAACGTATGTAAGCCAGAAATGTACTCGCGGCTTCTGAAGCATAATGCTATTGAGCATAGCGTGCTCGATGGTGGCCATATGTTTCCACTAGAACACCCTGAGCAGGTAGCGAGCTTTATAGAGCGTACATTAACGCAGTGGAGTAATGAGGCGAATTAAATATTACAGAGATTGATTTAAGCGTTTTAACGCTAAAATCAATCTCGCCATAACATTAGGATAAATGAGTTAGTCGTGCTTTCTAGGCTTGCTTAGTCCACCCACGGGTTGACCTAACATTTCTCGCGTCACCAGTACCACGCCTTTTTCAGATACGCGGAACCCACGTGCCTTGTCTTGCTCGTGATCGTAACCAATTGTAGTGCCTTCAGGAATGACACAACCTCGATCAATAATCACCTTTTTCAGCTTGCAATGGCGTTTAATTTCCACATCAGGAAGAATTACGGCGTCTTCAATAAGGCCATAGGAATGTACGCGTACGTTGGAAAAGCAAATAGATGAACGAAGTGTAGAGCCTGAAATTATACAGCCCCCAGAAACTACGGAGTTAATCGCTTCACCACGTCTGTCGTGGTCTTCCCAAACAAACTTTGCTGGTGGCAGTTGCTCTTGGTATGTCCATATAGGCCATTTTCTATCGTAGAGGTTCAATTGAGGTACAGGAGCAACCATTTCCATATTGGCTTCCCAAAATGAATCGATAGTACCTACGTCGCGCCAATAGGCGTTGTCTCCGCCACTTTTCTCAAAAGGATAGGCG
>Ga0208830_1001538_pt1 | contig 10101 bp, 4 predicted proteins | sample DeeseametaMP2634_FD_184169 | JGI IMG/M metagenome (GOLD analysis project Ga0208830, IMG submission 184169) | Marine microbial communities from the Deep Atlantic Ocean - MP2634 (SPAdes) | ecosystem: Environmental > Aquatic > Marine > Oceanic | place: Northeast of Antigua and Barbuda, North...
GTGGGAATTGATGATATGTTTTTATCTACAGTAAACATTTATCCAAATCCAACGACAGGGTTAATAACTATAGAGATAGAGGAAACAACTTCTGAAAGTGTTAGCTTAACAATTCAATCCATTAATGGGAAAACATTAATGAGTAAGCAAATTAATCAAAGGAAAACGGTACTGGATGTATCTGATATACCTAATGGAATTTACTTTATAACGATAGTAGATAAAGACCAGATAGGTCGATTTAAAATGATTAAGTCTTAAGCCTTTATTAGGCTTTACATTTATACATTTCTAACAAAAAGGTTTTCAAATAAGGAAACCTTTTTGTTTTTCATACGTTTACAATACCCTAACCAAAGAAAAATAAACAGATTGAATAATAACTAACACCTGTTAATAAGTTTTTTATCTTATCTTTGCCTAAATTTCAATTTCATGAAAAAAATAATATCTAGTCTTGTGTTGAGCATAGTAACATCTGTTACTTTTTCTCAATTTTTTGGAACTTGTACTGATCCTATAACTGCTACATGTGGAGATACGACCTTTGTAGAGAACAGTAACTTATACTACACGAATAATTTTAATAGTTATAATTGTGCATTTTTTGCTAAGCAAGGACCAGAGGTTATCCTTGAATATACAGCTCCAGCTTCTGGAAATATAGTTGCATCAATTACATCTGTTAGCCCTTCAAACAAGGATATGCACGTATCAATAATGAACTCGTGTGATAATACCGACTGTATCAATATGAGCCCAGCAAATGGAACTACTGATTCAGTTTATGTTATTGGAGGTAACACTTATTATATTGTTGTTGATGGTGCGGATGCAGATGATGCAGGTGTTACAACTGGAGTATATGTTTCATGTCCAGCAGGATTTCAAAATACGGGATTAAACTGTAATACAGCTATAAATATTAGCTGTGGACAAACAGTTTCTGGTACTACCATTGGTGAGCAAAATAATATTACTACTTATGGAGGTTGTGGTGTAGGACAAGATGAATCAGGTCCAGAAAAAATATACAAGTTAATTATCAATCAAACGGAAGATATTACAGCTACATTAACAAGTGTACAGTCAGGGCAAGATCTAGATATACAAATATTAAATGCATGTGATAGTAATGCATGTGTTGCTAGAGATGATAATTCAGCAACGTACTCTAATGCAGCACCAGGTACTTATTATATTATCGTTGATGGTTACCAAGGGGATGCAGGTTCTTTTACTCTTCATGTTGATTGTTCTTCTCAGCCAGCAGGTACATGTGGAGACCCTATACCAGTTGAGTGTGGTACTGTAGTTAATGGAAATACAGGAGGTAAACCAGATAACTTAACAGATTATAACTGCTACTTTACAGATAAAGATGCTGGAGAACTTGTTTATGAGTATGTTCCAATATCATCAGGAAAAATAACGGTAGACTTATTGTCTTTTGCACCTAGTAAATCTTTCAACCTTTCAATTTTGAGTGCTTGTGATCCAACTTTTTGTATTAAAAAGAGTTCAACAAACTCAAGTATAACTGATTCTGTAAGTGTAGTAGCAGGTAATAAATACTACATTGTTATGGATGGTGAAGGTGCATCAGATACTGGAGCTTTTAGTTTTCAAATTAGTTGTCCACTATCACACCCAGCAGGAGATATATGTGCTAACGCAGAAACAATTGAATGTGGTGAAACTGTTTCAGGAACTACTGTAGGTTTATCAAACTTAGTAAGAACATATGATGCATGTAGTAACGGTCAAATTGAATCAGGACCAGAAAAAGTATATGTAATTACGACTACTTCTGATGGAGATTTAACCGCTTCATTATCTAATTTAGGTACAAATGATTTGGATATTCATATACTAGATGACTGTGACACTAATGCTTGTGTAGCTAGAGATCATAACAGTGCTACTTATCCAGACGCACCAGCAGGTACTTATTATATTGTAGTTGATGGTTTCCAAGGAGCTCAGGGAACATTTGATCTAACGGTTACATGTGAAAATACCGGAGACGGAACGTGTTCAGATCCTTTTATAGCTACATGTGGAGTTTTAATAGATGGAAATAACGCTGGGTTTAATAATGATTTTGAAGATTATAACTGTGCGTTTTTTGATAAAGAAGGTCCAGACGTTGTATATAAGTACGTTCCTTTAAGATCTGGAAAAATCACAGCAAAAATGCTAGCTGTTCCTAGTGGAAAAGAAATGGTTGTTTCTATTGGGACTAGATGTGATGACAATAATTGTTTAGATATGGGACCAACTAATGGTAATACAGATTCTGTTTTAGTACAAGCAGGCTATATATACTATGTTATAGTTGATGGTGCAAATCCGGATGATACGGGTAATTATACCATTCAAATATCTTGTCCAGTAGGGGAAGATGACTTTGTAGATTGTGCAAATGCAATCACTGCAACATGTGGACAAACAATAGTTGGCGATAATACAGGAAAACCAAATAATATTAACTTTTATCCTTGTGGAACAGGTTTTGCAAAAGAAGCAGGTGAAGTAACATATGCCTATACGCCATCTACTTCTGGTAAAATTGTTGTTGATTTAACTTCTTGGCCAGCTGGTAAACAAATGCAAATAGGCGTATTTGCGTCTTGTGATATGAGTTCATGTTTAGAATGGAGCCCAATTAATGCCTCAACAGATTCTATTGATGTTATTAGTGGAAATACTTATTATATTTCAATTGATGGAACAAACTCTGATGATCAAGGAACATTCTCGTTTAATATTTCTTGTCCGGTAGCTGGTAACAACACAAATAATGCAGGAACATGTGCAGATCCTATTCCTTTAACTTGTGGTATTCCTTATTCAGGAACAACAACAGATGGTTTACAAAACTTTAATGGGTATGCTTGTGGTACTCAAAATGAATTTGGAAAAGAAAAAATTCACGTATTCACCATTACTGATACATCTTTAGTTACTGCGGCTTTATCAGGAATGGGAGGTGAAGATTTAGATGTTCATATACTAGGTTCGTGTAGCCCAACAGATTGTATCGCTAGAGATGATAATACTGCTAGTGCTACATTACCTCCAGGAACATATTACATTTCTGTAGATGGTTTTGGAAGCAACACGAATAATGAAGGACCTTATACTCTTTCATTAAGTTGTGCTCCTGTTAACACAAGTAATTCGGGCAACTGTGGAAATCCACTAAGTGTTTCATGTGGTATTCCTTTTAATGGTACTACTGTAGATGGTCAATCGGTGTTTAATAATTACGGTTGTGCTCCTCAAAATGAATTTGGAAAAGAAAAAATACACGAGTTAGTGTTAACTGATTCAGCAAATGTTACTGCAACACTTTCAAACCTTAATGGAGTAGATTTAGATGTACATATATTGTCAGCTTGTAACGCATCAGCTTGTATCACTAGAGCAGATAATATTGCTACTGCTAATGACTTGGCTCCTGGAACTTACTATATTGTAGTAGATGGTTTTGGAAATGATGCATCACAACAGGGTAACTATACCTTGTTAATTAATTGTTCTGCTGTAACGCCAACTTCAAACACAGGTACATGTGGTAATCCAATTGCTATTAGTTGTGGAGTTCCATATAATGGAACAACAGTAGATGGGCAGTCAAACTTTAATGGGTATACAAGCTGTGCACCTCAAAACGAATTTGGTAAAGAAAAAATTCATGAGATCAGCATTAGTGATTCATCAAATATAACAGCAACTTTATCAAACCTAAATGGTGTAGATTTAGATGTACATATTTTATCAGCTTGTAATACATCTGCATGTATTGCTAGAGGAGATGTTTCAGCTTTAGCAACAGCTTTACCTCCAGGCAACTATTATGTTGTGGTTGATGGTTATGGTTCTAATAGCTCACAACAAGGTTCTTATACATTAAATGTAACGTGTAACTCAATTAGTAACGGTGGTAGTGGAAACCCTGTAGGTACTTGTGGAAACCCAATTGCATTAAGCTGTGGTGTTCCTTACAATGGTACAACTATTGATGGTCAAACAAACATGAATAATTATTTATGTTCATTCTGGTCGGAGTATGGTAAAGAAAAAGTTCATACGATTACACTTACTCAAACATCAGATCTTGATATTCAAATTTCAGGATTAGGTAACGTAGATTTAGATCTTTTCTTACTAAATGCGTGTGATACTAACAGCTGTTTAAATTATGGAGATAACGATATTCAAGAGGATAATTTATCTCCAGGAACATACTACATTGTAGTTGATGGTTATGGTTCAACAGCAACTCAGGAAGGTCCATACTCATTGATTGTGAATTGTACACCAGTGGTTGATCCTAATGCATGTGCTGAGTTATTCTTCTCAGAGTATATTGAAGGTACGTCACAAGATAAAGCCTTAGAAATATTTAACCCAACAACTAATGCAATTGCTTTGGCTGGTTATACGGTAGAAATATATTCTAATGGATCATCAACACCTTCTTCTTCAATAAGTTTAACTGGTTCAGTTGCATCACAAGATGTATTTGTATTAGCAAATCCAAGTGCTAGTGCAGGTATTTTAGCTGTAACTGACCAAACCGATGGAGGATTAACTCATAATGGTAATGACGCTATTGTTTTATTAAATCCAATAGGTGATACTATTGATATTATTGGTCAAGTTGGTATTGATCCGGGAACAGCATGGTCTGGTGGATCTGCAAGTACCGAAGGTCAAGTTCTTGTTAGAAAAGCTAGTGTACAGTCAGGTATATTTAATACGCCTTCAACTTTTGATCCATCAATTGAGTGGGATGATTATTTATTATCAGATTTATCACATTTAGGTAACCATATTGGTTCTTGTTCGGTTTGTGCTACGGCATCAATAAGTAAGTCTATTTGTCCTAATGAGTCATATGTATTCGGAGGAAATACGTTAACTGCACCAGGAACATACTATGATACTGTATTAACTACTAATGGATGTGATAGTGTTACAACATTAGTGTTAACGCAAAACCCATACAATACATTAACAATTAATGATAGTGCGTGTACGGGAGATAGTTTACTCTTTAGAGGTGTTTACTACACAACTCCTGGAACTTATTATGATACTGCAACAGGTGTAAATACGTGTGATACATTAATTACATTTAATTTTGCTACTACGTCAGGATCATTAACGCCTACAATTAATGTGAGTACAAGTACTACTACTGTTTGTGATAGTTCCACAGTAAACTTTACTTCTTTATTTACAAATGGTGGTAATGCTCCAACTTATCAATGGTACATTAATGGTGCGCCAGTAGCTACTTCTGCTAACTTCATTTCAATGGCGGGTCAATTAAATAATGGAGATACAGTTTATTGTGTTGCTACAAGTTCTTTATCTTGTGCAGTTCCAACTACGGCTACTTCAAATAAATTAATAATTACTACAGGTTCTTCTACATTAGTGAATGTTTTTGATACCATTTGTCAAGGAGAAACATATGCATTTAACAATCAAACATTAAGTACAGCTGGTACTCATTACGATACCGTACAAAATGTAGCTGGTTGTGATAGTGTAATAAAATTAGATTTGCATGTACATCCAACACCTGTTACAACTGCAAGCAGTGATGTTGATACTGTAAGCTTTGGAGGAACAGTAAACTTTACTTCAACAGGATCAAATGGAGATAGCTTGTATTGGGATTTCGGAGATAGTAATACATCAACATTAACGAATGTATCTCATACATATAATTCAGCAGGAACGTACCAAGTAATTTTACAAGGAACGTTTAATACTGGATGTGAAAGTTCTGATACATTAACTATTCATGTGTTGAATAATGCTGCTATTTTTGAATCAAATAAAAATGAGTTTATTCATGTGTATCCTAACCCTGTAACTGATGTACTAAACATCGTTTACAAAGGTAACGAAGATGCTATTGAACAAATTCAAGTATTTGACATCAAAGGAAATTTAGTTAAGAATATTAATGCAGGAAAAACGACTAGTATGTTAGTGAATGTTTCTGATTTAGAAACAGGAATGTACATTATTCGAGTAAAAGGAAATAACATTAATCAAAATGTTAGAATTCAAAAACTAAACTAATTGTAAATACTAATAATCCAAGCCTGCTAATTTATTAGCAGGCTTTTTTGTTTGTCTATGAACGTAGGTGTTATTGGAGGAGGAGCAGCTGGTTTTTTTGCTGCAATTCATGTGAAAATGAATTATCCAAATGCTAATGTTACCATTTTTGAGAAATCAAAGAAGGTATTAAGCAAAGTGAAAATTTCTGGAGGGGGAAGATGTAATGTCACCAATAATTGTCCAGATATTGATTTATTATCAAAAGCCTATCCAAGAGGTACAAAAAAACTTAAACAAGCTTTCTATACGTTTAATACTTCTCATACCATGGATTGGTTTGAGACAAGAGGTGTTTCGCTTGTTACTCAAGAAGATCACTGTGTATTTCCAAAATCTCAAGATTCACAAAGTATCATTGATTGCTTTTTGAATGAAACAACTACGCTCGGTATTGTGATTAAAACACAAGCTAACGTAACTAAAATAGCTCAAGTTAAAGAAGGAATATTACTAACCGTTAACGATAATGATCTTTTATTTGATAAGGTGATTGTAACTACTGGAGGCTCTCCTAAAGAAAAAGGCCTAGAATGGTTAAAAGTATTAGGACATAAAATTGAAATTCCAGTACCTTCTCTTTTCACGTTTAATATGCCTAATGAGTCCATTACAAAACTAATGGGAGTTGTGGTAGAAAAGGCATTAGTGAAAATTCAAGGAGAGAAACTAATTGGAGATGGACCTTTACTTATTACGCATTGGGGAATGAGTGGTCCTGCTATTTTGAAATTATCAGCCTTTGGGGCAAGACTATTAGCAGAAAAGAACTATCAGTTCAATATTCATGTGAATTGGGTTAATGAAACCAATCAAGAGCTTATCAGAGCTCATATTATTAGTTTGATTCAGGAACACCCCAAAAAGCAATTAAACACGATTAGGCCTTATTTATTACCTAAACGTCTCTGGGATTATCTTTTGTCAAAAGGAGATTTAAAGGGAGATAAGCAATGGAACGCCTTAAACAAAAAAGAAGTTAATCGAATGGTTCAATTATTGGCAGAGGATGTTTATCAAGTTTCAGGTAAAACAACCTTTAAGGAAGAATTTGTTACTTGTGGAGGTGTGAGTTTAGATTCTATAAACTTTAAAACCATGCAAAGTAAAGTTATTCCCAATCTTTACTTTGCAGGTGAAGTATTGAATATTGATGGAATTACAGGAGGATTTAATTTTCAAGCAGCTTGGACAACAGCCTTTATTGCCGCTAAGCTTAAATAACGTTTAATTCCTTACCTATTTTAATAAAAGCATCTATAGCCTTATCCAAATGCTCTTTATCGTGTCCTGCCGAAAGCTGAACTCTTATTCGAGCTTCTCCTTTAGGAACTACCGGATAATAAAAACCTATTACATATATACCTTCCTTCAATAAAGCGTTAGAGAAATCTTGAGAAAGTTTAGCATCATAAAGCATAATTGGGACAATTGGAGAATCTCCTTCTTTAATGTCAAACCCAGCATCCTTAATTTTTTCTTTAAAATAGTTAGTGTTACTCTCCAGTTTATCTCGTAGTTCGGTTGTACTTGATAAAATATCAAACACTTTAATAGCAGCTCCTACAATTGAAGGCGCTAGTGAATTGGAAAATAAATATGGACGAGATTTTTGACGAAGCATATCAATGATCTCCTTTTTACCAGTTGTATAACCACCCATTGCTCCCCCTAAGGCTTTACCTAATGTTCCTGTGATAATATCTACACGATCCATTACATTGTAGTACTCAGGCACACCTCTTCCTGTTTTACCTATAAACCCAGCAGAGTGACACTCATCAGTCATAACAAGGGCATCATATTTATCAGCTAAATCGCAGATTTCATTCATTTTAGCGATATCACCATCCATAGAGAATACACCATCAGTAACAATAATTCTGTGACGTTGGTTTTGCGCTTTTTTCAATTGCTCCTCCAAGTCGTTCATGTCGCTATGTTTGTATCTGTACCTAGCAGCTTTGCATAAACGAACACCATCAATAATAGAAGCATGATTTAAAGCATCAGAGATAATAGCATCTTCTGGACCTAGCAATGGCTCAAATAATCCACCGTTAGCATCAAATGCTGCTGCATATAAAATGGTATCTTCTGTACCGTAAAATTTGGCTATTTTATGCTCTAATTCTTTGTGAATATCTTGTGTTCCGCAAATAAACCTTACCGATGACATTCCAAAACCATGCGTATCTAATGTATCTTTTGCAGCTTTAATTACATCAGGGTGTGACGATAAACCTAAATAGTTGTTTGCACAAAAGTTAAGGACTTCCTCACCTGATTTCACCTGAATTTCTGCACCTTGTGGGTTAACAATTATTCGCTCAGATTTATATAGTCCAGCTTCTTTTAAGTCTTCTATTTCTGCTTGTAAATGATTTTTAAGTTTACCGTACATACTTTAATTTTTTTTAAAGGTAAACAAACTACCGGCAGACAAGCAAACGAAAGTTACTTGGATAGATCAAAAGCTTTTATAGATTATCTATAAAGGAAGAAAAGAATTAAAATTACAGGATATCTTTACAGTGTTCTTGTAACCGTTTTTTCGCGAACTTTACTCCTAAGGAATCAGCTATTACAAAACTTTGACAAGCATCTATATTTCTTTGTTGCTTAAGCATTATTTTTCCTTTGGAATAATGGATTTCACCATTCTCAGGGTGTTTTACAAGTAAATAATTAATAAGATGGTTAGCACTATCAAATTTATTTATTTCAGAAAAGCACTCTGCTTTTAGTCTTATCCAGTCAGGTTTATTTAATCCAGCCAACGCTTGGTTGTAAAATTCTATAGCTTCATTGTATCTTTCTTCTTTTTTAAAAAGTCTACCTTTTTCAGCCCATGCAGGTGAATAAGAGTGATCATATTTGATTGATTTAGTAAGATATTTATTGGCACTGTCAGGTTCCTTCAGATCTGTGTAACAAATACCTAAATTTTTATAGCTTACTTTATTAGGGCTTCTGCGGGCAACATGTTGGAAATCTTTGAGAGCTTTCTCGTAATCTTTAAGTTTGTAATAAGCTGCACCTCTATTGGTTCTGTACCTTTCTACAGAAGGAGCAATTTCTATTGATTTGGAGTAATAGAGACTCGCAGAATCATACTCTTTGAGATTTATCATATAAAACCCTATTTCAGCATAAAATTCCTCTAAACTAAATATTAGATTATACTGAGTAGACCTGTTTATAAATGATACTATTATTTCATCATAATTCTTTCCTACATTTAAAACATTTCGGGAAAGATATATTAATTCAGCAGATTTCGCATTACATTGATTTGAATCCAGAGGATTAACATCTTTAGCATTAAATACTTTAATGTTTAGTTGGTTTAAAACTCCGCTTTTACTGTCATAATTTTTATTAAATACTATTTCAGTTTCTTCAGCTGACATTTTATCATTTATAAATAAAGCAGCATTGTAATTTTCAGATATAATCTCACTTTGACATGAAAAAATAAAAAGTGTTACTATTAATAAGTATTTCATTCCTTGGACTAAACAACTCCCTAAATATTGATAGGAATATTATATAAACATCTCACTCTTTTTCCTTCTAAAACAGCTGGAGTCCATTTTTTCATAGCTAAGAGGGTACGTTTAATTTCAATAGCAAACTCTTTAGGCGTGTTTTTAGAAAATGTAAAATTGGTTAAGGCACCATTGGTTTCAACCACAAATTGCGTTACAATTTCACCTTTAAACTCAACATCTTTAGGGAATTTAAATTCTTTTTGGAAATCTAAGAAAAGCGTAGTGTCTCCGCCTGGGTATTTAGGATAAACATCAACTTTTGAGTAAACCTGATTTTCAGCAGTTCCTTGCGAACTTTGTGGAGCAGATAAGGCTTTAACAATACTTGAAGTTCTTTCATCTAAACGAACAATTGCTTGTGTTAATGCTTTGTTTTCAGCTCTTAAAGTAGAAACTTCTT
>Ga0208830_1001540_pt1 | contig 10069 bp, 17 predicted proteins | sample DeeseametaMP2634_FD_184169 | JGI IMG/M metagenome (GOLD analysis project Ga0208830, IMG submission 184169) | Marine microbial communities from the Deep Atlantic Ocean - MP2634 (SPAdes) | ecosystem: Environmental > Aquatic > Marine > Oceanic | place: Northeast of Antigua and Barbuda, North...
CACATTGTTTATGATGATGATGAATCTTCTTTTTCAATGGCTTTAAATATGGACTCTTCTCTTATTATTTTTAATGAAGTTAATTCATTTAGTGAAGCATTAAAACATAAAATACTTCAAAGTATTTATTCTGCTCATGTTTGTTTATTTCTTAATTGTAAGGCGAATCTTTCTTTTCTACATAATAGCCAACGCCCTACTTATGATTTAAATAATATAACAATTGAGAACAAATTTAAGAACTTTTAATTTGCATTCTCTTCTTTTATTTATTATAATATACCTATCTTAATACATAGGAATACAAAATGACTAATAAAATGATTGATACAGAAGCTGAACTACTTAATGTTGTTGATTTTGTTAAACAAACTTGGGTTCTACCAAATTTTACGGATGAAGAATTAATCTCTTTTATTAGAATACCCTTTGAAGCTGGATTAGAAGGTGCAAAAGATTGGTGCAAAAATCATGAACTTTTTTTTGCTATTTATAATTTATATAATTACCGTAGTGGATTTCCTGAAAAAGAATATGATCAATTTTTAATGTATGATGGATACTTCCAGTTTATAGAAAGCATTGCAGATGGATTTAGAAATCTGCAAGAGGTTGCTTTAAATGATTGGAATTATGAAAAGTTTTGTCAACCTTATATTAGTCAAGCAAGAAAATTAATTAAAAATAAAAAGATTCATCCAAAGCCATATGGAAAATTAGCAGGAACTTCATACAAAAAACTTCGTGAAGATTTTTTTGATTTTGATACTCTTGGCTATTTTGATGATAAAGAAGAAAACGGCATGACACAACATGATAAAGAAAAATCTTTATTTAAGGGCATTTTCTTTGAAAATTCTCCTTTTATACAGCGTATCACTCTTCATAATGTATTACATAGCGATATCAATCAAGGTAGAGATCCTTTAACAGAACTTTTTCATGCTATTATTACTTATGGATTAAATATTGCCGAATTTAATAACACTGTTGGGGCTATTGACGTTATAAAATCTATTAATATTCCTGATAATTTCTGTTATGATTTGCCAGAATTACCAAAACATAAGTTTATTCAAGCTTGTTATTATGCAGGTAATAAAGGTTTTCAAAAATTAACACCAGAAATAAAAGAAAAAACCATTAAACATAAGGCTTATATGGATTCTTTAACACCTGAAGAGCTTAAAGAAAAGAAAAAAGAAGAGGAACAAAAAATTAATGATATGATGAATTCACTTATTAGTGATATCAAAAAAGAAGAAAAAGAAAAACCTATTAAAAAATCCTTAACTTTAAGTGAAATTTATAAAATAATTGATATTAAGAATTTTTAATTATTTATTTTGCAAATCTTATTTATATTTGTTACAATAAACAAAAAAAATATATAGGAATAATTTATGTCTAGATTAAAAGATACAGAAAATTTAGTTAAACTTGAATTCCCTGCTTTTAGATATTACTACTTTAAACGAGAAGAAACTATTGGCGATAAAAAATGGTCACACTTTGAACAGAAAGCTTGGAAACAACAAGTTGCTTACTTTAAAGATCCTTCTATTCAATCTGACAATTTAGAAGATACTTATATTTGGGAAGATATCCCAAATGCTTATTTTTCAGAAGATATTGAAGGTAATATTAAACAAGTTTCTCTTGAAGAATTCAATAAAGGATTAAAATATCCAGTTAAAAGTAGAACATAATTAGATATGGTTTGAAATGTTATTTTTCAAACCATACTTTTTCTTGATTTAATGGATCACCATTATAATTAACAAAAATTTCTTCACCTTCCTCAATATCTTTAATTGCTACAAACCTAATTACATTATTTTTGAAATCTTTTATATATTGAGCACTTGGATTGTATGAATGGTTATACAAAGAACCTAAACCTAAACAAATTGCTATACTTTTATTTTTCCAACTAAAATAATAATCATATAAATTTGTTTTATCTATTTCTTTTGAATCTTTTTCTGTTAATTGAATTATTTGGCAAACTTCTATAATTTCGCCTTTTTGAATTTTTCTGGTACTGAATATACCTCTTCCTGATATATTACTCTTTTGACATTTTATCATCTGCTTTTTCCTGTTCTTTTGTTTTCTTAAAAGCTGAAAAAGCTTTATACGTTGTAAATGGAGAAATTATTACTACGAATGATATAATTAATGCTATAACAATATCTGACATATGATACTCCTTACATTTTTATTTATAATTATATAATAACTCTTTTTCATCTTTAAATCAACAAAATATTTATTGCTTATTTTTATATTCTTTGATATTATTATTAAAATCTTTCAAAAGGTACATAAATCTTTATGCAATTAAAATATAATCTAAAAACAATTTGGTTTTATTTATTTATTTCATTTGTTTTTTGTACAATTTTTTCTACTTCAATTACTTATTTTTTAGATAATGATATTAAATTAATTAAACTGATTATTGATAGTACTTTTTATTCACTATCTTTATTTCATTTCTTTATGTATTTTATTGTTAGATTTTCTATTTTATCAAAAGATAAGAAAAAAAATAAACATCGACATAGGGTTGATTTTCTTTTTGAACAAACAGGAATTGCACTTTTAAAAAATACAGAACCTAAAATTAATTACTTTTTTCTAAAATATACTTTAATCTCTATTATATCTTCTTTTATTATTTTTATGCTTTGGATATTATTTACAGAAGATATAAATACTGATTATATTAAAAATGATTTCGTTGATTTTTTTATAGATATGTTATTTATTCAAATAGCTATAAATACATTTGCTTGGTATTTTTTAGAACCAATAATAAAAGAAATTATTATAAAACAGCTTTGTTATACATTGAAAAAACCTATTTATAACGGTTCATATTTATATTTAAATAATGAAAAAGGCATTATTGAAAACAATAAACTTTCTTTTTGTGAAAAAAATATATCTATTTATAAAAATGGAAAGTTGCATTGCGAAAGATTACCTGCCTGTGTTTTTAATGTTTTTATTAAAAAAAATAAAAATAACGCAAGTTCTTCCTTTTTATTTAGTCATCAGGAAATAAAAAATATGTCGGTAGAAGAACTTGAATCTTATTATGAAAAAGAACTACAAAGAAATAAACAATATTGGTTTTTAAATGGGAAAATCTTTGAACCTTCTCAAAAACTTAATGACTACAAATCAATAAGAAACGTCATTAAATTAAAACAATCTGTTAATAATTTTTAATTAAACTTGTAAATAATAGTTAGAAATGATATAATATACACTCTTTTTTAAGGAAAAATATGCATACTTTATTAGATTTGTTAAAACAAAATAATATTCAAAAAATAAAAGAACTTGATAGTTCCAACTTGGTTATTTCTGAAGACGCTTTATATTATTTAATAAAGAAAAATAATATAGAAGTATTAACTATTTTGTTAAACAAAAATGCTGGATTACCTTTTTATTTAAGAGATATACTCATTAGAGAACTAGTATTAAGAAGCAGAATTGATTTCATTGATATTTTATTTTCTAATGCAAATATTAATAGAATTCTTGATATTCAAGAAATACTTTTAAAAGCTTCTGTTTTTGGGAAAATAACTCTTTTTAAACATATTGTTAATAAATATGATATAGATGTAACTTATTTAAAAAACATCTATTTTTTAAATGCCTGTAAAAATAAAAAGGAAAAAATATATTTATATCTTTGGAAATTTCCAGAAGTGAAAAAATCATTAAAAGAATTTAATAAAGATATCTATAACAAATTCATTAAATTAGAATGTAAAGAAAAAATAACTAACTTTTAGAGGAAAATTATATATGAGTAAAAAAGTAATTAGCAAAGGCTATACTGTTGAAGTAACTTCTTGGGAAAATGATGGAGATAATTATAAAACTAAAAGTGTAACTTATGATACAAAAGAAGAAGCATTAGCAGTTAAAGCACTATGCTTATCCGTATTTAATTCTTGTAATAATGGTGACGCTGGTATTGGAAATATGTGTGAAGATGAAGATCCTACGCCTATTATTGTTGAATATGTTGTTCAACATCCTGAGATTTTAGCATTTAGTAATAATAAAAACTTAGTTAAACCTTCTGATATTGAAGAATCTATAAAAAAAGCTTTTCCAGAAGAAATGAAAACTTATGAATGGCAAGAACTTATTCATGATTATATAGATACTTCTGATAATGGAGAAGCTATTAAAAATGGATGGTATGATTTAGTTATGAATTATAATTATGAATTACTTGGAGGCAGTGAATATTATGTTTCAAGAATTGCTGAAAAAGTTTCTATTTTTTACTCTGATAAAGACATCTACCTTGAAGAAATTACAGAATAACATTTAAAATAAGAAAGGCTTCATATGAAGCCTTTTATATTTCTAATAAAACTTTATTTTTCATCTCTTTTCTTTGAACTTCTTCTAATTTTTCATCTTCTTCAAAAATTTTCAATATATCTTCTTTTGTTCTTTCTCTTTCTTGTTTTAATTTATATTTTAAATCTTCTTTTATATCTTCTATTTCATAATCTTCTAGATCTAATTGGGCGATTAATTCACTCAATTTGTTTTTATTTTCTTTTATATATTCAACTGAATTAAATGATATATAATCGAATATCTTATTTTTAATATATCTATTGATAGAATAATATTCAAAAAATAAATCTTTGTTATTTTTTAAATTCATATAGTATTTTTGTACTTTTTCAATTTCTTTGTTTGTTAAATAATATTGACTCAAAAAATCAAACAATTTCGTATCTTCCTCAATTTTTTTCTTTTTTAATTTTTGTTTTGTAAAAAACTTAAATAAAGAACCAATATATGTTCTTTCTTTTGTAATTATTCTCCAAAAATATGTAACAATAGCTACAATTATAAAAACTGTTGCTAATAACGAATTTATATCAATATGAAAGACTAATATACTAATTAATAAAAAAGGAAATGTGAATTCAAAAATACCAATTAGACAAAAAGGAATATAATAGTATATTTGTTTTGATTCTAATTTTTCTTTAATTATATTGTGATTTTTAAATTCTTCTTCTAATACCTTTTTATTATTTATTAGTTTTTCAATTTCTTCAATTTTCATTAGCCTTCTCCGAATTTAATTTATTCTAACATCTTTTTTTTTTTTCTTCAACTTTGTATTAAATAATTCTCTTTTTATCTTTTTTATATTAAATTATTCGCTTTTATATTAAATTTTTTGACTTTTAAATTTAAAATACTTATAATAAAGAAAACCTCTATAGTGAACACTTATGAATACAGAAAACATAAATTTTAAACATGGCAAGCTTTTTTTAAATGGTAATAGTAAAATTATAGAAATTTTATTATCAAACATTTCAGAAGATATTAGATTATGTGTAATTGGAAAAGAAGATATTCAGGTTAATACAACTTTACAAAGAATATTTAATGAAACTTCTGATATAAAAACTATTTGTTATGCATTAAGATTTAATTATGATTTAATTGTTATTAACAATATGGAAATTAATAACATTTCCGATGTTAATGATATTATAAGGACAGTAGACTGTGGACATTCTGTTATATTATTAAATTGTAAAATTTCTAATATAAATTTATTTAAAGAAATACTTGAAGAAAATTTTATTGTTGATTTAAGCTCTTTTGTTTTAAAAGATAAATTAAGAGAATTTTAATTCTATGGATGAACAAATATATTTAAAAGATGATTTGAATTCTTTTGTTAATTCAAATATAAATTTTGATATAACTAATGAAAAAGAAATTATTATTCATGATGCTATTTCAATATTTAAATATCTCTATAATAATAACAAATTACATTTTTCTCTTGATAATATTTTGGAACTAAGTCTCAATTTTAATTCAAATAATATAAGCCTTTTTTTGATTAAAAATATTGATTTTAACGTTAAAAAAACATTTTATAAAGCAGCAAGTGGTTCTAATCCAAAGATAATTAATTATATTATTAATAATTTTGATTTTAATCCCGATTTTAATAATCATGAAGTTTTATTTTTATTGCTTATTAATAATAATATTCCTATAATTAGAGAAATCACTAAACATAAAAATTACTCTTTTGTTGATAATCATAAAATGGAAATATTATATGAGAAATATGAATCTTCTAATTTTAATTTAACAAAAACGGAATCTGCTATTCATGAAGAGCTTTTTTGTTTGTTTTATTTTATTCCTGAAATAAGAATGCATTTAATTAATTTTATTAATTATTTTTTTGAAACTAAAATAAATAAAGTTATTTATAATAAAAGTTTTTATACAAATTTAATGAATAAAATAAGAATTAATGAATTTTAATTGTTTTTTTTATTTGTTTATTATATAATTAATTATCGAAATAAGGATTATAATGAATATATACAATGAATTTATTAAAGCAATTAAAAGTGAAAATGTTGATGCCATTAAGTTTTTTTTAAACTTTAAAAACTTTAATCCTACATATGAATGTAATTATGCTATTCGATTAGCAGCTTTTTTAGGAAATAATCAATCTTTAATTACTCTCTTAAATGATCAAAGAATAGATCCTTCTGATGTTGATAATTTTGCTGTTATTGAAGCAATCAAACAAGAAAATACAGAAACACTTCAAATATTATTAAATGATTACAGAATAAAAAAAGAAAAAATAAATAATGAATTATTAATTAAATTAGCACTCGATAGTAAAAATTTATCTATCATTAAAGTATTAATTAATCACGAAAAAACAAATCCTATTACAAAAGACCTTATTGATCTTATTATATTTGACTATAAATCAAAAAAGAATATTATTTCAATTTTGTTTAATAATAAAATCATTTATGATTATTTTAAAAATAACCATCCCAATCATTATAAAACGATATTTAAAATAATAATACAGAGAAAGGTAAATGAATTTTAAATGAATATTAATGAAAAATTCATTGAAGAAATAACAAAAGGTAATATTCATAATGCTAAACTTATTATGCAGGATAAGAAATTAGATCCTGCCTGTCTTGATAACCTAGCTATTAAATTAGCTGCACGAGATGGACATTATGAATTGATTAAATTACTTTTAAAAGATGAAAGAGTTAATCCTGCTCATTTGACAAACATAGCCATCAGATTAGCAAATAAACATAAATTTTATAATATAGTTTGTCTTTTGTGGAATGACAAAAGAGTTAAAAATTCTCTTGAAAATGATGATAAAAATTTATATAATAAACTAATTGCAAAAGATAATATAGAGAGATTTTAATGGATGCTCAAGAGAGATTTTTAGATGCTATTGAAAATAACAATGTTGATGAAATTAAAAATATTTTAGATAATAATCTCTATAATCCTGATTCATTTAATGATTGGGCTATTCGCTTCAGTTCTCAAAATGGATATTTAGATATAGTCAAATTACTTTTAAATGATAATAGAGTTGATCCTTCCGCTGATTGTAATTCTTCTCTTAGAGGTGCTGCCGCTAAAGGATATACTGAAATTGTAGAACTTTTACTTCGTGATGATAGAGTTGATCCCACTGATAGATACAATGAAGCCATTCAAGTCGCTAATGAAAGAAATCATACAGAAATAGTTAATCTTATTTGGAAACATAAAAAAGTTAAAAAATTTATTGAAATTGATGATCCTAAATTATATGCTAAATTAATTACAAAAGATAAAGTAGAGCGATTTTAATGGATATCCAAAAATTATTTATTCAGTATATTGTAGAAAATGATATTGAAAATATATCTTTAATGTTAAAAAATAAAAAAATAGACCCTGGTTTTAATAAAAATCAAGCTCTTCAAATGGCTTGTAATAAAGGTTTTACTGATATTGTTAAATTACTTTTAAGTAATAAAAATATAGATCCTGCTTATATTGATAATTATCCTATACAAATTGCTTCTTATGAAGGACATCTTGATATTGTAAAATTACTCCTTAATGATAAAAGAGTTAATCCTTCTGATAGACAAAATGAACCTATTCAAATGGCTTTTAGATATAAAAATATTGATATAATCAATCTTTTATGGAAAGATAAAAGAGTCAAAGGTACTCTTCAAAATGACAATAAAGAACTGTATAATGAGTTAATTAAAAATGATACTAAAGAAAAGATTGAGGATTTCTAATGAGCATTCATGATAAAGTGGTTCAATATATTGATAATGGAAACCTTAATGCTGTCATGTCTTTATTAAATACTAATAATATTGATAAAATTGATTACAATCATGCTATTAGACGTTCTGCTTTATTTAATCGTTTGGATATTATTAAATTTCTTTTTTCTTTTGAAAATATGAACTCTGTTGATAATAACGGATATGCTTGTCAATTAGCAGTTGAAAAAGGTCATATAGAAATTGTTAAATTTTTAATAAACCATCCTAAATTTAAACCTAATAAAGAATATTATTTATCTTTTATCTTAGCAATTGAATATGGTCAAAATGAAATAGCTAAAACTCTTTTAGAAGTCAATTCCATAAGAAATATTATTAAATTAGAAGATCCTGAAAATTATGATAGATATGTTATTAAAATTAAAATGGAAGTTTTTTAACTTTATTTGACTTTTTTTCTAATTATTTTATAATCTCAGAATCAAAAGGTTATAATCATGGATATCAAAACACTTATTTCGTTAAAAACTAAAATTGAATCATTATCTTTCAAATTAAATAATTTTAATTTTTTAGAAAAATCTTTAATGTTTATTTTTGGAATTTCAATCTTTGTCGCGTTTTTATTTATAGGTGTTTCATTTATTTTTTGGATTGATAACAGTACTTTCTTATTTAGCTTCCCTTTTATGTTAACAATTTGCTCTTTAATATTTATTAGTATGTTTTTTATTTTTAAATCACTTTCAAAAAAGAAATCAAAATTATTTAGAAAATTACATTCTAGTTTTATTACTGGATTAAAATTTAATTCTTCTAAATACATACAAAATACTATTGATTCACTAACAACAGAGGAAATCACTTTTTTAGAATCTATTTATTTAAACAAAAAAGAAAACGAATTATTAACTTCTGCTTTAAATAAAACAATAATAGATGCTTCAAAAAATATTAATAAAAAAGAGCTTAGTCTTATTTTAAATTCTATTAATGATAAAGAGTTGAAATATGAAATTATTGAAAATTATAAAAATCAAATAGAAGAAGAAATAAAAATCAGTAAAAATGTTATAAAAAGTATATAATTAATCTCGTTCAAAACTTAAATATTGATTATTAGTATATATCTTGATATAATCTCAAAATATAAACAACATGGTAAGTTTTTATGAATTTTGAAATTAGTACAGTTGAAAGAGAAATATTAGATTACTTCTACATTAATAAGATATCAGAAAATGAAGCATTAAATTTTATAAAAAAATTTAACTGGTTTAATGAACCAATATTGAAAAATTATAAAGAGCAACTATATATATATAAACTACAAAAGTTTATTGAAGATGACGATATTGAAAATGTTATTTCTCTTTTAAATGAAAAAGAATTAAATATTGATCTTAGCTGGTCTGTTGAATTTGCTTTTGATAATATTGAAATCGTAAAACTACTTCTTGAAGATGAAAGAGTCGATCCTTCTGTTGCTAATAATTATTCTTTTCAAATCTCTTCTGAATATGAAGATCTTGATACATTAAAATTACTATTAACTGATAATAGAGTTAATCCTGCATGTTCGAGTAATTTTGCTCTTAAAACAGCTTATAGAAGAAAAAATACAGAAATGATTCAGGTTTTATGGAAAAGCAAAAAAGTTAGAAATGAAATTTTTAATGAAAATATTGAAATTTATAATAAGATAAACACCTTATATAATGTAGATATTTTTTGATTTTTTATTTTACTTTTCTCTCAATTTTTATTATAATATACATACGCTTTAAAACATTAGGATAACAAATTGAAGAACCTTATTACTCAACATTATTCAAAAGAAAAATTGGCTTTCTTTAAACAAGAAAACAATCCTAATGTCGATCTCGAAACCC
>Ga0208830_1001542_pt1 | contig 10066 bp, 8 predicted proteins | sample DeeseametaMP2634_FD_184169 | JGI IMG/M metagenome (GOLD analysis project Ga0208830, IMG submission 184169) | Marine microbial communities from the Deep Atlantic Ocean - MP2634 (SPAdes) | ecosystem: Environmental > Aquatic > Marine > Oceanic | place: Northeast of Antigua and Barbuda, North...
AAGAGCAGGCTAGCGACGGATCCCGAATTCATATTCAATCCTGTTGTTATTTTGTACCTGAATAAGTATCACGTGGTTTTTCAAAACACAACAAAGCAGCATAAAAAACCACTAAAAATTGAATAAAACCCACCAAAAATGAAACTTAATGCATTATTTTTAAATAAATTTGCAACAAAAGCATATTTTAGGAATTAGCATAAGCGTTGCCGATGCCAGCAATCTACGTTTACGTTCATTTATACTCACACCTTAATGAAAGCCTATATTTTCCGTAAAGTCACTGTCTAGCTGTTTAGCGAAATCTTTCGCATGCACCGCCATAAAAGTTATAAAACAGCTATTTGCGAACGAAGTAGTATTTTCCGTGGCGTCGCCCGATTTAACCACGACATAGATATGCATACTTGACGCACCAGTGTGTACCAACGATGCGGTTATCTCAACTAACTGGCCTACTTTTATAGGTTTTATGAAACGTATGCCATTGGCAGACACCGTGACGCAGTAACATTTGGACCACTGCGCGGCATAGGCTGCTTGGTCAATCCATTTCATTAAGCAGCGATAGAGAGCATGCCACCGTGAACGTTACCGCCAAAGTTCACATCGGTAGGTTCTGCTAAAAATCGAAAAGTAGTAGAGGAATGTGCCATAGCGTACCTCGCGCTTTACTGGTGTTAGACAAATTAAGTTTAGCTTAAATTTTAAACATCGCGCTTAGGCGAAAGTGGAGAGAACAAAAATAAAAGGAGTAGAAATGAAAAACCCACCTAAAAAGGTGGGTTTTTCAATATGGCGCGTGTGGAAGGATTCGAACCTCCGACCGCCTGGTTCGTAGCCAGGTACTCTATCCAGCTGAGCTACACACGCGTAAACTTGTGTACTTTTGAATTCTACCTCAAAAGGTGACGCTTTAAAATAAGTGGCGCGTGTGGAAGGATTCGAACCTCCGACCGCCTGGTTCGTAGCCAGGTACTCTATCCAGCTGAGCTACACACGCGCAAAACTTGTTGTTGGCCGTCACTGCCAACGAATAATGGCGGAGAGGGAGGGATTCGAACCCTCGATACGCGTATATGCGTATGGTTCCTTAGCAGGGAACTGGTTTCAGCCACTCACCCACCTCTCCTTGACTGCGGGGTGCATTTTACGGATTCATTGGCCTGAGTCAAACCTTTTTTATAAAGAAATTGTTCACCCGCTGCCATTTTAAACGATTCGAGCAAAAAACCAGTAATTTGTTCGCAATACAAGCAATTGAACCGAATTTTATTTAACGATGCTCGTTAATTTGCATTTGAATATGCGCAGCTTCATTGCAGTTTTAACTGACCCGCCTTAATAATTTAGTCAATTTTTCAAAAATAATATCAAAAAGTTTTGAATTTATTTGTTCATAACCAAGTACGCTGATTCGTATTACTTACTTAAGTTATTTAAAAACGCTCCAAAATCTCTGATAAAGTGGTTAATGTCTCGATTTAAAAATCGTCCACCCAGAAGGCATTGTGCTAGAAAAAAGCTGTGCACGACCCGGAGACTTAACTTGGTCGTTAGCGCGAGACATCACAACGTCATTTCTGGCGAAATAGAACAGAAACAATAGACTTGCGCTAAAGCCCGATAAGATTTACTCACTTAAAACAAAAAAGGCCAGCGTAAGCTGACCTTTTCCAATGAAGCGTATAATGCAATTATTCTGCAGAGCCTGGCTGACCGCCTTTTTCTGCTTGAATGCGCATGTATATCTCTTCACGGTGCACAGAAACTTCTTTTGGTGCATTCACACCGATACGTACCTGATTCCCTTTTACACCTAGTACGGTAACGGTTACATCGTCACCAACCATAAGCGTTTCACCAACTCGACGAGTCAAAATAAGCATTCGCTTGCTCCTGTTCCTTAATACTGAACATCATCCATTAAGATTTGCCAACCCATCGGCACGACCCGATGGAAGCGACAGTGATTCCATGTTTCTGCGTCACTTCAAAAACTCACTGTTATACACAAAAATAATTATAGCTTATCTTGTAACCAAGCGTTAACCGAATCTAGCGCCTGGCCCAAGTTTTCAGGCTGGTCACCGCCTGCCTGTGCCATATCTGGACGACCGCCCCCTTTGCCACCTACTTGTGATGCGACAAAGTTAACTAGCTCGCCCGCTTTAACTTTACTAGTGAGGTTTTTAGTAACGCCAGCAATAAGATTCACTTTCGCGTCATTAGCCACACCTAATACTACGATCCCTTCACCAATTCGGTTTTTAATGTCATCCATCATTGAACGCAATGACTTCGCTTCAACACCTTCCAAATTCGCAATAAGAACTTTAACGCCATTTATCTCTACTGCATTACTAAGCATATCAGCACCTTGCTGACTCGCCAGTTTTTGTTTCGCAGAATTGAGCGCTTTTTCTAGTTCTTTAGTCTGATTTTGCAGAGAAACTACGCGATCAAGTACATTTTGGCTGTCTGTTTTCAATAACGCAGACAATGAAGACAGTGTCGCTTGTTGGGTTTGCACGACTTCAAGTGCATGCTCGCCAGTAACTGCTTCGATACGTCGAACGCCCGATGCAATACCCGCTTCACTGGTAATTTTAAACAAGCCAATATCACCAGTACGTGTAACGTGAGTACCACCACATAGCTCAACAGAGAATGGCCCCATGGTTACCACGCGAACTTTTTCGTCGTACTTTTCACCAAATAGCGCCATTGCGCCTGATGCTTTGGCTTCATCTAAATCCATTAGTTCAGTTGCTAGCGTGTGATTTGCACGTATTTCTTGGTTAACTCGTCTTTCGATCTCAGCAAGTTGCTCAGCTGTTACTGCCTCAAAATGCGAGAAGTCAAAACGCATGCGCGGCGCTTCAACCAATGAACCTTTCTGAGTTACGTGCTCACCTAAAATTTCACGCAGTGCTGCATGAAGTAAATGCGTTGCGCTGTGGTTCTTTTTAATGGCTTCACGATTTGCTGCATCAATCGCTGCGGTTGCCGTATCACCTTTAGATACCGAACCTTTAGCAATACCTTTGTGTGCAAACGCATTACCCATTTTTTGGGTATCGGTAACAATGAATTCACCGTTTGCCACGCGAAGCACACCTTTATCTCCAGCCTGACCACCGCTTTCAGCGTAGAACGGTGTGCTGTCTAATACCACAACGCCTTCTTGACCGTCTTCAAGCTTCTCAACAAACGCATTGTCGGCAATAAGTTCAACCACATTCGCCTGGCCTTCTACATCGGTGTACCCAGTAAATGAGGTTGTGTGGTCAATGGCGAGTTTACTATTGTAGTCTGCACCAAAGTTGCTAGCCTGCTGTGCACGGGCACGCTGTGCTTGCATAGCAGCTTCAAAACCTTCTTCGTCAATCTTAAGGTCGTGCTCACGTGCTACATCATTGGTTAAGTCAGTAGGGAAACCATAGGTGTCGTAAAGCTTGAACACTACGTCACCCGGCACTGTGTCGCCTTCTAGAGTTTCTAATGTATCGTTTAGGATAGCCATACCACGGGCTAACGTTTTGCTAAACTGCTCTTCTTCAACACGTAGTACTTTTTCAATTACCGGTAGCTGGTCTACAAGTTCTGGATACGCTTCACCCATTTCTTTGGCAAGTGATGCTACAAGCTTATAGAAGAAAATATCGTTTGCGCCAAGCTGATAGCCGTGGCGGACAGCGCGACGAATAATGCGACGTAATACGTATCCGCGCCCTTCATTTGATGGCATAACGCCATCGCAAATTAAGAAGCTGCACGAACGAATGTGATCGGCGATAACCCGTAGCGATTTATTTTCTAAATCTTCGCTTCCAACAATTGATGCTGCTGATTTGATCAAGTTTTGGAAAAGGTCGATCTCGTAGTTGCTGTGCACGTTCTGCAAGATAGCGGAAATACGCTCTAGGCCCATACCGGTATCGATTGAAGGCTTAGGGAGTGGCTCCATGGTACCGTCAGCTTGTTTGTTAAACTGCATAAATACCAGGTTCCAAATTTCGATAAAGCGGTCGCCGTCTTCTTCTGGTGTTCCCGGAGGACCTCCCCAAATGTGCGCACCGTGATCGTAAAAGATTTCAGAACAAGGACCACATGGACCGGTATCGCCCATAGACCAGAAGTTATCTGACGTACTAATGCGAATAATCTTTTCTTTTGGAACACCAATATGGTTTTCCCAGATGTCGAAAGCTTCGTCATCTTCAGAATAAACGGTGACTAAGAGCTTTTCTTTTGGCAAACCAATTTCTTTGGTAAGGAAATTCCACGCAAACTCTATCGCTTCTTTTTTGAAATAATCGCCAAAGCTGAAATTACCCAGCATTTCAAAAAAGGTATGGTGACGCGCAGTGTAACCTACGTTCTCAAGGTCGTTATGCTTACCACCTGCGCGAACGCAGCGCTGTGACGATACCGCACGGGTATAGCTGCGTTTTTCCGCACCTAAAAAACAGTCTTTAAACTGGTTCATGCCCGCGTTAGTAAAAAGAAGTGTGGGATCATCTGCCGGAACCAGTGACGAGCTCGCCACCGCTTGGTGGCCATGGCTTTTAAAATAATCGATAAACTTGTTACGTAAGTCAGCAGTTGATAATGTCATTGAAAACCTAACTTCCTTTATTCTATTTTTGAAACGTGCGATTTGCCTGTTCTAATGAGCTTTATAATCGGGGCAGTTTGCGAATACGCAATACGCTTATCCTCGCTATAATTCTCTGGATAATTAAAATGCACACAAATTTGCGCAACAATACCATGGATAACGCAATTTTGTTAAGTGTAACGGGGAGAAGATAGGCTCAAATTTCACTTTAAGTAGACGAAAATAGCCAGTATTCATAAAACGAATCGCCAACGGCATCTATTTGTCGGTCAACATGAGCGTAAACCAGCCGTTTTAGCTAGATTCGTTTGCGCTTACCGCATATTCAATGTGATCTTGGTAAAAGCCACGATATTGAAGAAATTGTTTCTGCTTTTGTCTCAACGCGAATTCGTTTTCATAAAACTCGCCAAACTTTTTCTCTTTTACTTTTTTAGCACTTTCAAACCAGTCAGCGTCAATCTCTCTCATTGCGTGTTCTGCAGTACTTTCATCTACACCGTATTGCTGTAAGTCTAATTTAATTGCGCGGGGTCCCTTCCCTTTCAAATACAGTGCGCGAGCTCGGCTTTCTGCAAATCTAGCATCGCTTTGGATATCAGCATCTTTGAATTCCTCCAGAATAGGCATGAAAGCATCACTCGCTATTCCCTTCTGCTGCAACTTTCGCATAATCTCGTTAAAGCTATGCTCTCGTCGTGCCAGCATGCGAGTAATCGCGTCGGTAATGATTTTTCGGTCGAACTCTGACATTTTTGTAAACTTACTCTTCTGTATTAAACGTAGAAACCGCGTTATTTTAGCGTTAATTACTCGTACATTGCGACTATCTAGCGTTTTACGCACTTAACCTCTACATGATGTAAACTGCATGACAGCATCCAACTATCGCATAACAATAATAGATTCGATTGAACAGATCTCTAAAGAGCGCTGGCAATACCTCGCAAAAGAATCGGGTCCTTTCGTTTCTTATGAATTTTTACATGCGCTAGAACGCAGCGGCTCGTGCAGCAATGAATCTGGGTGGCAGCCTTGCCATATCGCTATAGCGAGAGGTAAGCATGAGGCTGCAAATCTTGTTATTCCTGGCTACCTGAAAACTCATAGCTACGGTGAATACGTGTTCGACCACGCGTGGGCTAATGCTTATGCACAGCACGGTCTCGACTATTATCCTAAATGGATATCTGCCATCCCCTTCACCCCCGTAACAGGTTCTAGACTACTTTCTGATGGGCACATTGCGCTTACTCCGTCACTTTTAAGTGAACTAGAAAATACATTAACAGCGTATGTAGAGTCCGTATTTGGTGAGGCTTTATCATCTTTTCATTGGCTATTTCCCAATGAAAGCACCTCGGCTCAACTCATTGGTAAAGGCGAGACTGAGACCAGTGAATTAGCCGATGATTTGCTTAATGACCAATTCAAAGTTCAACCCAGTATTCCCAACCATTACCTGACCCGATACGCGGTTCAGTTTCAGTGGCATAACTACGGTTATGGTGATTTCGACGATTTTCTTAACGCGCTTACCTCCCGCAAAAGAAAAGATATCAAGAAAAGTCGACGTAAACTGAACGAGCAAGGCGTCCGCTTTACCCATTATACCGGCAGTAAGATTAGTCCAGAGACACTGCAGTTTTTCACAAAGTGTTACAAAGCAACCTATTTAAAACGAAGCGGTCACGTGGGATATTTGAATGATGTGTTCTTTGAGCAGCTTGTCAAGACCATGAGCGAGAACATGCTTATAGTGACGGCAATAGAGAATGAGGTAGCAGTAGCCAGCGCCCTCTTTTTCTACGATGATACAGGACTGTATGGCAGATACTGGGGAGCGCTGAAAGAAATAGACGGGTTACATTTTGCCTGCTGTTATTTTGAAGGCATTGAATTCGCCATTGAGAAAAAGCTATCGCTTTTTAATCCCGGCACCCAAGGTGAACATAAAATACTTCGAGGCTTCGAGCCCATTTATTGCCGTTCTCATCACAAATTACAACATCCGTCGTTTCACACTGCTGTAGCAGACTTTTTACAGCGAGAAACGCCACATATCGCAAGCTATTTTAATCAGGCACGGAATGCTTTACCGTTTAACAAGGAATTTGTGCCTACTTTAAAAACAACGAGTGTCACTGCACCTAACGACGACACTTATAATCACAACGAGAAAAACGATGAAATATAAACTTCTTGCCGTAGCGATTGCGGCATCTTTGGGACTTGCTGGTTGCGGTCAGCCTGAACAAGCCCAAGAACAAACCAGCAATGTTGAAGCGCCAGAAATGAAGGGCGAAGCGGAACTAGGCTCTTTTGGCGTAGACTTGACCGCTCGTAATGAAGCGGTAAAACCTGGTGATGACTTCTTCATGTACGCGAGCGGTACATGGTACGACAACTACGAGCTGCCCGCTGACAAAACTCGCTACGGCGCGTTTACGGGTCTTGCAGAGCGTAGTGAAGAGCAAGTTAAAAACATCATTGATGGGCTAATGGAAAAGTCTTCTCTAAATGCAGAAGAAAAGCTTGTTCACGACTTTTTCGTTGCTTATATGGATACAGATACCATCAACGAAAAAGGTATTGAGCCAATTAAAGACGTACTCACGTCTATCGATAGCATTGAAAACAAAACTGACCTAACCAAAGCATTTGGTAACAGCTGGTTAGTAGGCTCAACCACGCCAATTGGCGGCGGTATGTGGTACAACCGCCTTGACCCAAATGAATACCAATTAAGTGTTGGTGTTGGTGGTTTAGGCCTTCCTGATCGCGACTACTACCTGAGCGATAGCGAACGTTTTGTTAAAATTCGTGAAGCTTATGTAGCGCACATCGAGCAGATGCTAAATTTTGCAGGCGAAGAAAACGCAGCTGAAAAAGCGGCTAACATTCTTGCCCTTGAAACACAAATTGCAGAAATTCAGTGGCCTCGCGAAAAACGCCGTGACCGCGATCTTACTCTCAACCAGATTGAACGTAGCAAGCTGTCTGACGAGTACCCTGGCTTTGATTGGGATACGTATTTTGCTCAAACCGGTTATAAGGTACCTGAGCTAAATATTACACAGCCTGAGCCAGTAAAAGACGTTATTAAAATTATTAACGAAGCTGATCTAGCTGATTGGAAATCGTATTTGAAATATCACACTATTTCAAACAATGCGGATTTCCTTTCTGAAGATATCTACCTAGCCAACTTTGACTTCTTTGGTCGTACACTAAGCGGTCAGCAAGAGCCTCGTCCTCGTTGGAAGCGCGCAGTTAGCCAAATGTCTGGTACTGAGTCACTGGGTTTTGCTATCGGCAAGATTTACGTAAACGAATACTTCCCAGAAAGCTCAAAAGAGCAAATGGCAGAGCTGGTTGAAAACTTGCGTACAGCACTAGGTGAGCGTATTGAAAACCTAGACTGGATGAGCGAAGAAACCAAGGTAAATGCCAAAGAAAAGCTAATGGCATTTAACCCTAAAATTGGCTACCCAGACGAATGGCAGTCTTTCGACGGCGTAACCATCAGCGACAAAGACTTAGTAGGCAATGTTCGAAACCTACGCACATTCTTCCAAGACCAATCGGTAGAACGTGAGCTAGAGAAAACGGATCGCAATCGCTGGGGTATGACACCGCAGCGCGTTAATGCCTACTACAATAGCTCGTTCAATGAAATTGTATTCCCAGCGGCTATTTTGCAACCACCATTTTTTGATCCAAACGCCGACGCAGCAGTTAACTACGGTGCAATCGGTGCGGTAATTGGTCACGAAATGGGACATGGTTTTGACGATCAAGGCTCGAAGTCAGATGCAAACGGTATTCAGCGCAACTGGTGGACCGATGCTGACCGCGCAGCGTTTGAAGAAAAAGCAGATATGCTAGCCGAGCAATACAGCCAGTACGAGCCTATCGAAGGTAACTTCGTAAATGGTCGCAACAGCTTGGGTGAAAACATTGGTGACGTGGGTGGTCTAGCCATGGCTTACCACGCCTACAAACTTAGCCTTAACGGCAAAGAAGCACCGGTAATTGACGGCCTAACAGGCGATCAGCGTTTCTTCCTTGCATGGGCACAAGTGTGGAAAGAAAAACGCACTGAAGAAAGCATGCTGAATCAACTTCGCGCGGGTACACACGCGCCAGGTCGTTATCGTGCACAAGCGCCAAGAAACCATGATGCATGGTATGAAGCGTTTGACGTGAAACCAGGTGATGCACTTTATCTTGCGCCTGAAGAGCGCGTAAGAATTTGGTAACTCACTGAGTTAAGCACTTTGTGAGCACATGCTAGCTTCTCGCGCCGGATAGCGATTTGTATCTGGCGCCAGCTAATACCAGTCCGCATAGCTCATTTAGAAAGTGTAGATAATTAAAAAAGGCGGTTCGACTTATCTCGAACCGCCCTTTTTATTTTTCTAATCAGTATTCGATCAGTGGTACTTATACGCCAGCCGCGAGTACTTGTTTAACTTCCGTTTGCTTATTTATCTTCCGTATTGGGCAACTAAATCGCGAACGTATTGCTTACAACGGGCTACAGCTTCTGAAAAATCACCGTTACCCACACTGCCCATGGAATAACGCAGCCAATACCCATCAATTAATGCAGCGGTAGACGCAGCGGCGTTTTTGACCTGCTCAGATTTAAGTAGCTTGCGGTAACTAAACGCTAAATTACGCTCTAAGCGTTTGTGGTTAATACACTGCAAACGATGCAAGCCTTCGTTGTGAAGTGACAATGCCCAGAAGTTAAACCAGGTATTGGTAGCGGAACTCGCCCCTTGCGTTTGTGAAAAGTTATTTTCAATAATGAAATCTATCCGCTCTAGGGGATCGTCAATACGCTGCGTGATTTTTAGCGCATCGAGGAGGTGGCGCATCGTTGCTTCAATTAAACCTTGCTTGTCACCAAAATAGTGACTGATTATCCCTGAAGAAAGCCCAGCTCTTTTGCTAATTAAGCTAATCGTTGTACCGTGATAGCCAACTTCTGCCATCACTTCTAGCGTTGCTTCTATTAATTGCTTCTTGCGAACTGGCTCCATTCCCACCTTGGGCATGCTACAACTCCAAACCTTAAATCTAAAAAATAACCTGCGACCGCACAATGCCGCCGCAGGCATGATATCACGATTAAAAGGTTAAGCGTGCGTTGACTGCAACAGCGCGAGGTGCGCCAATCCAAAATGCACCTGGTGCAATGGTAGACGCATAGTCTTCATCAAAAAGATTGTTTACTGTTAAACGCACTTCTAGCTCTTCAGCACCTGGACCAATGTTTTCGATAAAGCCGCCAATATAGAAGTCGCTAACGATATAGTCATCAACTTGTGCTGCATTATCAATATCCAGGTAGCGGCTATCAACGTACTTGGTAGACAGGCCTGCAAAGAAGTTATCGCGTGCCCAATCAAGGCTAATTACCGCCATAGTGTC
>Ga0208830_1001545_pt1 | contig 10061 bp, 6 predicted proteins | sample DeeseametaMP2634_FD_184169 | JGI IMG/M metagenome (GOLD analysis project Ga0208830, IMG submission 184169) | Marine microbial communities from the Deep Atlantic Ocean - MP2634 (SPAdes) | ecosystem: Environmental > Aquatic > Marine > Oceanic | place: Northeast of Antigua and Barbuda, North...
CCAATTAAAAAATATTGACGGTTTAAATAATTTAACAGAGTTTGGTAATTCATATCATGAACCAGGATATAACAATCGAGATTACGGTGGTAATCCTGGTGTTATTAGTACTAATTTAGATTTAAGAAATAATAAATTAGAAAACATAAATGGTTTAATTGGATTAAAAAGAATGAATTACTCACATCTATATATAAATAATAACCCCACTTTAACTAATATTTTTGGTATTTCTAATTTAGAAAAGATAGATAACTTTACACATACTCATTGGCGTTTAGCAAATAGTACAAGTTTTTCTTATTCGGTTTCTCATAAATATTATATGTTCGTTGATGACCCAAATCAATATACAGTAAAACCAGAAATAAATACGCCATTCTGTCAAGCCGTTGTCAATGGAGATGTTAACATAAGATTAGGGAATGATACAAGTGTAGTTGTTACCCCTGCTGAAATATGTAATATTACGGATGAATGGCTTTCATTTTTCCATGATTATGAACAAATTTTATGGAAAGTAGAACCTGCATTAATTGATTCAGAAAATTTAACAATAGAATTATCAGGAAATGCTATTGATAATACAATGTTACCAACAGTAGACTTTTCTTTTTCTACTCCTTATATAATAGATATGTCAAATAATAATATTGATAATATTGATTTCATGACTACATTAACGGATGTAAGAGAATCTTTAAATGTTTCAGGAAATGATGTAACTAATGTAAATGGATTATCTAATTTATTAAATGCAAAATCATTAAACTTGTCTAATAATGCAAATCTTATAGATATAACTGGAATATCCAATTTAGTAACAGGCACTGTTTATTTTGATGCTCCTACTCAATATATTAATAAACCACTTCTAGATTCTGCTTTCTGTCAAGCAATCATTTCAGGTGATGTTATTGCAAATGTAATTGATGAAAATCAAAATCAAATAAGAGTAACAGAATTTGAAATGTGTGATTCAAGTGAAGCTTGGTTACAATTCCTAAAAGATAATGGACAAGCAACAGAGTTAAGTCAATTATCTGAATTAAATAATCAAGAAACACCTATTAATTTATCTAATAATAATTTTGCTGATTCTGATTTACCGCTTGGTGCTTTAAATATAGCTAATTTATTAAACTTTGATATTTCAAATAATACATTAACTACTATTAGATTCTTACAAGGTTTAAATAATTTATCTAGTGATTTAAATGTGTCAAATAATAATTTAACAAACTTAATAGGTTTAGAAAATTTAAATATATCAGGAAATTTATATATAAATGGTAATAATTTAAATGATATAACAAGTTTAAATAACTTAACTACAATAAATGGTACTTTTGATTTATCTAATAATATTAATCTTCTAGATTTAACTGGAATAGAAAATATTAATAACATATCAGGTGATTTATTAATTGACGATCCAATACAATATACAGTAAAACCAGATGTAAGCAGTAATTTCTGTAATGCTGTTGCTAATGATTCTTTCCAAGTTATTGTAAAAGAAACAACAAGAGTTGTAGATGTTAATGAAATATGCTCTACAACAGATGAATGGCTTGCTTATTTCTTTGAAAATAATATTTTAACTGATAATTTAACGTTAGAAGATTGGAATACAAATAGCTTAACAATTGATTTATCAAATCAGCAAATTATAGATTCTGATTTACCACAATCTTTAATTTCAATAAATAATCTATATGATTTTGATTTAAGTGATAACTCTATTACTCATATTGATTTTATGGAAAATGTTGAAGTAGCTAATAATTTGAATTTTACTAATAATAATCTTGAAAATGTAAATGGATTAGCCAATCTTAATACTGTTAATGATAACCTAGATTTACAAGGTAATTTGGTATTGACTGATATAACTAGATTAGGCAATCTAAGTGATGGTGTAATTTACTTAAATAACCATGAACAGTATATTAATAAACCTAATGTATCAACACCATTCTGTGAAGAAATAATAAAAAATCAAAACAATACACAAGGTTTATCAGAAGACGAGGCATATTTCAAAGTAGGAGAAATATGTTCATCTACAAATTCTTGGATAACATATTTCTATGAAAATAACCAAATGTTAGAATATGCCTATATAAATGATTTAGAAACCAATAATATTGAGTTAGATTTTAGTGGAAACAATATAGATAATTCACTAATCCCAAGTGACTTATTAAATGTATCTTCTATCTATAAAATTGATTTTTCAAATAATAATATAACAAATATTAATTTCTTTGGTGGATTAGATAATATTAGAGACACATTAGATTTAAGCCTAAATAGTTTAATAGATGTAAATGGATTATTCTCATTAACAAGAGCAAATAACTTATTCTTAAATGGAAATAATTTAACTGATATTTCTGGATTAGTTAATTTGAGTGAATTAACTGGATATTTATATTTAAATAGCAATCCTAATTTAGAAAATATTAGTTATATTGAAAATATTCAAAGAAATGATGCTAATTATCCAATATATATAGATAATCCTGCTCAGTACACTACTAAGCCTGATATTAACTCAAATATTTGTTTAGCAATAGATTCTGGTAGTGTAACAATTATTAATGCAGAAGATGGAAGTAATGTAACAGTTGAAGATTTATGTGATACTGGTGGACTTACTATAAGACAAGATGGTTTTGTTGAAGGAATTGATAGTGATTATACATTATTCGATAACACAAAAGTTATTAGTGTTGGTGATAAAAAGTATTTTGAATGGGAATACGAAACAGGTGGTGATCCTTCAACTCAACTCGGTGTTGGTTTTTCTTCAAATCCGACTTCTCATAAAAATAACTGGATAGGTTATTATAATAATGCATTTGCTTATTGGGGATACGGCTGGCAAGGTGATGTTGATACTACCAGTAATCCTATTATTGATAATGATTCTAGTCCTATAATGGGAATGGCAATAGATTATAGTCTGCCACAAATGGAAATATCAATATATGTAAATGGTAAATTACAATATACTAAGAAATATACAGGAAGTAATGTAGATTTATATTTAGGAGTTTCAAGATATTATTCTGGTACACCACCGCATAGAATGATTCATGGAAATGATATTAATTATTTACCTGCTGGATTTACTACTTTTTAATTTTATAAATAAAGAAAATTAGTTATAGTTATACGCTTTAATTAATTTTTTTTTGCTATACAATTAAATAAAGTTATTTTAAAGGAGTTAAAAATTGAATAGAATTTTATATTTATTAAGTTTTATTTTTTTAGTTACTGGTGTTTATTTTTATGTTAATCATGATGTAGAAAAAGATATAAATTTTTCAAAAGAAGAAGCCAATATAGTTAGCAAAAGTATGCTTCCTATGTTAGTTGAAGAATCTGGAATCAAAATCATTTATGAAAATCCTATTATTGATTTTTCAAATAATAATGCTTTGATTGATTTAAATTTTAAAGTAGAAGGTTTTTCTTTAATTTTTTCAGGTAATGCTAAATTTAATTCAAAATTAACTATCAAAGATAACAAAATTTATTTTTCAGAATTAAATTATAAAAGTTTTAACTTAATTGATAAAGTTGAAGAAAATGAACTTTCAGACGTTTTTATTAAAAAATATAGTGAGTTTATAAAAAATAAAACAATGGAAGGATTAACGATCACTTTAAAAAGAAAACCTATTTATTATTTTAATAATGATAATAATTTTATAAATGATTTTAAGTTAAATGAAAGTCATTTAGTCATTAATACAAGTATATATAATAAAGATTATAAAACATATTATATTATTTGCTTTATTTTTTCTTTTCTTTTACTTTTGATTTCTTTTTTATTTAATAATAATAAAACAAAAAGGATAAGAAATGAGTAAATATTTAACATTATTACTATTATTAATATTTTCAAATAGTATCAATGCAGAACTATTTGTAAAGAAAAAGGTGAAATTTAGCTCTTGTGAACAATTAATTCAAACAGGCAATTATAAGGGTGAAAAAAACTATACCTTATATAACGAAAACAATGATCCTTATGAAGAATATTGTGAAACTCCTTATTATAGTTCTTGTAAGGAAATATACGATAAATTACAAACAAGATTAAATGGTGTTTATGAAATAATAAATAATAACAAAATATATCCTGTCTACTGTAATATGACTGATAATGGTGGTGGTTGGACTATGGTGGTGGCTCAGTATGAAAACAACCCTATTCCTTGGGATGAAGGCATACAGCCAGATTATGATCCAAGCTTAGAAACAAAACAGAGTTTTGCATTAAGTAATGAAGATATACCACAACATAGTGAGATAAGCTATGGACAGGATTTAAACTTAAAACAAAATGTTGCTTTTAATCATGTATATCAAACAGGAAATATACCAATAACTGAAATTATTAATAAATACGATAATGTTAGTTTCTATATTCATAGAAATGAAAGCCATTATTTTGCAGATCATAGGGCTAGACCGACAGCAAGAAAATATTATTCAAACCAGTGGACTTCAACATTAACAATAGATAGTACGGCTGTTAGTAATGCTTTTGCTTTTAGCAGAAAACAAAATGGGGGTATATATACAGGATATGCTTACGATGGAAGAAGAGATAGTATAGTCGATACTAATGCTTGGGTTGTTTGGGTAAGATAATAAAAAAGGAAAAAAATGAAAATACTAATACTAATAATTACTTTAATTATAACAACAAATCTATATGCTGATTTATTTGCAAAAAAGAAAATCAACTTTAATAGTTGTCAAGAGGCATATGAGACTGGCAATTTGAAAGGTGAAGGTATCTATAAAATAAGAAAAGATGGCGTTTTACAAGATATAAGTTGTGTAGAAGATATACAACTTAAGCAAGAATATAACTACTATAATGGAGATGTAAATAATACATTAAATTGGGAAGATACAAGTCATGGCTGTGGTATAGATCAAAATGAAAATAGAGTAGCAGTATATCATAGTTCTTATACTTGTTCAGCAACAGCTAAAACTGGAATAAATTATACAGACAATAATATTGTTGAAATTGAGTTCAATATTCAAAGATTAAACTATGGTTCAAAATATTATAACGAATTTATTGCTTTTGGTATTTTAAATTATCAGTATTTAAGAGGTAGTTATGCAAGAATAGTAATAGGCAATGATGTTTATGGTATAACTAGTTTAGCAGATAATAAAATTAAAATTATAAAAGAGAAGGATAGATATCAATACTATTTAAATGATCAATTTGTAGCTGAAAATACTTATGAATTTAATACAAATAATTCAAATTTTGTAGCTATGTCTAATAATTCAAATATAAAAATTTATAATATTAGTGTAAAAATATATGAGAGAAAATATATCGAAGAATAAGACTACAAATGCATAATAATCATAAATGTTTTTATATAATTTGACTTTATTTCTTCTTTTTGTTATAGTTTAAGCACTTTAAGGGATATACTATGTACAAAATAACTAATCTTCATAACCTACCAAGAAAAGAAACAATCAATCCAGAATTTTTCTTTAATGATTATAAAATAGAAAAAGAATTTTTTAATCATTCTATATTTTTAGATCTAACACAAGCAAAAAAAATAACAAAAGCAAAAAATGAAAAAGAAGTCACTAAAAGTGATTTGGTTGTTTGTGTAAGACATTCTGAAAAATTAAGCGCTTATTATACTCTTCCTTCGGTTTTTATATTAAAAAAAGATTACAAAAAATGTCAAACAATTATAAGGAATTTTTTAAAAGAAAATGTTTATCATAAAATTTTTAAAAAACATGAAACAAAAGTTATTAAAATATTTGATGAACTTAAAATAAGAAATATTGATTATAAAAAATACAAAGATATTATTATTGACTTTGTTGTAGAAGAAAATATAGGTTATGATAACGATATTTTTATGTATACAATAACCAATATTGATAACCAAAAAAAAGAAAGCGTTAATTTTTTTACTGAATATAAAAAAAACTATAATAATAAAGATAATTTAAAAACAAAATTAAAAGGTTCGAAAGAATTCCAAGACTTAAAAAAACTGGTTAGAGAAAAACAAAAAGAATTAAAATTAAAAGAAGAAGAGAAAAAAGAAAAAGCACATAAAGAATGGTCTAATTTTATTAATAAAAAAGAATCCATGATAATAGAAGCCAAAGAATTAATAATGAAAGAAAAAGATGTTATTTTTTCATGTTTTAGTAACCATTCAAAAAAAGAAGTTTTGGCTAAATTTAGATCTACGTTATTATTGAAACTAACAAAAACCAGAGGATATAAAAAAGTTATAAAAGACCATGTTGATAATTTTTTCAATATAGAAGAAAAATATATCCAGTATTTACAAGAAAAGAAACCTAAAATTAATGGATTTAATTTCTCTAATATGCATTCAGAAGATTATGATTACATTATATCAATTATTAATAAACATTTAGAAGAAACTCTATCAGAATTTATATTTAATGATTCTAATCTAATTTTTAATACAAAATATATGAAAGTTAAAGGCGTGTCTTTAAGAATAAATATTGCACTTGATAAAAAACTTTATTCAATAAATGATTTAGAAGAAATAAAAAAATATACAGAAGAAAAAAATTTATATTCAATTACAAAACAAATAATAAAAGAAGAGTCTAACATAAAAGATAAAGAATATATCAACTCTCTATTAAAAATTCATAACGCTGAAATAGACTCTTATTATCAGCGAGAAATTATTGAAGTTGATATAAATGATATTGAAAATTATAAAGATATATTATTTAATAATATTAAAGAACATGTTGTTTTAAAAACTATTAATCCAAATAAAGATCTTTATATTAAATCTTATAATATCAAAAAATCCAATTTATTTAAAATATATAAAGATTTATTTCCAAAAGCAAGAAAAAGAAACAGAGAAATTCTATATTATGCAGGTAAAACAAATAGTGGAAAAACTTATCAGGCTTTTGAAGAATTAAAAAAATATAAAAATGGTGTTTATCTTGCACCATTAAGGTTATTAGCCGTTGAAGGAAAAGAAGAAATAGAAAAACGTGGATTACCTTGTTCTTTCATGACTGGTGAAGAACGTGTGGTTGTTAAAGATGCTAATTTTTTATCTTGTACTATTGAAATGTTAGATGTAAATAAAGAATATGATGTTGCTATTATTGATGAAATTCAAATGATTGATAACTATGATAGAGGTGATGCTTGGTTACAAGCACTAGTAGGTGTTAATGCAAAGAAAATTATTATTGTAGGCTCACAAGAAGTTAAACCATTAATATATAAAATGGCTGAATATTTAGAAGAACCTATTCAATATAAAGAATTTGAAAGAAAATCACCATTAAAAATGGGAAATATAATTTCAAAAGGAATTAAACTTAAAAAACATTCGGCTGTCATTGCTTTTTCTAAAAGAGAATTATTTAGATTAAAAAATATTTATGAAAACTTGGGCAACAAAGTATCAATTATTTACGGAAAACTACCACCAGAAGTTAAAATTAAAGAGTCAGAAAAATTTAGAAATGGTGAAACTGACGTATTGGTTTCAACAGATGCAATTGGAATGGGGCTGAATTTGCCTATTAAACAACTCTATTTTAGTTCAACTGAAAAATACAATGGTTTTGATATGGAACAACTCAAACCTACATTAGTAAAACAAATAGCAGGTAGAGCGGGACGATATGGAAAATTTGAAGAAGGTATTGTAGCTTCTTTTAATAAATATGATAATCAATTTATAGCTGCGTGTTTAGATGAAAATATTAATGTTGATTATTTATCATTTTTAAGTAAGATTAATCTTCCTATTTTTGAGGAATTATTAAGAATAAATAAAAAACGAAATATTAAAGAAATTGTTAACTTATCAAAATTTGCCTCTTTTGATATTGCAAATGTAAAAAATAATGAATTATATGAATCAATCTCTAATATTATTAATCAATATGAAAGTAAACTAACTAATTTAGAAATTGTTAAATTATTAAATGCACCTATTAATAATCATAAAAATGATATATATTTTAAAGCATTTAAAGTTATCTTAAAAGAATTCATGAAATCTAAAAAAACAACAACTGAAACATTAAATATTTTAATTGATAAAACAGATCCTTTCAATGATGAAGAACAATATAAAATACTTGACTTATTACACTTCTTTGTTTTCAATTTTGCTTGCGAAGAACATTTAGATAATTTTTTAAATAAAAAGAAAAAAGAATTGAGTAAATCAATTATGCGTAATCTAATCAATAATATTAACGAAGATGATATTAATTATTATTCAGGATATTATTAATTTAAATTTTAATTTTAATTTTAAATATTGTACAATAATAGAAATAAAAATCTTTTACTAAAATAAAAAAAAGACACTCGAAGTGTCTTTTTTGTTTTTATTTATATTTTTCTTGAAGCTTAATTATATATTTATCATCAAAAAAGAAAGAGTACACTTCTTCTTTTTTTATACCTTTAACAAAATCTTTAAAATTATCAGTTACCGTATTCTCTGAAATAGAACCATTGAATTTAAGATTTTTAATTTTTTCTAAGGTTTGTAATTTCTTATACTCAATATTTTGTTTAGACATGATCTCTTTATGAAAGAAATCTATTTTTTCTTCCAATGGTAGCAAAAATATGTTATCAATTATTTTTTCAACTAATTCTTATTCAAAACTTCCTTTTGATTTATCTAAATTAAAATAAATATAATTATAAAAGCTTCTTCTGAATCTTTTATTTTAACTCTATATGAAATATTGTAATTTTTATGTTTTATGTTAATTTTGATGTTAGCAAAAATGATTGCTTGCTTGATAGTCTTAGGCGAAACTTAATTGTATCATTATTTTAATTAAACATATAAAACAACCATTTTTTTATTGGTTGATTATGCGCTATCCACATCAAATAAATCAAAACAATAAAAATGGAGAATTTTATTATGAAATACATCAATATATCTACGCTTAAAAAACAAGCAAAAAGAAATAGAAAAAATAACCAAAATATTAAAAATCATGCTGAATCTTTAAACTTAATTGCACGAGAATACAATTTTGATAAATGGGAAGATCTTATAGATAATTCTGTACTATTAATTCAAACTGATATTAAACAAGATAAGAAAAGTATTAAAGATGAAAATCCTCAAATTTTACTTGAAAAAATCATAAATAATATCTCTAATAGATATAATTTTTTAAAAGAAATAATGTTAAATGAAGATTATTATTATTTAGCAAAAACTCTACATAATTTATGTATGAGCAACACTGAAAAAGAAAGTATGTGGGAAGATAGAGCCTTTATTTTAATGAAAACAATATGTTTTTTATTTTACAAAACAACTAAAAATAAAACTGATCATAATTATTTATATTCTTTACTTAATAGAGAAACCTTTCTAGGTATTATTGAGAAAAACTTTAAAGAACTTATGAAATATCCTATTATTTCTGATTTCATCAATAATCATCTTTGCTATTACACAAAACCGACTATGGCAGAACCAAATCCTACACAAAATGAAGTATTAATAGAACAATATGGCTATTTAACTATGCAATACTCAGTTAAATTTGGTATTTTAATCGAAGAATTGGAAGTTTTTAAAAGTGCGGATAAGTATGCAATTATAGAAGAATTAAAAAATCCTAAGTCAGTTCTTGCATACAGTGTATATTTTGATAAAGATAAAGAATTTGTTAACTATATGATAACTTTATTAGGCAAGGAAGTTTCTTTTTATGATAAAGAGTTTAGAGAGAAAAATCTTGATTTATTAAATAAAATAAAAACTGAATTATAATACATTTATATTAAATAAAAAAAGCTTCAACATGAAGCTTTTTTGTTATCTTTGATATATTCTTACCCATTGTTGAGAATTTTCATCGACTCCACTTGTGTCATTAAACCAAGGACCTGTACCGTAGATTCCCTCTCTTTGATCTTGTAGACAAAACCACCAATGATTAGCCTCATAAGCCATTGATAAAGT
>Ga0208830_1001546_pt1 | contig 10056 bp, 7 predicted proteins | sample DeeseametaMP2634_FD_184169 | JGI IMG/M metagenome (GOLD analysis project Ga0208830, IMG submission 184169) | Marine microbial communities from the Deep Atlantic Ocean - MP2634 (SPAdes) | ecosystem: Environmental > Aquatic > Marine > Oceanic | place: Northeast of Antigua and Barbuda, North...
GGCTCCTCAGCGACGTATAGCACGAGAAGCTATCTGCGAGACGGACTGTTGATTGTCAGCGCTGCGCTGATGGCGGTCACGCTGTACATGGTCTTCATGTGGGTTCCCACCGAACAGAACCTGGGAGTGTCCCAACGTATCTTCTACTTCCACGTTCCGTTGGGGTGGATTGGCATGTTGTCCATCGTTGTGGTGGCAGTTGCCAGTTTGATGCACCTGATCACGGGCAAGGAAAAGTGGGACTCTCTAGCCTACGCAACCGCAGAGCTTGGGGTGATTTTCGCCACGCTGATTCTTGTGACCGGCGCGATATGGGCGAGGCCAGTGTGGGGGGTGTGGTGGACATGGGACGCCAAGCTGACGACGACGCTGGTTTTGTGGTTCATCTACGTAGGCTACCTGATGATTAGAGCCTATGGCCCCAGCGGGACCCAGGGCAAGCGGTACGCCTCCGTGATTGCTCTTATCGGCGCCATCGACTCGCCCATCATTTACAAGGCCACTGACTGGTGGCGCACAGCCCACCCGGAACGCAACGTGCCATCGGACCTGGCGTCCGAAATGCTGTTGACTCTGCTGGTCGCGATGGTGACGTTCACCGTCCTGTACGTATACCTGCTGGTCGAACGCTATTCTCTTAGAAAGTCTGAATCTGATCTCGATGAGCTTCATCAAAGAACTGCGTAGGAGTCTCGGGCTTCGGGCCTCCACTGTTATCGTGCTGGTGGCGTTGGCGCTGACGGTTTCAACGCTCCTGACAACGGTTGGAGCGTTTGACGGTCAGCCGCAAACGGCTCCATCGACGATTCCAGAGCCATCTGAACATGGCAATGACCCCGAAGCAAACCTGCCTTTTCTCTTCGCGGTGTATATGATTACATGGGGAGCCTTCTTCGCCTACATCTTCTACGTGTCCCGAAGACAGCGGGAGATGCAGGGCGAGATCGATGCCCTGAAACGCGCCCTGGACCAGCGAGAGCAGGCCGAGGCTCAATCGCAATCTGAAAGCTAACAAGGCCAGACACACGTGAATTTCGACGACACCGAGACCACAGACCCCACGATTTCGCCACTACCTGACGTGTCGGATTCCGACGACGGCTCCGTCATCGCCCATCGAGGAAAGCTGCTTATCGCGCTGGTGGTGCTCGTGGGCGCGTTGGGATATTTCGCGTTCATGGCCTTCGAGGGCGCTACCGTCTACTACTACACCGTCGGCGAGATGAACGACATCGGTCAAACTCCCGAGGGCAAGATGGTGCGGGTGTCCGGCAAGCTGGTGCCTGAAACTTTCCTTCGCGGCGACGGCTCGACGCTGGCTGAGTTCTCTCTGACCGACGGTTCCGAAAGCCTGATAGCCAACCATATCGGCGTCCTGCCAGACCTGTTCTTCAACGACCATTCGGAGATAATCCTGGAGGGGTCTTACGGCTCCGATGGCGTGTTCCAGAGCGAAAACGTCATCGTCAAGTGTCCGTCCAAGTACATCGCTCTGGACGAAGAGCAAGAGCAGGGTTAGTCTTTAGGGGTCAGGTTTTCAGGTTTTCAGGTGGTCAGGCTTCAGGCCATGACTTCTATACCCACCCCTTAGATCGTGGCGAAACTTGGCGCCAGGGTAATCGAAAACTTCCTAGAATCATACTGCCCCCCTCTTAAGACGCGTTCACAGACCGTTCCTCCAGCCGCACGAACGCCCCAATCTTGGCCGCTTGCGAGAATCGCCAAAACCTTTCCGCTGGTTATGCATAACGCCTATCCGACTTATCCTATGTCGACGATCTGGCAGCGTTATTGACAAATGAATGCGCCATGATTAGGTTTAGTCCGTATTCAAAATCAACACATGACTCGTAGTGACCGAAAGAAGAAAACATATGCCATTTGAACCATTTGATCTCACTGGAAAAGTCGCCTTAATCACCGGCGGCAATAGCGGTATTGGGCTGGGTATGGCAGAGGGTCTCGCCTCCGCGGGAGCCGATGTCTGTATATGGGGAACGAACCCAGAGAAAAACGCTGCCGCCGAAAAGACACTGCTGGCCCTGGGCGGAAAAGCGGTCGCGATCCGTTGTGACGTCTCCCAAGAGGAAGAAGTGCAGTCCGCATTCGCCGAGACCGTGAAAATCTTCGGAAAGGTCGATTCCTGTTTCGCCAATGCAGGAGCAGGCGGAGGCGCGCCTTTTCAGGATTTCCCGACGGATGTTTGGAAGCGGGTGATGGGGATCAATCTTGACGGCACGTTCTTCACATTCCGAGCGGCGGCAAAGCACATGATCGACCAGGGCGAAGGCGGACGGCTGATCGGCACGTCCAGCACGTCAGCGATTCATGGCGCGGCGCGAAACGAAGCTTACGCCGCGACCAAAGGCGCGATGCTCGCAATGACACGAGGACTGGCCGTTGAGCTGGCTCGTTACAAGATCACAGCAAACACGATCATCCCAGGCTGGATCGAAACCGCGATGACCGCTCCCAGAGTCGGAAACGAACTGTTCGAAGACAGAGTCATGAAGCGCGTGCCGGTCCGTCGCTGGGGTCAGCCCAAAGACTTCGCAGGAATAGCGATTTATCTGGCAAGCTCGGCGTCCGACTATCAGACCGGCGAAGAGTTTGTGATCGACGGCGGCTACACCCGCTTCTAGGCGTAGCTATCGGCTTTCAGGCAATGGTCAGGTCGCATCCGAAGAATCTGGTCGTGAAAGGACAACAGTCGGAACGCCTGCGGCCAGATATTTCGCTACCGCTCGGTATGGCGACCTTATCGTGGACGCTCCATGAACACGGTCACGCCCATCTCGGCGTAGTGGTCTCGCAGGTCTGGAGTGTAGTTGCGGAAGTTGATCTTAGTGTCGGTGCCTTCAAGCTGTTCCAAGGCATGGCGCACGCAGTCATCCACCGTTTGAAGAGGATGGTGTGGGTGGGCCTCGATGTCGAAATTCAGGTCCGCCGGTCCCCAGGTCAGGCAGGTGACGCCCGGTTTTGCCAGTTGTCGAATGTTTGTCACGGCTCGCAGGGTTTCGATCTGCATGCACAGGATGCCGTTGGCGTTCCACCAGTCGGCATACTCTAGCCGGTCGCCGCGGCCCTCGACGCCGTAGCGGGCCGCGCCTCCCCAGCTTCGGCCTCCGACCTGCGGGTAGTAGAACCACCTCAGGGCTTCATCCACCTCGGACTCGTCCTCCACCAACGGAACTTCGATTCCAAGAGGTCCCAAATCCAGGACGTTGCCAACCAGATACGCCTGGCGAGTGTGCTTGATGCGGAACTGCACAGGCATTCCCAACTCTTTGGCCGTCTCGCAGAACTCCACCAACCGCTCCTCGTTGTAGGGCGAGTGCTGGGCATCGGCGTTCACGAAGTCGTATGAATCTTTGCTGAAGATGTCTTCAAGCTCGCTCTTGGTGGCGTTCAGAGGCGCGGACACGCCGATCACGGTGTCGCCCCGGACGATGCGCTCTTTCAGGGATGCCTGATCTGCCATTTTGTTCTCCTAACCCGTTGATACGTCTTCCCGTTGTCATACTGACCGGAACGAAGTGTCTGGTCGCTGAAATTCAACCGTTGTCCCACTGGGCTAGATTCTTCGGTCGCGACCTCAGAATGGCGAAGGGTCTGACGGCTGATTGCTGAAGGCTCACACCTGCCCGTTAGGCAGGAAGAACTCGAATCGCTTCGGGTCGCCATAGCCTTCGATGTCTCCCGGAGAGATGCCTGGATGATCCAGCGCCGCTTTCACGATAGACTTGTTGAAGTTGCCGATCTGAGGGTCTTCCAGAAAATCGTCAACAGGCATCCACAGGCACTCGGCGATCTCCTCCTCCTGTCTAGTGATGTCGTGGCTCAGAGGCGACAGTCGGCACACGAAGTAGATATCCGACTTCCCGTAGCGGTAGCCGTGCCAGTGACGGAAGCACGCCAGCGCCTCGAACTTCGATTGGATGCCGGTCTCCTCCAGCACCTCTCGAACGATACCCTCTGCCAAGTGTTCTCCAGGCATTAGAGCGCCTCCGGGCAGCTTGTACCCAGGCCCCCGAGTTCCACGGAACTTGTATCGTTCCGAGACGACCAAAAGCTCTCGATTCTCACTCACAACCACTGCGCCCACGCCTATGTAGTGAGTCGCATACGGCGGGATGTAGGAATCCTGTTCAAGTTGGTTCGTCATCATCAAGTAGGATTCATCGGCGTGGTGATAAGAGAACCCAGCCTCCACAGCAACGGGGACCAGCGCCGATTTGTCCAGCGGAACCTCCAACCAGGCGACTTTGTAGCCTTCGGCTATCCACTCGTCCATCGAGTATGCTAGTTGGCTTCGGAACCCATGGGGGTCCTGGGGGAGTGTCAGAGGATCAACCAGGACGCCTCCGAATGGGTTTGTGTTGAAGCTCAAGATTTCCATATAAGTGTCATCCGTGTTTTACTACCATCTGTACTTGATTTGAGGGTTCGCAGAGGGCCTCGAAGGCCTCTTGAATGTTATCGAGGGGCAGGAAACTGGCCTCTGAAACCAGAGGCGCCATCGAGACTTTGCCATTCCGAATTAGGTCCAAGGCGATGCGCCAGTCCTCGGGTTGAGTGCCGAAGGATGACTGCAGGCTAACCTCGCGGGCCATCCAGTTGGGCGGCATGACGTCTGTCGGAGTCCAGACAATCGCCACCAGCACCACCTGGCCTCCGCGCTTGACAGAATCCATTGCTACGTCCAGCGTGCCTTTGGCGGCAGCGCACTCGAATATCACATCCGGGCCGATGCCGTCGGTAAGCTCGACAAGTCGTTCTTGCACGTCTTCCTTGGTGGGGTCTATGACCGCGTCGGCGCCCAGCTTTCGGGCGGCTTCGGCTCTTGCGGGCACAGGCTCAGAGACTATCACCTTTGTGGCTCCGGCGGCTCTGGCGACCTGCATACAAAGCAAGCCGATGGGGCCTGCTCCCAGCACAGCCACCGAGTCTCCCAGCTTCATCTGGGACAGTCGGACGGCGTGGACCGTGACCGCGCAAGGCTCGCACATGGCAGCCTCTTCGTCGGAGACGCCTTCGGGAAGAGGTATCGGCTGCCACTCCTCCATAACCACCTTCTCGGCATATGCGCGAACGTCGGTGCTGGCGAACCCCTGGGTGCGATAGTTGTACCTGGGGCCTCGGGACGTGCCGACTTCAGGCGGAGGCTCGCCACCGCCGCCAATTATCCGGTCGCCGACCTTCCATCGTGTTACGCCTAAGCCAACTTGGGAGATGGTCCCCGAATACTCGTGGCCCATCACAGTGCCCGGCGGAGCGACGTCATAGAGGAAGGCGTGAACGTCGGTGCCACAGATGGCGCAAAAGATCACGTCCACCACCACCTGCCCTGGCCCTGGAGTCGGGTCTGGCCGGTCTTCGATGTCAAACTTCTGGGAGCCCTGATAAACGGCGGCGCGCATGAGAACGTCCTCCTTATTTAATTGAATTGGCCAAGTTAGACAAGATTTTCTAATCCGCCGCGCGCATAGGTTCCGCCTCCGGCGCTGCGAGGGGAAGAATATCCTTGAGGTAGCGTCCGGTGAGGGATGCTTCGACGGCCACCAAATCCTCCGGCGTGCCTTCGGTAATGAGATCGCCGCCTTTGTCCCCGGCGCCGGGGCCGAGGTCTATGAGCCAGTCGGCGCACTTGATGAGATCGAGGTGGTGCTCGATCAGCACGACGCTGTTTCCGGTGTCCACGAGGCGGTGCAGGACACGCATCAGGTGAGCGCAGTCCTCGAAGGACAAGCCCGTGGTCGGCTCGTCCAGCATGTAAAGAGTTTGGCCCGTCGCCCGCTTGGATAGCTCCGTCGCCAGCTTGACCCGCTGGGCCTCGCCTCCGCTGAGGTGGGTGGCGGGTTGTCCCAGGCGGATGTATCCCAGGCCGACGTCTTGCATAGTCTGGAGCTTTCGGCGGACGCGGGGGATGTTCTCGAAGAACTCCACCGCCTCAGTGACGGTCATGTTCAGGACTTCGGCGATGTTCTTGTCTTTGAATTTGATCTCCAGAGCCTCGCGATTGTAGCGTTTGCCGTCGCAGATTTCGCAGGGCACGGTAACGTCCGGCAGGAACTGCATCTCGATGTTGATGTGACCGTCGCCGGAACAGGCCTCACAGCGCCCGCCCTTGACGTTGAATGAGAATCGGCCAGGCTTGTAACCGCGGGTCCGGGCCTCCGGGACAGTTGCGAACAGCTCTCTAATAGGGGTGAACGTTCCCGTGTAGGTGGCAGGATTGGAGCGCGGGGTCCTTCCGATGGGCGACTGGTCGATGTTCACGACCTTGTCGATGTTCTGGATGCCCTCGATCTTGTCGAAATCTCCAGGGCGGTCCTTGGCGCGATAGAAGATACGCGCCAGTTCCTTGTACAATACTTCGTATATGAGGGTGCTTTTGCCAGAGCCGGAAACACCAGTGACGCACACCAGTTTGCCTAAAGGAATCTTCACATCGATGTCCTTGAGGTTATTCTGCCGCGCCCCTTTTATCGTGATGAATTTTCCGTTGCCTTCGCGCCGAGTCTCGGGCACTGGAATCGTTCGGAACCCGCCCAGGTACTGGCCGGTGATGGACTCTGGGGTGTCGATGATGTTTTGCACCGTCCCGGTGGCAACGATATGCCCCCCGTGCTCCCCGGCGCCAGGACCAATATCCACGATGTGGTCGGCAGCGCGCATGATCGCTTCGTCGTGCTCGACGATTATCACGGTATTACCCAGGTCTCGCAGGCGTTTCAGGGTGTGGATTAGTCGATAGTCGTCGGCGGGATGCAGTCCGATGGACGGCTCGTCGCAGACGTACAGAACGCCCATGAGGCCAGAGCCTATCTGGGTTGCCAGCCGAATCCGCTGGGCCTCGCCTCCGCTGAGGGTTGACGCAGTGCGCGATAGCGTGAGGTAGTCCAGCCCAATGTTCAGCAGGAAGCGCAGGCGAGCGTCGATCTCCTTGAGTATCTGAGATGCGATGGTCTTGTCACGTTCGGTCAGCACGTCTTCGGGTTTAGTGCCGTTTGGGGACGGGCCATCGCCGCTGATAGCATCGATCCACTCCAGCGCGCCGTTGATGGATCGGTCCGTCATATCCATGATGTTGATGCCGCCCACGGTGACGGCCAGGGCTTCGCGTCTAAGCCTTCGGCCTTCGCAGGAAGCGCAGGGCCGCGCCGCCATGTACCGTTCGATCTCGGTTCGCATGTAGTCCGACTCGGTGTCTTTGTGCCGACGCTCCAGATTGGTGATTACGCCCTCGAAGCTGGTAGACCAGTTGTATGTCTTGCCTCTCTTGGTGTGGTGAGTGACCTTGATGGACTTCCCTTTGGTGCCGTAGAAGATGGCTTCGACCTGACGCTTGGTCAGTTTCTTGAAGGGCGTGTCAGTGCCGAACTTGTATGCCCTTCCCAGGGATTCAAGCTGGCTGAAATACCAGGGAGACATCGTTCCGGTTCGCGCCCACGCTTGGACTGCGCCCTCTCGGATGGTCCTGTCCTTGTCAGGAACGACAAGGTCGGGTTCGATCTCGAGCTTGTAGCCGAGGCCTGTGCAGGTTGAGCATGCGCCGTGGGGGTTGTTGAAACTGAAAGTCCGAGGCTCCATTTCTCCGAAGCTGATGGAACAGTGGACGCAGGCGAAATGCTCGGAAAATAACTGTTCCTCGCCGCCAACAACGTCCACAAGCACCGTGCCGCCGGCCATCTTCAGCGCGGCCTCAACGGAGTCTGATACCCGGTTGATCTCTGCGCTCTCGCCCATGACCAGACGGTCAACCACTATCTCAATGTTGTGCCATTTCTTCTTGTCCAGATCGGGGGCTTCAGAAACCTCGTAGGTCTCGCCGTTCACCCTCACGCGCACGAATCCCGCGACACGGGCCTGCTCGAACACGGGTTTGTGCTCGCCCTTCTTGCGGCGAACCATCGGAGCCATGATCTGTATGCGACTGTTATCAGGCAGAGACAGCACGGAATCGACGATCTGCTGAACGGTCTGTCGTTCCACCGGACGTCCGCAATTGTAACAGTGGGGCCGTCCTACTCTCGCATAGAGAAGTCTCAAGTAGTCGTAAATTTCGGTGACGGTCCCCACGGTCGAGCGGGGGTTGTGGGAGACGCCTTTCTGGTCGATAGAGATGGCGGGAGACAGCCCTTCGATGTAATCGACGTCGGGCTTGTCCATCCGTCCAAGGAACTGCCGAGCGTAGGCTGATAGAGATTCGACGTACCTTCGCTGTCCTTCGGCGTAAATGGTGTCGAAGGCCAGCGAGCTTTTGCCAGAACCAGACACTCCTGTGATAACCACGAGCTTGTTTCGGGGAATCGTAACGTCGACATTCTTGAGGTTGTGTTCTCGTGCGCCCTTAACGACGATATTATCCAACGGCATATTTTGTGCTGCCCTCCGGTGGATTCTGTGAGTCGAGGGGAGGAATGGCCACGCCCGATAGGCATGACTTCATTCGGGGGCCTCGGAGCGAAAATTAGGTTCGAGGAACGAAAAAGTCTCTAATTTGTCCCAAGTGTAACGACTTTATTCTACCACTCTGAAGGTCAGATGTCAGTCAGTTTTGGTCGACGTTTGGAGCATTTGTTCTCTATTTTGAAGTCAATCGCCGTAAGTCACGAACGGGCCTTTGGATTCTGGTCAGTGGACGCTGATAAGCAAGCGGGCGCCATTGAGCGGGAACCGTTACTAATGTGCAACGGCGTTGGCGGTGCAATCAAACCGGAGTCCCCGCCAGGTGCTGGAGACTCCGGTCCAAGAATTATCGTTGGCGCTTAGCGCTCAAAAAATCTTGAGCTTGCCGAGAACTAAGACTCCACGATGGTCAAAGAGGCGATGGACTCGCCGGGGCTTCTGGCGCTTCCGGGGTCGCGCTCTGGGATGGCGTTGACCACGTCCATGCCCTCGGTGACCACGCCGAACACCGAGTGGGCGTCGTTAAGATGAGGAGTCGGAACGAAGGTGATGAAGAACTGGCTGCCGTTGGTGCCGGGGCCAGAGTTTGCCATTGATAGGATGCCGGGCTTATCGTGGCGAAGGTTGGGGCTGAATTCGTCCTGGAAACTGTACCCTGGTCCTCCGGTTCCCGTGCCTGTGGGGTCGCCGCCCTGGGCCATGAATCCAGGGATCACCCGATGGAAGGTGACGCCGTCGTAGAAACCCTCCCGGGCCAAGAACACGAAGTTGTTGACCGTGACTGGCGCGTCTTTCTCGAACAGGTCTACGGTGAACTCGCCGCCGCTTGCCAGCACGAATTTGGCTGAGTAGTCCTTGTCCGTGTCGATTGTCATTGCGGGCGAGGAGTCGTACTGTTGCGTCATATTTGCTCCTATGGTTTCATTTTGTCCATCGTTTTGGTCAGCGAGGCCGAGGGGTTCGACGAACTCGAAGCTCTCGCCAATTGCTTTGAATCCAGGCGTCAGGTCTGCGTCCCTATCCGCGGTGGTTGATAGGGTGATAGCGTAAAGCTCAGAACCTTTTACGAATAGATACTGAGTCAGCGCCAGTTCGACCGTCTCGCCGTCAGGATCGGGAACGCTCATGGCGTACTTCAGTTCCTCGGCAGGGACGCCATTCAAATCCACTCTCTCTCGCTGAATCTCGCCAACCGCGTCAGGCAAGAACGCTATTTGCTGAACCTTAAGATCAGCGTAGAAATTCAGTTCAACATCGAATCCGACGTCCTCTTTCAACACGGTTACACTGGTCAGGCCGACCTCATCGACGCCGGCGTCGGCGTCGAAGGCATAGAGAACGAAGTTACCTGACCTCAGCAACAAGTCTATTTGCTCGCCAATTCGCTCGGCCAGAGCCGGGTCGTCAGCCTTAAGAAGTTCGAGGCTCTGGGCGATACCCGCTGTGTCCAGAGGAACCATTCCCCAGGTTGGAGGGATCGTGATGGCGAATTGCTCATCAGGCAGGTTGTAGCGCACCAGGCCTGAATCAAGAACCTCTGTTGTCACTGTGACCGTGGCGCCATCGGTGGGACCGCCAGCAGATGCCAATTCCGGCGCCTCGATGGACACCGGCTCTCCGTAGGCTGAGAATGTCAGCGTCGCT
>Ga0208830_1001548_pt1 | contig 10056 bp, 7 predicted proteins | sample DeeseametaMP2634_FD_184169 | JGI IMG/M metagenome (GOLD analysis project Ga0208830, IMG submission 184169) | Marine microbial communities from the Deep Atlantic Ocean - MP2634 (SPAdes) | ecosystem: Environmental > Aquatic > Marine > Oceanic | place: Northeast of Antigua and Barbuda, North...
AGGCCTGTCGATGTGGATCAGCAACACCGCCACTACGGCCATGATGCTGCCCCTGGTACTGGGCGTGCTGCACCAGTTAAATGCCGAAGACCAGCGCCCGACCTATGTATTTGTATTACTCGGTATCGCCTATTGCGCAAGTATCGGCGGCATCGCCACCTTAGTCGGCAGCCCACCGAACGCCATTGCGGCAGCGCAAAGCAACCTGACCTTCGCCGACTGGTTGGTTATGGCGGGCCCGCTGTCGATGATTTTATTACCCGTGATACTCGCCGTTTTATTCGCGGTCATTCGCCCAAACCTGAATCACCGCTTTTCAACCGAACATGAGCCACTCGAATGGACGCGCCCTCGCCTCCTCGCGTTGGGCATTTTTGCGTTTACCGTCGTTTGCTGGATATTCAGTACACCACTCAATAGGCTACTCGGCGGCCTACCGAAATTCGACACACTCATCGCCATCATGGCCATCGTACTTCTTGGCCTGAGCCGCGTTGTTACCTGGAAACAGATCGAAAAAACCACCGACTGGAGCGTGCTGATGTTATTCGGTGGTGGCATCTGCCTGAGTGCCGTACTCAAAGCCACCGGCACCAGCGTCTTCCTGGCCGACCATATTGGTGGCTTCTTACAAGGCGCACCGTTATTACTGGTGATACTGGCCGTCGTGGCGTTTGTGGTGTTTTTAACCGAATTTGCCAGCAATACCGCCAGTGCTGCGCTATTAGTACCCGTGTTCGCCGCCATTGCCGAAAACCTTGGAATTCCCGCAGTCATCCTGAGCGCGTTAATTGCCGTCGCAGCGTCCTGTGCGTTTATGCTGCCGGTCGCCACACCACCCAATGCCATTGTGTATGGCAGCGGCTATGTAGCGCAGAAAGATATGATGCGGACCGGGTTCTGGATCAATCTGAGCTGTATTGCGGTAATTAGTGGGTATGCGTGGGTGGTTTGGTGAAAAGAAGTAGCGCTACAATCAGCGCTATTCTTTGGGGATCTCTTTTCCGATTATCTTCAGGGGCGTTTTCGAAAAGCTCTTTCGCTCCCTTCCTAACCGTAACATGAACTTTCTCATCACTAGAGCTGCTCACTCATCAACCGGCACAAAGTAACCGCCATCATCGGGGAGTAAGTCCCTATAGACGCTACCAGATGTTGCATAATAACCTTCATACAAGAACGGAACTGTATTACTGATGGCGCTAAGTTCTTCATAATCATCTTTGGCCACAGTGATAGTAAGTGAGTTGCCATTTACCTCAGCAGACAAATTACCAATCATTGAGGCGCCACTACCCATTTCATTCATCCGCCAGATGTTATTTTGCGTAAACGCTAGCATTTCTGCACGCTTTTGCTGCTCTTCTTCAAACTTGAAATTCGATACACTTAACACAAGGTCATTCGCCAACGAACCATCAAAATCAACATCAAAAGATACCGCCCAATCATATTCAAGAGAGTTCGCTGATAGATTAGAAGCGTCGTAAACAAATTCCTCTGGAATATTCAGAAGTTGAATAGAGACTTCGATATGTGTATCGGAGAATGTAACACTTACCAATTCTACATCGATGAACGCAAAAGCAGCATCACCTGACACATCCACAGCGGTCGCGGTAACTGACTCAGGATCCTGCCCCGCACGATGGTCAGTACCATTATCCGCATCCTCGCCCATACATCCACAGATTAAGGAAACTGCAATGCACGCTAGAAATCTGAATGAAAAAAACATGTTAATCCTTTAACTTTTTACAAAAAATAATTAAGTAGATTTGCATTCTAACTGAATATCAATAATCTGAGTAGAAAATTTATCGTGACAGCTGCCAGAGATTGATCGTTAATACCCCGAAAGGAACTGCACTCAGTACCTCGCCCATCATTCAGGGAATGCGGAGATACATAACCTCAGGTCAGGTGAGATACTGCACGAAATATGGGTTAATTAATATATTTTTACAGCTTTAAGCATATGGTATGACTCATAAGATCGGACCAGCCACACTACGAACATTACAATTACGGTAACGCGGCTTACCTTACTACACACCGCATACTTTGTATTATTGCTCGTCACTATGACCAAGACTGAAGTCATTATGAGATAGCCTGTGTTAAGAGCAGTTGCTAGTGCAGGCCAAACCCAGACTGGAATAAATACCCTTGCCTCTATCGAGAGGTCTATTAAAACCTTCAGACTGACGTATGTTATTATTGATAAAAGCGTTGTGCCGAAGGCACATTATCAATTGGTTTGTTCTTGATAGGGTAACTCATAAAAATTCTCGTTTATGAATTTGTATAGCCGCCCATCTTTTATATGATCAATTGAATCAGGGATAGGAATCTCCCATTCATCAAAGCCTTTCAGTTTCACATATAGAGCATCCCTGACAATACCACCTCGCTTCCCATTTACTTGTATTCCTGCTAGGTAACGCATATTTTCGACACTGGACAAACTAATCCTTGTGGTAGAAGAAAATCCTCCACGAATATTTAAAGTATCTCCCTGTATCCACGCTGCAGGTTTGCGAATAGAATTTAGCACCATTACGAGTGGTATTAGAAAAGCTATAGCAGCAGTAAACCCACTCACTGCAAGAGGCATACTAAGTTTGGATAAAATCGCCCAGAAGAAGCCACCAACCGCGATCGGTACGAATAACGCTTGAAGACCGTTTCTTTTTCGTTCTAATACTTTCATCCAACCTCTCAGGAACGCCTAAACCAGTGGGCCATAGGCGTCACTTGAATGTACTTTTTATGCACGCGTTACGCTAAGCTGTTAAAACAACTTATGTTACACGAGCTTATTAAGCTTTTATTAATTGTTTAACAGTGGTATAAAATTGCTTATATCGCTACTGCTAACGTACGTTGATTCTTCATCATTACAAGCCATGTTACTGGAGAGATATTCTGATTCTAAGCCTTCGCTGTCTGTCACGGTAACTACATACGTCGTTCCATCTGCCATACATGACAAGGGCGAGCTGGTCGTTCTAATTTTATAAAGAGCATCTTTCGCTTCTTTTGTTAATGTGTCCAAAGAATAATCATAAGTGGTATATCTATCATTCAAGTTCTGAACATATCCATATTCTTGGACTATCACTATCCTTTGACTTGAATCATCCCAAATCGCAACACTTGAGTCATCAGCCTCCGATTCAGACGAATCACCACCGCATCCAGCAATAGCAAGTGAAATTCCCAAAATTAACATATTACGCATCATTGCATTCCTATCCTTGATCAATTTTTAGTGTGGCATAACGCCCGCATTTGCGGCTGGTTTGGAGCGCAGCGGAAAACCAGTCCGGCAACATGCGCTTGTTAAGAGGCATTGGTACGCTCTGCCTCGTCTAGTTTCTTTAAAGCAAACTCACCCCTTTCAGATACAGCGTGTGAGTTATCTGAAGCAAAGCTTTCGGCAAACTCTCTCGCTTCTATACCTAAATTGCCGAACTCTCGTATTAGAATCTCTGCTGAAACGCGCCTTACGATGGACGACCGATCTTCAGATGATATTTTTAGTAAGTCTATTACTGGAGTTTCAACTTCTAACTTCCGCTCGCCAACTATAGGTTTTAGTCTGCCTTCACAGTACCTTATATCAGTCCACACCCATTTTCGGCCTTCGATCCATACAACCCGCCCTTCAAATAAGCTTCGATATGCCTTAGCTCGAACCGAAGGCTGAATAGCGGATTTAGCTATTTCTTCAATTTTCCCATCAAGTACCTGAGTGCGGCCAAGCTGTGAAAAGAGTGATGGCATAGGCCCAGAAGCTGACGAAATTAACTTAGACCGGAGGGACTTTGCTATCTCCTTTTCACAGATAATTTTCAGAAGAATCTCTCTATCTGCTTCTTCAATCCTACCCAGGAGTTCCAATTTGAAAGAGCGACGCATAATGCCTCAACTACATATTCTGGATCGGTAGCCTTTACAATCTCAGGGAGCTTTTCCCTTGCGGCTTTGCGAACTTGGGGCACCCAATCGTTGAGCCTACGCACGGCAAGAGAAAAAAAGAAAGTATTCGGTGCAGCCCCAGATAGGGCTCGAAGTGCTTTTTCACGCTTGTAACCATCGCAACTTATAAGATCAAGCCAAGTTACTAATTCCTTAGGTTTTGACCATACCTTCCACTTAGGGGGAATAGATTCTCTTAAAGCTATAGAGAATTCTGAACGAATTAGACGTTCCCAGTAATCAAAACTCGAAAGAGGCAACTGAGACGTGACTTCAATTAGTTCAGACATATCAGCGACGACTTTGCTACCTGAGTTTATCGAGCTAGCAAAAGTTCTCACTGCTGAAATAATCTTATCTTCCATAATCTTTGATTGTTGCACCGGCTATTCTTTGCCTCTTAACAGATTACTAGTGTGCGTGCGCATTTATCCTGGGACACTCTTTCGAGGTTTCCTGGATAGCTCATTGACCTAATTGAGAAGTCATCCATAACTCAAATCTCCCTTCCAGAAAAACGTGCGCGCCTGTTATTTCGGCGAGAGCGTGCCTGTAAACTTGTAAACCAAATGGGAAACTCTTTGATTCGATTAGAGTTTACGGTACCCCGCTCTGACAAAACGCGCAAGCACGAAAATAAAGCGTGCGCGTTTTGCTCGAAAAGTCCGAATCACACTGTATGGATAACCATGTATTCTTTACATTCAGAAGCAGTTGCCCATATCATGACGGGACACTATTTCTGTCCATTTTTCATAGGGTACTCGCATGCTCTCTTTCAGCCACTACCTCGAACAAGCCGCTGCTCAGCATCCTGACTTCGATCTGAAGCTGAAGCATGCGATGAAGCCTGTATCCGCAAAGAAGCTGGCCGCGATTCCCGATGATCGGTGGTTGTCGTGCCTGTCGCAGTGTGTATTTCAGTCCGGATTTAACTGGAAGGTGGTAGCGGATAAGTGGCCGCGCTTTGAGGAGGTGTTCTGTAACTTCCGTCCGGATGTATTGGTGATGTGGCCGCCAGAACAGTATGAACAGTTTATGCAGGACGACACCATCATCCGCCATATGGCGAAGATCAATTCGGTGTATGAGAACGCCCTGTTCTTTACAGACCTGCAACGCGAGCACGGCTCAGCCGCTGAGTGGTTTGCATCGTGGAAGCCGGAAGACTACGCCGAGAACCTGAAGGTGTTCCGCAAACGCGGGAACCGGGTCGGCGGTCGTACAGGTCAGATCTTTCTGCGCCGTATGGGTGTGGATTCCCCCATCTTCAGTGACGATATGATTCTGGCGCTAACCAGCAAAGGCATTGTCGACGGCGTGCCTTCCTCTAAGGCGAGCTGGAAGGCCTTTATGGAGGCTATGCTGCGCTGGCGTGAGGAAACCGGTTATAGCCTGACGGAGCTGAGCCAGATTCTATCCTGGTCAGTAGGGCCACGTAGGTAGGCTCAATAATCTACCGCCGGAAAGATCGACTCAGCGTAGAGCTGTAGCTCGTAGATCCATTCCAGTTTCTGAGGCTCATGAGCAACGCGCTCTGCCGCTTGTTGCAGCAGTGGAGCAAACTGCTCAAACGTGAGCAGTGGCGAGCCAGATACGCCCTTCATCAGGCGTGATGTGCGGTGTTGTTCCCAGCGTTCGCGTTCGTCTTCGTTGAGGGTGTCGGCGAAGTTACGGGCCCGGTAGCGGAAGAGCATTTCTTCACCGCGCTCGTCCTGAAATGGGTTCGGATAATCCGCCAGATCCCAACCTTCCATGCGCTGGATTTCATCCATCGCTTGTTTGTCTGCGTTTGAGAAGAAGCCGTCGTAAAGACGGGCATCCACATCGTTAATGGCTGCAAATTCACGTCCACCAAATACCTGTGCCATTTTGTCGGCCAGTGAGCCTGCATCACGCAGAATTTTCAGGTGACGGCGCAGGTCTTCTCCACTGATCTCCCAGCGAGCCGCCTGGTCAGGCGTCAATGTATTCGCCGGTGCAAGTACCGGTGATTTGTTGATGTGTATTTCTTTCAGCGGCAGACGAGTCATGCCTTCGGGCATATCGGCTGCGCGAGTAAATACACGCTCTGAGATCTGTTCAGGCGTGAGGTCATACAGGGGGGTCGGGTCAACCGACAGATCCCAGGCGATAAAGCTGTTCTTATTAGTCGGATGCCAGCACAGCGGCGCGACAATGGCCATGCAGCCCTGCTCGACCGGGAACATACCGGATACGTGCATTAATGGTTTGTGCCCTGTCACGACGACTAAGCCTCCCAAGGCCTGCTTAGATCGGTGCTGATATAGATAACGGTATAACTTTGGTTGCTTTTCTTTGATCAGACGCGCCAGCGCGATGGTTGCCCGCACGTCAGATACCGCGTCGTGGGCTTTACCATGATCAAGGCCGTTGGCGGCGGTCAGGTGTTCGAGTTTGAAGCTGGTTTTACCCAGATCGTTCTTCGGCCATTCAATACCATCCGGGCGCAACGCATAGGCACACCGCACCACATCGAGTAAGTCCCAGCGCGAGTTGCCGCCCTGCCATTCACGGGCATATGGATCATGGAAGTTACGATAGAGGGTATAGCGGGTGAACTCGTCATCAAAACGAATACTGTTATAGCCCGCCACACAGGTGCCGGGCTGGCTGAACATCTGATTAATTCGGGCGATAAATTCGCGCTCTGGTACGCCCTTCTGTTGGCAGTCCTGCGGGGTGATACCGGTAATTAATACCGCTTCAGGGTGTGGCAGGTAGTCGTCTGACTGACGGCAGAAGATTTCGACGGGTTCTTCGATTTCATTGAGGTCTTCGTCGGTGCGGATGGCGGCAAACTGCGCCGGGCGATCCCAGGCGGGGTTGGCGCCAAAGGTTTCATAGTCGTACCAGACAATGGTATTCACTCAATGCTCCTGAGAAAGTTCGGTATGTCGCGTGGGTGTAGTGTAACGATTTGCGCGCTGCCATAAAACAAAACCCCCGGAGGATCACCTGCGGGGGTTTTGTTGCTGGCTGTTTTAATCAGCCTGAGCTTACCAGCCTTTGCGCGGGTTACCCGGAATAATCCAGCCCTGCTCTTCGTTGTCTGGCAGTGCGCCCAGCTCGCCACTGGCGAGGTAGTTATAGGCATCACGCGCAGACTGGCGTGGCAGTTCTTCCATCGGCAGATGACCGACGGCTTCGTATGAAACGAAGGTCATGTTCGGAAGGTTCACTTTAAACTGACGCATCACACGGTCAGTCGTCCATTCATCCTGCTCGCCCCACATGACCAGCGTCGGAGTCTGGATGTATTTAATGCGGTCGCTCTGGTTGTTGCCGTCTTCGAGCTGATCTTCCATCGTGCGTGCAACGTCGATAAACGCAGAACGGTTGCCTTTACGCAGCATCAGTTCCTGATTACGACGAACAATCTGGTCGGTGATTTTTTCTTCGTCGTAGTACATGGTTTCAAGGCGATCTTCTACCTGGCCACGTGGCAGTGTCCAGGAGTTAAAGCCAGCCAGTACCGGAATGGTGTTATAGCCCAGCACAGGATGCAGTTTCTGATCAAAGCCTGTGGAATCCACCAGTACCATGCGCTCTACGCGCTCTGGGTTTTCCATTGCGAAGTTCCAGGTGATAAAGCCACCGTAAGAGGCGCCAACCATCTGTACTGAATCCAGACTCAGCTTATCCATAAAGGCTTCAACTTTGCCCATCATATATTCGAGGTCGTAGGTTTCGGTCGCAGGATCTGGCCCGGTCAGACCATGCCCCGGCAGATCAAGGCGGACAACACGGAAGTCGCCTGCCAGGCGTTTTGCCCATGCATCCCAGATATGCAGTGACGAATGTTCGCCGTGAAGCATCAGTACCACTGGTCCCTGACCTTCGTCCTGGTAGTGCATTACTACACCGTCTACAGCAACAAACTTGGAAGTTTCGTCGGTATACTTTTCAGTTAACTCTGATAGAGGGCGTGATCCCATACCGAAGTAAGCACAACCGGTTGTGGCTACTACGCTGGCTATCAACAGTAGTTTGAAGAGTTTCATCGTGATCCCCGGATCTTATTATTGTTAGTTATACACGCTGCCGATACCTTACCACAGCATTCCGGCTCCGTCTCCTGTTCTGAAATAGTCTGTGAATGTCTCAGCAGACGCTTCCTAAACTCATCTGACCGGTTAAAATGATCGCCCTTTTTTCGATAAGCGTCTGCGTCACCTATGAATTTTTTGAAGAAACTCTTCGGCAACAAACAGACTCCGGCCACGACCGCAAAAGCGGGTGAGAAGCCGGCTGCAAAGGCTTCTCAAGGGAATAAAGGCCCGCTTGACCGCATTCTGAACGAGGCCTCTGCGGATACCCGGGCTTCTCTCATCCGTGAGATCAGTGACGAAGCCCAGCTGGAGCAGCTGATCCGCGATGGTAATGCCCAGTTGCGGGATCAGGTGCGCGCACTGTGGCTTGAACGCCTGATGGCCGGAGACGCCCTGCCTGCGAACGCAGCGGATGACGTTCTGATCCGCATTGCTTCGCTTGCGACAGACAGCAGCCTCAGTGAGCAGGCTCTCGCAGCGATCAAATCTGAAGAGAGCCGCGTAGAAATTGCCCGCACCCACGGTGTTGCACGGGTTCGCCAGGCGGCCGCCGCGACGCTCTCAAGTGCGGCCCTGTTGCAGAAAGTACTCGATCACGCACAGGGCAGTGACAAAGCGGTGTACCGCATCTGTAAGAACCTGCTGGCTGATCTGCGCGCAGAAGAAGAAGCGCGCCAGGCCATCCGCGATCGTATCGAATACATCCGTACTCAGGCGAAACAGCTTATCCGCCTGGGGATGAGTCCGGATTTCGTTGGTCGCCTGCAGGTGTTGGAACAACGCTGGGACGAACTGAAAGACCAGACCGCAGACGAAGATACCAGCGACATCCCTGCCCTGCTCGCAGATGCCGGTGCAATTCTGGAGGCGCAACGCCAGCAGGAAGCTGCTGAAGCGGCGCTGGCCGCCGCACTTGAGGCGGCAGGAAGTGCCCAGAAACGCGTGATTGGTCGCCTCGAAGATCTCATTGCCGATGCTCTGAATGCCGATGCTCAGGGCTGGCAGGAAGCCCTGCTGAGTGAAGAACAAGCCTGGGCAGACGCCACCAAAGAACACAGCGCCCCAGCCCCTCAGCAGAAGCGTTATGACATTCTCGTACAGAACGTCACTGATATCGTTACCAGTCTGCGCTACTGGGCAGAAACAGGCGCAGACAGTGAATTCAAGTCACCTGAAGCCGCCAGCGTCTGTCTGCAACACATTCATTGGCCAGCTGATATCCAGGCACCCGACTGGCTGATGGCTCTGCGTAAAACCGCCGGCCAGAAACCGGCGCCTGAAAAGATTGCAGCGAAGAATTCTGACGACAGCGCCGCTCGCGAGAAGATCGCCGCTCTGATGGCAGCCATGGACAGCAGCCTGAGCGACGGACAGGAAAAGGAGGCTGCGAAACAACTGCGCGACATTCAGAAGCTGCTTGATACCCTAAGCCCTGGCCGCGCGCGTGACCTTCAGGCTGCGGTGCGTCTGCTCAGTAACCGCCTGTACGAACTGCGTGACTGGCAAGGTTTCGCGGTTGCTCCGAAAAAAGACGCTCTGTGCGAACAGATGGAAGCGCTTGTAGGCGCTGAAATCGCGCCTGACGTGCTCGCTGACCGCATCAAAGCCCTGCAGGACGAATGGAAAACTCTGGGGCATTCCAATGATCGTGAACAATGGGATCGCTTCCGCGAAGCGGCAGATAAAGCCTTTGAGCCATGCAAAGTATGGTTTGCAGAGCAGGCCGAAATCCGTGCGGGATTAGTCAAACAGCGCGAAGCCCTGATTGCCGAGCTGACCCGCTACGAAGCCGAAATGAACTGGGAAAGCGCCGACTGGAAAGCCGTGCAGAATACTCTGAATGCCGCCCGCGACGCCTTCCGGACCTATTCGCCGGTAGACCGTGGTGCACACCAGAAAACGCAGACGGCCTTTAAAGAAGCATGCGACCGCATCTACGCGCACCTGAAAGCAGAGTACGATCGCAATCTGGATGCCAAAAAAGCCATTGTTGAAGCAG
>Ga0208830_1001558_pt1 | contig 10009 bp, 10 predicted proteins | sample DeeseametaMP2634_FD_184169 | JGI IMG/M metagenome (GOLD analysis project Ga0208830, IMG submission 184169) | Marine microbial communities from the Deep Atlantic Ocean - MP2634 (SPAdes) | ecosystem: Environmental > Aquatic > Marine > Oceanic | place: Northeast of Antigua and Barbuda, North...
GAGGGCCCGTAGCTCAGCGGTAGAGCGGTCGGCTCATAACCGATAGGTTGCTGGTTCGACACCAGCCGGGCCCACCACTTACATCTCTAGTCTCATAGATTTACGAAGGTTTCCAGGACATTCAATTTAGAGCCACAACTTATCTTGGTCAAGGTGTATTGAATGAGGTGAGGTGTTTGACCAGCATCAAGAGGCGAGGATATACTCTGTTTAATCTGCTGGATTAACCTACCACCCCCGGACATGGAATATCCCGACGAACTTCCTGAGTATTTGTCAGCATGGTTCTGCGAACCACTAATCGCGTTTTATAGCGGGGAATCAACCCGATGACTTCAAGTCAATCTTCATTGGTCAAAACACAACCGATGCCTTTAGGGTTCCGTGAAGACACGCTCGTTTCTAACCTTCTTCTCGATCCAAACAACCCTAGGTTGTCTGCTGCAGAACCGACCACAGACCAAGCGGAGCTAACACGGCGCTTGTGGGTTGAAATGGCTGTGGATGAGCTCGTTTATTCTATTGCCTATAACAGCTACTGCAAGACTGAGCCACTACTCGTCGTCCAGAACTCCGAGGGGCAGGCTGGCCCGGACTTGGAGAAGATGGTTGTAATCGAAGGCAACCGACGACTTGCAGCTGTGAAGATTCTTGTTGACGACCATCTCAGAGAGACTCTAAAAATCACGTCAGCCCCAACTATCACTGAAGCCGCAAAGGCACAATTGGCCGCCTCCCAGTAATCACCTACCAGTCGAGAAAAGAGATTTGGACCTACATCGGGTTTAAACATATCAATGGTCCAAAACCTTGGGATTCGTACAGCAAGGCCCATCATATTGCAACGGTTCACGAGAACTACAGCCAATCACTCGATGACATAGCTCGCCAGATAGGTGATAGGCATACGACGGTACTGAGATTGTATCGTGGCTACCGCGTGCTTCAGCAGGCTCAGAAAGAGGCAGGGTTCGATATTGAGGATCGCTACAAGAGCAGGTTCGCATTCTCCCACTTATACACAGCCTTAGATCAGCCGGATTTCCTCCACTTTGTTGGCGTAGACGCCCATGCTGATCCAGACTCCCAATCAGTCCCCAAAGATAATTTATCCAACCTGTCCAAATTGATGACGTGGTTGTACGGCAAAAAGAGCCAAGGAATACAGCCGCTAGTTCATTCCCAGAACCCGGACTTAAAAAGACTTCGAGAAGCGATAGCCAATCCACAATCGTTGACTGCGTTGCGGGCTGGTCGGTCGCTCGATTTAGCACACGAATTGAGCATTCCCGACAACCGCAAACTACGTACCGCGCTAACCTTCGCTAAGCAATATTTACAAGGGGCTAGAGGAGCTGTTGTAACTGGTTACGAAGGGGATCAAGACCTCTACGACATAGCCAAAGACATCATGATGCTCGCCAGTGCCACGTTGGGTGACATGGAGAAAGCCCGATCTTCCGGTTCCTTGAAATTATAGCCCGCTTTCATGCCTACTCCCCTTCCGGCTCTTACAAAGGATTCAATCCAACTCGCTGATTGGATCGAGTTGCAGGCCCTAACAAGCGGTGATGGGAGTGCCAACACGGGTCAATTGGAGCGGGCTCTCCGCCGGACTGGCACCTTTGATCCAGATGGCCCCGAAAAGGGCGAGGTACCTCACGACTCAGACCATGGCTTGATCGAGGGAAAGGTCGATGAGGTATTCGCCGAGCTAGAAGACCGAGCTCAGGCGGCTGACTCAGCCTATCCTTTCGAAGTCAGCCGTGCCGAGGTAAAAACCAAAGGGCACATCGAGCAATACATTCCTTACGTATTTTGTTTGTGTTTGTCTATGTTCGGAGACGGTGCGAAACGGCTGAACATCCAAAAAGATGACGACGGGGACCCAGCGGACGACCTGCCAACATACCCACGCCGCTTGTTTGAGCACATAGCGACGATTGCAGCGGCGAATTACATCGGCGGCGAAGCGGTTAGGTTCGGCTCGCCAAGGCGTGGTATGAGTCCTTCATTTATAGACGCCCTGAACGAACTCAGCTGGAGTCATCTTCACGAGGGAGACGGCTACAACAACGATCCCATATTTGGGTCCAAGGATCGCCATCTAGACATAGTTGCGTGGAAGGATTTTCCTGATCAGCGGACGAGCAAGCTGGTTCTTTTCGGGCAGTGCGCAACTAACAAAGATGACGGGTGGCACTCCAAGAAACCAGAGCTTCAAACGGGAGTGTTTTGGGGTAATTGGATCAAGGGCGCTGCCGTCAGCGAACTAATCCGGGCATTTTTCATCCCGCACCGAGTCACATCGGAAGAATGGGATATGCATGCCAGAGAAGCAGGCCTTTTCTTCGATCGATGTCGCGTTGCCCGGTTCGCGTCCATGGCCGCAGACCGTAGTCTGACCCACGATTCGGGCGACTGGGATTCGTGTTTAGAATGGGTTAGCAAGATGATGTCTGTTGGCGAAGAGACCGCGGCAGAATGATGGTAAAGGGCTCACACAGACTCCATGCTCTCTGCTCGTACTTTGCGATGTTTCCAGGATATTTTGCCCGAGGCCACATCCGCAATCATAGCGCGCCGGGTGAACTGATTTTAGACCCCTTCAGCGGACGCGGGACTACCCTGCTAGAGAGTTTGCTTACTCAGAGGAACGCAGTCGCAAGTGACCCAAATCCGGTGGCCTATTGTATCACTCGGGCAAAAAGCAAATCCCTCCAGCCACAATCGGTTCTTGATCGTATCACCGAGCTGGAGGCAGAATTCGTCGAGACACCAACTGCGGACCTTGAGGAAGAACGCGGGTTTCTCCCACGATTCTTCAAGCACGCCTATTACCACACTACTCTCAGAGAGATTCTGTTCCTCCGCAGACACCTCCGGTGGCATACCGATACCATTGATTGCTTTATATCAGCTCTGCTGTTGGGGTGCCTCCATGGAGAAAGAGACAAATCTCCTTGCTACCTAAGTAATCAAATGCCCCGGCGGATCAGCACAAAGCCAGAGTATTCCGTAAAATACTGGCGGGAACATGACCTCTACCCACATAAGAGGGCAACCTTTGAAATCTTGCGAAGGTGGTCAAGATTTAGACTGAAGCAGGGGGCGCCGCAGAAGACCGCTCTCGCTCTCCAGGAGGACGTAAGAGACTTGTCCAGGCGACTCCCGTTCATGGAGGGAAAGGTTAAAGCGGTTATCACTTCACCTCCGTATTTCAATACGACGAGCTTCGCTGAAGACCAGTGGCTACGTTTATGGGTTCTAGGGGGCGCAAATCACCCTACACGTGCTGGAGCATCCAAAGATGATAGGCACACATCGCGATACAAATACTGGCGATTTATCGCCGATGCCTGGCGTGGAATCGCACCCCTGTTAGCTTCCGATGCGACGATTGTTTGCCGCGTTGGGTTGCATGGTCACAGCATGGAAGACGTCTGCAGGAACATGGTGGCGTCTGTTCGCGCTAGCATCCCTAGTGCCACCCTTTACGGTAGCCCATTGTTGACGACTCCATCGGCGGATACCGGTAGGCAACAGCTATCCGAGCACAGTCAATACGGGGAGTTGGATTTCATCTTCCGTATGGCTTAGTAGCCTCCCAGTCTGGGGACGGTTATCTCGGTGATAAAGGTGCTCTTTGACTGGTTCGGGATTACGGCACATAACTAGGACTAGGTTGACAGGAATGTGACACGAGGAGCAAACCCCAGCTCCCCCCGCTATAATAAATAAGCCAGAGAGCGGGAACCAGGCCGGCCTTAGGATCGAGTCGTTAGGAACACCCGTCCCGTAAGCGCTTGGGCACAGCGGGGATCTCTCTGGCTTATTGATGCAATTACTTTTGGTTGGGGTGGCCTGTCGGGCGACGGGGCCACCCCTATTCTTTAGTTTCCTGCTACCGGGGTCTCTGCCTTGTGGAAGGCGGGAATCACCTCTTTGCCGAATAGCTCCATGGACTCCATCACCTTGTCGTGGGAGATGGTTTCCGTTTGCATGATCATCATTACCTGATCTACGCCGATATCCTCGTACATCTGGACGGTCTTGATGCAGCTCTCGGGGTTTCCGGCGATGATGACACCGCGGTCGGAGAGCACATTGGCATCCAATTGGGCGATGGCCGCCCGGGCGGCGCCGGGACCGGCGTCCAAGGACAGGCCGGCTTCCTCTGCTTGTTGTTTGTGGGCATCGTCGGACTGGCGCAACCAACGGCTGAAGTCGGCGTTCAGATCATCAGGCACGCCGCCCCAGGCTTCCAATAGCTCTTCGTAGGCGTTGATGCGGCCCTGAATGTAGGGCTTGTCCGGCCCGAAGAAGGTTTTCATAGACTCGGCGGCAAGCTCCTTGGCTGCCTGGTCGTCCTTGCCGCAGTAGGCATGGACGTTGTTTCCCCAGAAATTATTGACGAAGGCGCCCACCGGCTCGGCGTCGGTTATGGCGTCGCGGTAGACTTTAACGTGTTCGGCCAGGATATCAACGGCGTAAGACGCCGAGGACAAGACGCCGATGCCCTTCTGCGCCGCCAGACGGAAGCTCTCGGTTTGGGTGCAGGCCAGGTACATCCGGGGATGGGGCTTTTGGAAGACCCGAGGGAGTATCCGCCGCGTCGGCACGTTCCAATGCTTGCCTTCCCAGGAGAACTCGTCGGATTGCCACATCTTGGGCAGCATCGTTAGGGCCTCGTCCCACCGTTCCCGGGTTTCCCGAGGGTCGATGCCCTGTCCGACCTGCTCATAGGCGTTGGACCGCCCGGTGCCGAACTCGACCCGGCCGTCGGTGAGTTGATCCACCATAGCCACTCGTTCGGCGATATGGATGGGGTGGTGGCTGGGCAGGATGGACACGCCGAACCCGATCCTGATGTTCTTGGTCCTTTGGCTCAGCGCTCCGAATAGGACTTCGGGACATGGAGATCCGGAGAATCCCAACAGAAAGTGGTGCTCGACGAACCAGAGGTTGTCGAACCCCAGCTGATCGGCGAGTTCACATTGGTCCAGGGTTTCTTTGTAAAGGCTGTTCCAGTCCAGGTCGTTGCCCTGATAGGGCCGCTGCGTTTCGTACAATATTCCAAATTTCATGTCCTCACTCCTTGCGTATTTTAGCGGTGGAGGGAACGTCAAACGAGGAAGACGCTCCAACTAATCGGCACATTTATCTGCCCAAATCGAGGGCGGAGCCGGTCCCGCAAAGTATACCGCATCATGAGCCGGGGTGGTAATTCGCCGGAACATGGCTGGGCTTTACGGGGGAAAGGGTGTACCGGCACGGAGTTGGCAAGTTTATTTCTTGGGTGGTGGGTCTGGATTCCCCTTCCGTAGAAAGGCCGGAATGTCGATACGGTCCAGACCATCGTCGATGCAACTGCGAACTCATAAGAGGGCGCCCCGATGCAATCGGGGCGCCCTCTTATGAGTTCTAATTGTGAGAGAGGCTATCTTGCGGCGGCCGCTGCCAGTACTTCGTCCCAGGGGCCGGGGAAATTCCCTAGCGGCTTGTCCTCGTTCAAGAACATGTTTTCCTGCCGGAACCACTGGCTCCGGGGCGCCTCGTAATAAACCTCGATGCCATTGCCATCGGGGTCCTTAAAGTAAATACCCAAGGAGATGCCGTGGTCAGCGACATTAAAGTCAACGTCTTTCTCTTTGATCCTGGCGTAGAACTCCTTCAAGTCGTCCAGGCTGTCCACACGCCAGGCCATGTGGTTGAGGCCCACGCCGCGCGGCTGTACTCCGGGGGCGTCGTCGCCCACTTGCATCAATGCTACCTCGTGGGATTCGTCCAGGTTCGCTGCCATGAAAGCGGCGCGTCCGGGCACAAAGTCATAGGTGTGCAGACCCAGTATGTCTTCGTACCACTTTTGGGAAATCTCGGCGTTTCGCACGTATATGTTAACGTGCCCCAGATGACTCGGTGTGTAGCCCATCTTATTTCTCCCAGTTCGAGTATGAGCGCGGAAGTCTTCGGTAGTATACCATCCGTGTTATGGTCCGGTTAACGACGGGCCCGTCACGGTCTTGTTCGTTTTTGATACCGGCGCGGCAGGGGTTGTTTCAACTCGCGCATCTTGTTTCGCCAGGTATCGTCGTGGCCGTGGTTGGGCGTCAATATGTGGGCGTATTCGTGCCAGAGAAGCCGTGACGGCCGTCCGGTAGCGGTGTAGATGCGTTTGGCCGACAAGACGCAGATCCAGCCGAAGCTGCTGTCTTTTTTCATGTTATGAGCATGAGCTTGGGCCCTAAACCTAGAGCCTGGTCCCCGGTCCACTCAACCGCCGACGAAAACGCCCTTCACCTCGGGCCACATGGACAGGTCAATACCCTGGTCCATCGAAATCTCCTGAATTTATGGCCTTCGAATCACAACCAGCGATTCGGACAGCCTAATCGCGAGCGGCCAGCCCTTTTAGGGAGACGTCTGCCACCCAGATTCGGACATGTCGATGATGACGCCATCCGGTCCGCTGAACTTTACCTCGGCGTTGCTGCGCGCCTTGCCGTTGCCGAATAGTCCGCCCGTTCCAGGCATCATCGTGGGGGTCAACTGCTTGCCGCCGGCCTTGTTGACCTTCTCGGCGAAGGAATCGATATCCTCCACAAGGAAGCCGATGTGATGGATGCCGCCAAACTCCAGGCCGTTGGCGCCCAAGTCAGCGTCGTCATCTGTCTTAAAATTCAGGATGGCCATGTTGAAGTCCCCGTCGCTGAGGAAGACCTGCCCTTTAGCGTCCCTTCGGACCTCTTCTAGCCCGAATACTTCTTTGTAGAACTCGGCAGTTTTGCCCGGGTCCCTGGTTGTCAGAGCGAAATGTTTGATCTTTACCATGTCGTCTCCTTTCCGTTGGTGAACTTTCGAACTTCGTGTGGCCGGTTGGCGAACAGTATATTACACCGGCGATACCCGATGCAGAACAGACCGGGCCGAAACATCAGCCTCTGGCTCTTTCCACCGCCCGTTGCCAGCCCGAGTAAAGTTCGTCTCTTACACTTGGGTCCATCCTTGGCTCGTAACGGCGGGAAAGCCGCCAATGTCGCGAGACAGCGTCTTGGTCATCCCAGAAGCCAACCGCCAACCCGGCCAGATAGGCGGCGCCCAGAGCGGTGGTCTCAGCCACTTCAGGGACCTCCACAGGTACCCCTAACTGGTCGGCCTGGAACTGCATCAAGAACGAGTTGGCGGAGCCGCCACCGTCGGCCCGAAGCACGGGCATCTTGATTCCAGTGTCCCGCTCCATGGCCTCTACAACGTCCCGCGCTTGATAGGCGATAGCCTCCAATGTAGCCCGGACGATATGCGCCCGGTTGGTGCCTCTAGTCAGCCCGGTAATCGTCCCCCGGGCCTCGGCATCCCAGTGGGGCGCGCCTAGTCCGGTGAACGCGGGGACGAAGAACACCCCGCCCGTATCGGCAACCGATTCGGCCAGCGCCTCTGTTTCCCCGGCGTCGCGGATAATACCCAATCCATCTCGTAGCCATTGGACCGCGGAGCCAGTGTTGAAGATGCTCCCTTCCAAAGCATACTGGACTTGGAGAGACGCTTGCCGCCAGGCGATGGTGGTCAAGAGACCCGAGGACGAGGCAACTGGCCGTTGGCCGGTTTGCATCAGCAAAAACGAGCCTGTGCCGTAAGTGTTCTTGACCATTCCCGGTTGAAAACAAGCTTGTCCGAACAGGGCGGCGTGCTGGTCTCCCGCCAAGCTGGTGATAGGGATCGGCGACCCGAATAGGGCGGGGTCTGTCTCGCCAAAGAATCCGCTGGTTGGTAGAACCTGGGGCAGCATTGCCTCGGGTATCCGCATGTATTCCAGAAGGTCATCGTCCCAGGATTCGGTGTGGATGTTGAACAGCATCGTGCGAGAAGCGTTGGTGATGTCGGTGGCGTGCATCCCTCCTCCCGTGAAGCGATGGAGGAGCCAAGAGTCGACGGTGCCCGCGCTCAGCTCGCCCGCTTCCCCGCGCTTCTGCCCGTCTTTAGTGTGGTCCAAGATCCACCTGATCTTGGTGCCAGAGAAGTAAGGGTCGATGACCAGCCCTGTCCTCTGTCTGACCAGGGGATCCAGCCCATCCAGGCTCATCTGTTGGCATAGAGGTGCAGTGCGCCGGCATTGCCAGACAACGGCTTGCCCCACCGGGACACCGTTGGCCTTATCCCACACAACAGTGGTTTCCCGCTGGTTGGTGATGCCCATGGCCGCTACCTGATCTGCTTGAATGCCGGCCAGCGACATCGCTTCGCGGCTGACGGCCAGGGTCGATTGGAACAGTTCCTCCGGGTCGTGGCTGACCCAGCCTGGTTCAGGATAGTGCTGGGTGATCTCCCGGTCGGCAGTTGCCACCACACGTCCGTCATGGTCGAAAATAAACGCGGCCGACCCGGTGGTGCCTTGGTCGACCGCCAATATGAAACTCTGGCTATTTAGTTGTTGCGCCATAGAGCTGCGTGGCCAGACCGTTGACTAGAGATTATCTCGAAAATCGTTGGCCCCGGTGTATGGTCCTTAGACAGGCTCAGGACGAACGGTATCACAAGCTGCTTGCGTTGGTGGTGACCCAGATTTATCGTGGCGAACCACATTTGGAATTGAGTTCTTGAAGGAAATGCCCTCGAAGCTTACCGGTACATTGGTTTGAAGAAGCTGTGAAGATAGTTTCTCGAGTGAGCCCAGGCGTGAGCCCGCTTTACAACGGCGAGGGGTATCGCTTCCGCTTTATTGTGGGTGATGCGCATGGTCTCGTACTTGCTCAGCTCAGGGGGAGCGTCGGCAGTGAAAATAATCTCGCATTCTTGAGCTTCCAGGTACAACTTCAGCCCGTCGTAGCCCTTTCTCCGGACATTTGGCGTCTGGTAGATGAACAGCTCGGTGCAACCGAACAACTCGTCCACATGGTCGTTCCCGTTGCCGCGGCCGCCGCCCTGTCGGATCTGCCGCCGGTTGATGCCAAAGTTGCCCAAACTCATGTCGTTTCCTCGCCGGTCCTATGCCGGACCTGCCGGCGGAAATTGCTACGGATAGATCGCCCAGCCAACACGGTCCGTTTCCGCCTTGAAGAAGTGTCCATCGGTGGAAGTCACGTATAGGGTGGACCGGTCGGGGCCGCCGAAGCAGCAGTTAGTAGGATTGCTGGCTGGGACTGGATGGGTTTCCAGCACCCGCCCCGATGGCGAAAATACGTAGATCATCGGCCCCGGACCGCCATTAGGCCAGCCGGCGGTGGCTACGATGTTGCCATCGACATCAAAACACATCCCGTCGATACCCCGATGCACCGCGTTCTTGTCCTTGCCGAACGTATGCAGCACCGTATAAGGACCCAGACTTCCATCATCGTTGATGGGATAGGCTCGCAGCTCCCGGTCGAGGTCAATCCGGGCGCTGTTGCTCTCCGCTACGTAAAGGGTCTTCTGGTCCTGGGACACCAGGATGCCGTTGGGCATGGTGGTGTCGAAGGTCACCCTGGTAACAGTGTAGGAGCCGTCGGCTTGCGGGTCGGCCCGGAGCACCGAGCGGTTATCAAGTTCCTCTACCTCGCTGGGGTCGATGTTGGCGGCGTTCCATGGATTGGTGAACCAGATACGCCCCTTCAGGTCCGTCGCCAGGTCGTTGGGTGTGTTGAGCTTCTGGCCGTCAACCCGATCGGCGATGGTTGTCGTTGTACCGTCGGGCTCGAACCGGACGATGGAGCGGCCGCCGGAGCAGCAACCGTAAAGACGGCCCTGGGCGTCGTGGCACAATCCGTTGGTGTGGTTGGTGCCGTCCCGAGCCTGGGTGATGGCGCCGGAGCCGGGGTCGTACCGCATGATCCGATGGTTAGATATGTGGGTGAAGTAAAGGGCCTCGCCATCCCACACCGGACCCTCGGTGATCCCACCGTAGGGCTTATTAAGCAACTCAAATCGCCACGCCATGAAACGGCTCCTTCACTAACAACCCGCCGGACAATCCCCGGCTAAACTGCCGCCGATTGTAGCAGAAGGAGCGCTGGGGGGACAAACGGGGTACGCC
>Ga0208830_1001564_pt1 | contig 9994 bp, 9 predicted proteins | sample DeeseametaMP2634_FD_184169 | JGI IMG/M metagenome (GOLD analysis project Ga0208830, IMG submission 184169) | Marine microbial communities from the Deep Atlantic Ocean - MP2634 (SPAdes) | ecosystem: Environmental > Aquatic > Marine > Oceanic | place: Northeast of Antigua and Barbuda, North Atlantic...
ACATCAATATCGTTAAAGCGAATGTCTAATTCTGTTTTGACTGATAACATATTACGAAATAGGATTTAATTTAACAGAAAATACCACAATGGAGTTTAGATCTCTACCATAATAAAACTTATCTAAAGCTGTCATTATATTTTTAGCTCTAAAATAAGAGGTATGCAACTCATTACTCTCTTTTAGTGACCATTGAACCGTGTAAGAACTTTCTTTCTCCTTATAATTCTTAACATAGTCTAACATCTTTTTTAATGCATCTAATCTATTATACCCCTTTGTTGTATGGAACAAAAAAGATTGATTATGCTTAGGATTAACTGTGATAACATGAAGGTTTGTTTCTCCATCTTTGTCCTCATAGTTAAACACAATTCCTTTAGATGCTATACCTCCAATATAGTTTTCAATTTCTTCTTGGAGTTTTACGGTTTCTACGTTAATATCTGTCATAAATTCGAGAAATGCTTACTTAAATATACGGTTTATTATGCAATTCAGCCATTTTTTGTTTAGGTTTGAAAGCAATTAATTTAAACAAACTAATTTATTTTACTTAACTCATAATCTGAGTAAGAAAGAATATAAACATGTTTGTTTTCATATCCATTAGCAGGATCATCAGATGAAAGTTCAAACTGAGTATGTACTAATGGTATTTTAATAAACGGATAAAAATCTGCGTGGTATTTACCATAGTTTTGTAATAATGCTCCGTGGTACAGCATAGCATCATAGCCCATGTATGCCCATTCGTTAGGCTCTGTACCAAATTTATCTCTAAATTTTCTTCTAAAATTAGTAACCAAACTATCATTTAAATTAATAAATGTAGAGCTAGTCACGTGTAAGTTATATTTAACTCTGTGATCTATATCTATATTATCGTATTCTTGGAAATTATCTAATGCAAAAATAGCAACTTCATGTTTTTCCATTCCCTTCTTGTTCATTACAATATTAAATTGTGTAAAGAAAGAGCTTGCTAGTCCTTTATTTGTAGTTGGAAATAAGACAATATTTTTTCGCTCGTTTGTAAGCTTAGCTTCTATTCCACTCATGCTAATGTATGAGCCAAAATCATAACGTTTAATTTGAGAAATAAAATTGTTGGTTTTATTCTTAATAGAGTCATTATAGATACGCTCTATTAAATCTGCTAAGTATTTATCTTTTTTGTTTTTCCCTGCTATTAGAATTACATTTTGGTTGTTATAATTCTCAGCAATATATTTTGCTAAATATTCTGCTTGGGTAGGTAAAGATGTTACCAACTCCGATACATTCGGGTTATTAAATATGGATTTATTTGGTTGGTTTGTAGGACAAATTAATTGGATATCTCTTTGTTTTGCAAATGCTTGAGCTTTTTTAGATGTTTCCTCCTCTAGTGGACCTATGATTAAATCAGAAGCAATTACTTCTGGTCTATTTAATAAATTCACAATTCTATTGGTATCCTTTTTAGTATCAAACACATTCAAGTTTATCGAAACACCCACAGAAGCCAGTGTATCTAAAGCTAATTGAGTTCCCATATAGTAATGCGTTGAATACTCTGTTAAGGCATACATTTCATCTGGATCAGATGGTTTTCTATTAGCCTTTATTTCCTCATTTTTATCAATCATAAAGGGCAAAAACAAAGAAACATTGTACTTCTCCTTTAACTCAATAATTGCCTCATCTTTTCTTTTTACATCAGGATTATTTAATGTTATTTGATCGGCAGGTGATAAAAGCAATGGTTCTGTTTCTACTTTTATGATGTCACCTGTACCAACTATATTCAAATCCTTTTCTGGATTTAACTCCTTAATCCTTGCAAAGGTCGTTTTGTACTTACCTGCTAGGCTAAATACTGTTTCTCCAGCTTCCATCCGATGATCAATTATGATTTTTTTAAGACTATCACTTGAAGTATTATTAATTACAGCAACATCTTTAACCTCTATTACATTTGGCTGAACAGTTACTTTTGCATTAGCTGGTAAAATTAATTTAGACCCTAGTGGAAGGTTACTTGGATCTATCCCTTTATTAACGGCTAAAATTTCATCTACAGATACTTCGTATTTTCTAGATATAGCATACATTGTTTCACCTTTAGCAACTAGATGAACTCTTTGGTTGCTATCAGGCTTAACTTCCTTTACTTGATCTACAATTTCTGGTGTTTTAGGAATTTTTATTTTCATTCCTTTTTTAAGTCCATCTTTTAGTTCTGGGTTGGCCTTCGTAATTGCATCAATTGTTACATCGTACTGCTTACTAATTCCAAAAAGAGTTTCTTTTCTTTTTACCTTATGCATTTCGTACTCAATACCGTCAACAACTACAGTTTGAGCGTAGGATATGGAGAAAATACAAATTGTTATTATGAATAGTATTTTTTTCATTTTCAAATGGTGATAGTTTCATTAAAGGAACGATAAACGTTCTATTATAGTCTAGTTTTTAATAAGATTAACAGTTCTTTAAAGTTTTATACTAGTTATTCCCATTCTATGGTAGCAGGTGGTTTAGAACTGATATCATAAGTTACTCTATTAATTCCTTTTACTTTATTAATAATTTGGTTAGATATATCTGCTAAGAATGTATATGGTAAATGACACCAATCAGCTGTCATTCCATCGGTAGAAGAAACAGCTCTAAGTGCCACAGCATTTTCATATGTTCTCTCATCCCCCATTACTCCTACAGATTGTACAGGTAATAAAATAGCTCCTGCTTGCCATACTTCATCGTATAGGTTGTTTTCTTTTAACCCGTTGATAAAAATGGCATCAACTTCTTGAATTGTTTTTACTTTCTCTGCTGTAATATCTCCAAGTATTCTAATCGCTAAGCCTGGTCCAGGAAATGGATGACGTCCGATAAAACTATCAGCTAATCCCATTGATTTTCCTACTCTACGTACTTCATCTTTAAATAAAGATCGTAAAGGCTCCACTACTTTTAATTTCATGTAATCAGGTAGTCCTCCTACGTTATGGTGAGACTTTATAGTTGCCGAAGGTCCTTTCACTGAAACAGACTCTATTACATCTGGATAAATTGTTCCTTGAGCCAACCATTTAGCACCTTCAACTTTCTTTGATTCTTCATCAAAAACATCTATAAATACTCTACCTATTGTTTTTCGCTTTAACTCAGGATCAGAAATACCCGCTAATTCTTTATAAAAAAGTTGAGAAGCATTTACTCCTTTTACATTTAGACCTAATTCTTTATAACTCTCAAGAACTTCTTCAAATTCATTTTTGCGAAGCAAACCATTATCTACGAATATGCAATAAAGATTTTTGCCTATTGCTTGGTGCAACAACATAGCAGCAACCGTAGAATCAACACCTCCTGAAAGCCCAAGTATTACCTTATCATCTGCTAATTTTTCCTGTAATTCAGCAACGGTAGTTTCTACAAATGAATCTGCTGTGAATATTTGTTCGCACCCACAGATATCTACTACAAAGTTCCTTAATAAAACAGCACCTTCCGTTGAATGGTATACTTCTGGATGAAATTGAATACCGTAGGTTTGTTCTCCTTCTATTTCATAACCTGCATAAGCCACATCTTTCGTGCTAGCAATTATTTGAAATTCTTTGGGGACCTGTTTAATTGTATCTCCATGCGACATCCAAACTTGTGAGCCTACAGTCATTCCTTTAGTTAAAGGAGAATGTTGACTTACTTTACTTAAGTTCGCTCTTCCATACTCTCGTATTTCAGAAGGTGAAACCTCTCCTCCATTTGTATGAGCAAGAAATTGAGATCCATAGCATACAGCTAATAGTGGATATTTCTTTCTGATACTTGATAAGTCAGGATTAGGAGCGTCTTTTTGTCTTACAGAAAACGGGCTCCCAGATAGAATCACCCCTTTGGTGTTATCTGTAAGCTCAGGAATATTATTGTAAGGATGAATTTCACAGTACACATTCAATTCCCTTACTCTTCTGGCTATCAATTGCGTATATTGAGAACCAAAATCTAAGATTACTATCATTTCTTGCATGGTAGCAAAGATAACCGATCAGAAGAAAGATTAATATATTATTTTTCGCTATTTGTTAACAGTTAGTAGTTAGATATTAGTCTTTAGTGGGCAGTAGTTAGTATTGGTCCTTAGTGATGAGTAGTAAATTACTTATTAGTCTTTAAGAGTGAGTAAGTAGTTATTCTTCATATAGCTGTCAAGATTGAGTTCTCAGATGTAGCTAAGTGTCATGATAGGAATTAAGTTTAAGGCTTCAAATTGATAATCAACCACTACACTGATCAACTATTCAACTAATTAACTAAACTACCTTCTTATCATTTGTTGATACTTCGTAAGGTTACCAGGATCAATTCTTCTTACGATATTAAACACATTACTTTTTTGCTGTCTTTCAGCTTCACTCCAAACGTTCACTACTTCATCCGACTTAGCGTTAAAATATATACGCATGTTCAAACTGTTAGGTTGCCTAGCATGTACTCCTTGCAAGTAGGTCATGGATCGTGTCATTACTTCTAATGCCGTTTTAGTATCATCATACGCTACATCAAATCCCATTCGATGATATTCATAAACTGATTTACGCATATTTTTAAACTGAGCGTTCAGTACATTTTCGATAATCCATGCTCTGTTGTTATTATCATCAGTAGTCCAGCCGTTGCCAGTTGATTGTGCTTGGCTCACAATGTTTTGAGCTAATGTAAAGAATGGTGTTCCGCCTTCCAATTCATAGGAATCTCTATCCATACCTATTACGTAGTAGGCATAAAAAGCTAAGACACTCGATAGTTGGTCTCTAAAAACAGATGGTGAGAAAGCCAAAGGCTGACCCAATTCATAAGAAAAATTAACTCCTGCCCCTTTTGCTCCTTTGTCTACAAAATTTACAAGAGGACTTAAATAGTTTGAATTAAATATTGGTCTACCAGAAGATACTTGAAACGTTGCATTAAATGTTTTAAGCGACTTTATGCTATTAACTGTAATGATAAGATTACACTCTATTTTTTCATGATCCTTGTAAATTTCATCCGTCCACTTATTATTGTTCATCATTTCAAACACAGCATTTTTTAATGCATCAAGTAGTTGAACGTTTTCGGGTGATTGCTGTACTTTAGGAGATAAAATTTGAACTTTACAATCGAGTTCTTGGCTAAAAAAACCTATACTCAAAAATGTAAAAAATATAACTAATACGTTTTTCATTTATTTAGTTCGTTTGTTTTGAAGCGTTCGTGTAGTTAACAATATATGAAAATATATCATCTGCAACTTCTTCCTTGCTTTTTAACTCATAATTTACAAAATTATTGTCTTTATCAAGGATTGTAACTTTATTGGTTTGATGTCCGAAACCTGCACCATCATCTTCTAACGTATTTAAAACAATCATGTCAGCATTTTTTCTAGCTAACTTTGATTTTGCATTTTCAAGGGCGTTATTTGTTTCTAAAGCAAATCCAATAAGTAATTGATTATTGTTCTTGAATCTTCCTAATTCTGCTAAAATATCTTTTGTTCTTTTTAGCTCAATCGTTAAGTTACCTTCCTTCTTTTTTATTTTCACATCAGAAGTTTCTACAGGTGTATAATCGGCCACAGCTGCTGCCATAATTATGATATCTGCATCATCTTTTGATTCAACTACTCTTTCAAACATGTCCTGAGCAGATGTTACATTTATTCTCTGAACATCTTTGTGTTTTAATGTTTGAACGGATGGACCAGCAACTAACGTTACGTTAGCCCCTAATTCGTATGCTTTTTCAGCTAACCTAAACCCCATTTTACCAGTTGAACGATTTCCTAAATAGCGTACAGGATCGAGAGCTTCATGTGTTGGACCAGCTGTAATAAGCACTTTTTTGCCCAACAAAGGCTGATTTTCTCTCAAGCTTTTCTTTATAAATGATATAATATTTTCAGGTTCTGCTAAACGACCTTCACCATCTAAGCCACTAGCAAGTTCACCTGATTCTGCAGGAATAATTTTATTTCCAAAAGAAACAAGTTGTTCTAAATTGTTTTTGGTGGATGGATGCTTATACATATCCAAGTCCATTGCTGGAGCAATATATACAGGACATTTAGCTGATAGATAAGTAGCTAATAAAAAATTATCAGCTTCTCCATTAGCCATTTTAGATAATGTATTTGCAGTCGCTGGAGCAATAATCATTAAATCTCCCCATAAACCGAGAGCTACATGGTTATTCCAAGTTCCTTTATCTTTATTTGAAGTAAAATCAGAATATACTTCATTTTTAGATAACGTGGCTAATGTTAAGGGGGAAATAAAATCAATGGCAGAGGAAGTCATTACAACTTTAACTTCAGCTGCTTCTTTGATGAGTAACCGTGTTAGAAAGGCTGCTTTGTAGGCAGAAATGCTTCCAGTAATTCCTAAAACGATGCGTTTTCCACTTAGCATCGAGTTAAATTAGTTAGATTCTTCTTGTTTATCTAATCGAGCGTACACCTCATTGTTCATGTACTCTTCTAAAGCAATAGCAACAGGCTTAGGCAATTTTTCGTAAAATTTACTGATCTCGATTTGCTCTCTGTTTTCAAACACTTCTTCAAGTGTATCATGAGGTAAAGCAAACGATTGTAATTTTTGAGATAATTCTTCTTTTAACTCAGCGTTAATTTGGTTTGCACGCTTAGAGATAGCCACAATACTTTCATAGATATTTCCTGAATGATCTTCAATATCTACTAAATTTCTAGTAATTGTATCTTTTTCTGCGTTTGTGTGCTTATAATTCATCTCTAACTATTAATTAATTGTTTTTGAGCATCTTCGTAAATACTCTCTGCTTCTCTTAAATAACTACTACTTGGGTAATTATCTACAAATTTAGTATAAGATTTGATAGTTTCCTCAAATCTGTCCTTTTTTTTCTTTTCTACGCTGTTTGAAGCTAGCTTGTAGTTTGCTTTTAGGCTTAAAAATAATAACTCTTCCCTATATTCTGTATCTGGGAAGTCGTTTAGCATGTTTTTGAAGGCAATCGTTGCTGCTTTATAATCTTCCATTCGGTAATAAAGCTTGGCATTATCATAGGCTTTAAGTTCCAATTTATCTCGTAGATCATCTATGATTGCATTACACGTATCTTTTCTATCACTATTTGGGTAGCGGTTTAAAAAAAGCTGTAGTTCGTTAATAGCTTTATAGGTATCTGTTTGATCCAGCGATGCTCTTGGTGAACTTTGAACACTACAGTAAGCGGACATAAATGCACATTCCTCAACGTGCTCACTTGTTGGGTAAGTACGTGTATAGTTTTTAAAGTAATAACTCGCCACAGAATACTCTTGAAGATTATAATGACAATACGACAAATAATAATATGAACGTTCTCCTTTTTCAGATAGTTTAGAGAATACAGAGATACTTTCCTCAAATAAAGGATAGGCTTTCATGAATTTTCTTTTGTTGTATAACTCTAAAGCCAAAGTATATTTTTTATCATAATCATCCCCCTTAAGTACCTTATCGTAAGTAGAGCAACTGATTACCACTAATGCCAAAAGAATATAAATGCTATTTCGTATCATATTAAATTTCATCTGGTAGTTCATTTATGAAGCTAACACATCACACTATCTAAGCATGTAGATAGAATTGAACATACAAATTATGAGTTTATACTTAAAAACTCAACTGTGACAAAGATAGAATAGTTTGATAAACCTATTTACTTTTTAAGATATTTTATAAGTTTGATGACTTAACACAACTAATTTGAATTTCAAGAAAAATAGAATAACGAAGTTAAAAGTCATTAATAAGCTATTTGTATTAGGCTTTGTGTTATCCATTAATCAACAATGCTCACATGTTAACAAGCCTAATCTTCCTGACCCTCTTGAGGCTGGGTGGAAAGGAGAGAAAGTTTGTGAAATACTAGAAGAAAACAATAAGCTCAGAGTACTGAAATGCTCTTTCCCGCCATTGGTTGGTCATGAAAAGCACTTTCACCCTGTTCATCATGGATATACTTTAAAAGGAAGTAAATTTCGCATTACTGATACCACAGGAACTAAAGAAGTTGATGTTCCAACAGGCTATTCTTGGTTTAAAGATGATTTAGCATGGCATGAGGTTCAAAATATTGGTTCTGATACAGCTGTTTTCTTAATTATTGAGCCAAAATAAATTTTAAGTAATAGCATGAAACAAACAATAATAGCCATTATATCTTCGGTATTAGGTGCTTTACTAACCTATTTACTTAGGAAGTTTGGTATATCAACAGTATTATCTGCCTGTATGATCGGTGCTACTGGTTCATTGGTTAGTTATTATACTAAGTCTCCTCAACTAGCATTAATCGTATTTATAGGCACATTTATAGGTATGGGTAATTATAAAGACTATGGTGGTATATACCTTATTATTTTAGCAGGGATATTTGCTGGTATCATGTACCAAATAACCGAACACTTGTTTGTCAATTTTGGTGGAAGATTAGGAACTATAGCGTTTATTAGTGTAGTTATTTCCTACCTCTTATACAAAGTAGTCAATACTTTACAGTAAAAAATTAATTATCTCCTAGATCATTTTTATCTAGTAACAATTTAATTTTTACAAACTCTTTCTCTAGCTCACTTATTTTATTTACTTCCGTTTTCAAGTCATTGATCTGATTTTGCTTTACACTGTTCTCCTTTTTTAGTTCTTCTATCAAAAGTTGTTGCTCTTGAATTGCTTTGGTTAGTAATGGAACTAATTTAGAGTAATCAACCATCATTGGGTTTTGAGGTTTCTGATCCAACGGATTATAATTTTTATCATATTTACTTCCAGAGACTGCATAAGGAACGATATCTTCTAGCTGTTGAGCTAAAAATCCATCCATTCTTATAGATGTATCATTTTTATATGCATATTCTTTGACATCAATAGCACTAACCTTAGCAATTGCATCATTTACTTCTTTGAAGTTTGTTTTTAACCGTTGATCTGAAGTAGTATTGAAAGTAGTTGTTGTACCTGAAGTTTCAATTGATCCTACCTCTCCATTTGTATTATAGAAAGTTAATATTTTAGTTGCAGCTGGGGATGCTATTTTATAGTATGACCTACCACCATCAAATACAATTCCTTGTCCGCCTGCCCCTGTAGCATCTTGTAAATCTCCATAACGAAAATCCACTGGACCAGCGACATTAGCTATATGAAGTTTAGCAGCTGGATTAAATGTACCAAACCCAACAGAACCTAATAAGGTATCTTTGATAACGATATCTGGATTATCTGCCAATGCTGATAGCACAAATCCTTTACCTCCGTTATTTCTAAAGTTTGTATACCCTAAAATATCTGAATCTTCTTGTATAAAGAAGCTTGAATTTGGCGTTGTAACTTCAAAAGCTCCAAAACCAAGAGGCACTTCAATATCTACTTTTGATGTGGGAGATGGTGTTCCTACTCCTACATGTCCATTATTTCTAACAACAAAAACAGAATCTCTAATTCCATCTTGATCATTTTCGACATGCAACCTGCCCAAAGGAGAATTAGTATTTATCCCCACATAAACATTTGTGTCAACTACAAAATCTTCAACTGAATTCCCATTATCTATATCAACAATAAATGGGTTATTTCTATTAGTTCCTAAATAACTCTTATTTGGAAACACTCCTGTTCTCTCTAAAGCTATAATTCTGTTGGTACTTACTGATGATACGTGTAATTGATGAGTAGGATTAGGCTCACCAATTCCAACATTTCCATTTCCTTTAATTACCATGCTTTCATTAGCCATAATAGCATTTCCAAACTTTATATCGTACGATGAATTTCCTGAATTAAGTACTAAATCTTGTGTCCCGTATAGCAATGTTGTGTTTGGAGCTAAGTTTGGATATAAACCATTAGAATAGTTATCGTTATGGTAAGCTAAGTAACCATATTTCCCAGAACCTTGTCCAACTAATAGAATTTCGGAAGCTAAATTTCCT
>Ga0208830_1001566_pt1 | contig 9992 bp, 10 predicted proteins | sample DeeseametaMP2634_FD_184169 | JGI IMG/M metagenome (GOLD analysis project Ga0208830, IMG submission 184169) | Marine microbial communities from the Deep Atlantic Ocean - MP2634 (SPAdes) | ecosystem: Environmental > Aquatic > Marine > Oceanic | place: Northeast of Antigua and Barbuda, North...
TTAGGAGAATTATTTGCTAAGGATGCACTACACAGAACGGAGTCTTGTGGAGGTCACTTTAGAGAGGAATCTGTTGAAACTGATGGCGAACAAAAAGGTGAAGCTTTAAGAGATGATCAAAATTTTGCTTACGTAGCTGCTTGGGAATATAAAGGAGAGCCAAGCGATGCCGTTTTACATAAAGAGCAATTAGAGTTCAATGATATTGAGCTTAAGCAGAGGTCTTATAAATAAGCTAACTTGATGACTAGTTGATTAGTATCAAAATGAATAAATTTCAATCACATAAAGAATTACTCGTTTGGCAAAAAGGTATATCCCTTGTCAAAAAAATTTATTTATTATGTGAAGAAATGCCAAAAAATGAAGTTTTTGGTCTACAAAATCAACTTAAAAGAGCTGCTGTTTCAATTCCATCAAATATTGCTGAAGGATTTGGAAGAAGTTCGAATAAGTCATTTGCTCAATTCTTGAAAGTGGCACGTGGATCATTGTTAGAAATAGAAACGCAAATTATTATAGCAAAAGAATTAGAGTTTATTTCTGAGGAAGATTTTGATAATATAAACTTGATTATAGAAGAAGAACATAAAATGTTAAACTCATTTATTAGGTCGATTGAAAGTAACTATATTAATCAAAACTAGTTTACTAATCATCTAATACACCAATACACTATAAAATGAATCTTACATTAAAAATTTGGAGACAAAAAGGACCTAAAGACCAAGGTAAAATGGTCGATTATAAGGTTTCTGATATTTCAGAACACATGTCCTTTTTAGAAATGTTAGATGTTTTAAACGAACAACTGATTGAAAAAGGTGAAGAGCCTGTAGCTTTTGACCATGATTGTAGAGAAGGAATATGTGGAATGTGCTCATTATATATTAATGGTGAAGCGCATGGTCCAGATAGGGGAGTTACAACATGCCAACTACACATGAGAATGTTTAATGATGGAGACACCATATATATAGAGCCTTTTAGAGCTAAAGCTTTTCCTATCATTAAAGATTTAACTGTTGATAGAAGTGCTTTTGATCGTATCCAACACGCAGGTGGATATGTATCCGTTAATACATCAGGAAACACACAAGATGCTAATGCTATTCCAATTCCAAAAGATGATGCAGACAAAGCATTTGACGCTGCTACTTGTATTGGTTGTGGTGCTTGTGTAGCTAGTTGTAAAAACTCTTCAGCTATGCTTTATGTATCTGCCAAGGTTTCGCAATTTGCGTTACTGCCTCAAGGACAAATAGAAGCCAAAGACCGTGTGCTAAACATGGTAAACCAAATGGATTTAGAAGGATTTGGGAACTGTACAAATACTGGTGCTTGTGAGGTAGAGTGTCCAAAAGGAATTTCGCTTGAAAACATCGCTAGAATGAATAGAGAGTTCTTAAAAGCATCCATAAAATAAAAACTTTGGCAAGCATTTTGCTAAAAACTAGTTAGTAATAACAAGCTTCGTAAAGGTGTTAAAAAATTGTGTGCTCATCAAACAAAAAAGTTTGCATATTAAAGTTAATAACGTTTCCTTTGCACAGCTATAAACAAAAAATAAATTTAAAATGGCAGATGTTAATTCAAAAGTAATCGCGATCATCGTAGATAAGTTAGGTGTTGAAGAATCTGAAATTACGATGGAAAGTAACTTTACTAATGATCTTGGAGCTGACTCTTTAGATACTGTAGAGTTAATTATGGAATTCGAGAAAGAATTTAATATTGCTATCCCAGACGATCAAGCAGAAAAAATCGCTACCGTAGGTGAGGCAGTAAAGTATATTGAAGAAAACGCATAATTGCGAACATAAAAAACAATTAACTTAAATCCATTCATTATGGAATTAAAAAGAGTTGTTGTAACAGGAATTGGAGCACTAACACCTATAGGTAATAGTGCTCTTTCTTATTGGGAAGGTCTCAAAAAAGGAGTTTCTGGTGCAGCGCCAATCACAAAATTTGATGCAAGTGAATTTAAAACACAGTTTGCTTGCGAAGTAAAAGGATTTGATCCATTGGATCATTTCGATAGAAAAGAAGCTAGAAAGCTAGATCCATTCGCTCATTATGCAATGGTAACTGCCGATGAAGCTATTCAAGACTCAAAACTAGATCTTGAAAAAATCAATCTTAAAAGAGCCGGAGTTATTTGGGGAGCTGGTATTGGTGGAATTAAAACATTCCAAGATGAAGTTGGTAGCTTTGTTACTGGAAACGGAACACCAAGATTTAATCCTTTCTTTATCCCTAAAATGATTTTGGATATTGCTTCTGGGCATATCTCAATTAAGTATGGTTTTAGAGGTCCTAACTATGCTGCTGTATCTGCTTGTGCTAGTTCTACTAATGCTTTAATCGATGCTTTTAACCTTATTCGTTTAGGCAAGGCAGATATTATGGTATCTGGTGGTTCTGAAGCAGCTGTAACAGAATCTGGAGTTGGAGGTTTTAACGCACTTCATGCACTTTCTACAAGCAATGAAAACCCAGAAACAGCGTCTAGACCTTTTGATAAAACCCGTAACGGTTTTGTTTTAGGAGAAGGTGGTGCATGTATCATTTTAGAAGAATACGAGCATGCGAAAGCTAGAGGAGCAAAAATTTATGCTGAGTTAGCTGGATCGGGCCTTTCTGCTGATGCTTACCATATGACTGCTCCACACCCTGATGGGGAAGGTGCAATGGACGCTATGAGTAATGCATTGGTAGATGCTAACATGAAACCAGAAGAAATTGATTATATAAACGTTCATGGAACTTCTACTCCACTTGGAGATATTGCCGAAGTAAAAGCCATTGAGCGTGTATTTGGTGATCATGCTTACAAATTGAATATTAGTTCAACAAAATCAATGACGGGACACTTACTTGGTGGTGCTGGAGCAATAGAAGCTGCAGCTTCTATATTGGCTGTATATCATGATATCGTGCCTCCTACAATCAATCACTTTGAGGATGACCCAGAATTTGATGAAAGATTAAACTTTACGTTCAATAAACCACAAGAAAGAACAGTAAATGCTGCTTTAAGTAATACGTTTGGCTTTGGTGGACATAACGCTACGGTTATCTTTAAAAAAGTTTAAGCTAATCTTTAACAATAATATTTAATCCCTTTACATTAAGCTGTGAAGGGATTTTTTGTTTTATATTACTTGTATGAAAAAATTGATAAGCAAGTACCTCTATCACATTTTGATCATAGCGGGTTTAATACAAGTCATCTCGTGTAATGATAATAGAGAAGATCCAGAAATCAAACACTTAACATTTTATACACCAAAAAGCAAATTTTACTATCAAAACGAAAAGATAATTGATAGTCTAGTTGATATTTGTAAAGAAATAGACCTATCAGCAAAAGACACTGTTGATTTCAGTATAATTGACAATCGATTCTACTTTCTCAAACTAGGAAATGATTCAGACTCCACATTCAAACAGTTACATGATAATGCTCACTTCATATCTAAAAAAGGCGTATTTATGCAAAATCAGGTTTTTAAACTAGAGAACGAAACCTTTATTTTTTTGTCTAATAATTTTGATTCTCCAAAACAAGAGCATACAAAATGGGAATGGAAAACATTGGTTATACAAAGAGATAGTTTACTTTGTATTAAGCATCAAAAGTTTGGAAACCAACAAAGAAAAATAGTTATCCCTAGCGATAAGGAACAAAAAAAATACAGGAACATGATTGCGAACATGAAGTACAACTATGAAAACCCGTTGTTCAAAACAAATTGAGCGTATGCAAACCGACTTCGAAACAAACGTATTCAAACTGGTTAAACTCATTCCTAAAGGCAGGGTTACCTCTTATGGCGCTATTGGAAAAGCACTTGGCTTAACAAATTCTGCTCGTATGGTTGGTCGTGTTTTAAGTCAATCAAAACCAGATATTCCTGCCCATCGCGTAGTTAACAGAAATGGCTTGCTTACAGGTAAACATCATTTTAATCCACCTTCACTCATGCAAAAAAAACTAGAGAATGAAGGAATAAAAGTAAGTAACGACAAGATCGTAAACTTTAACAATCACTTTTGGGATCCTCTTATTGAGCTTTAACCCTCATTCTACAATGTGTGGAACAATATCCCGGTATTTTTCCAGAATAAACCATAACCATTTGATTTTCAATAAAAGCACAATTATTGCTCTATTAGTATTAGACTATAAATTAAATAGATAGATATGAAACTTATACAAAAAAAACACATTGAGCATTTAAAGGAATTAGAAAGTGATATTAATATTTCTGTGTATATGCCAACGTACATAGCAAACAATAAAGAACTTAATCGCTTAGGGTTTAAAAACACTTTATCCGAGTTAGAGTATAAACTAAAAGAAAAAGGACTTGATGAAGAAAGAATAAGCAGTTTATTAAAGCCGCTTGTTGATTTAGAATCTTCTGATGATGATTTTTGGAACTTCCAATCAAAGGGATTAGTTGCATTTTTAAATGAAAATGTATTTGAGTATGCTACGGTGCCTATTCGTTTTGAACACCAAAACTTGGTAGAGGATTATTTTTACTTTAGACCAGTTTTACCTTTACTAGATGAAGAATATGATGTGCTAGTAATGTGTGTTAGTCCACAAAACATTCAATTATTTAATGCTAAAAAATATGAAATGATTGAATTCGAAGTAGAAGATTTATTTCCTCAAAATCTACAAGAGAGTCATTGGCATATCGACAAAAATAAAATCTTAAACAATCATGAATCAGGAGAAACAATTTTCCATGGTCAAGGCGGTGGAAAAGATTCCAAGGAGGAACGCGTAAAACGTTTTTTCAGGGATGTTTACACAGGTTTAGAAGAGTTTTTCAAAGGAGAGAAACGAACACTAATTTTAGCTGGTACAGACAAAACCGTTGATCTATTTAAGCAAAGCTTTCATTATGATCATATCCACGAAGAACATATTAGCGGAAATCATGATGAAACATCGGTAGAAGAATTGTACGAAAAAGTAAATGAAATCATTACAAACGATCTTGAAAAAGAAATGAGCGAATCGTTAAGCAAAATTGACGATGTAAAACACAAAGAAATCGTTCAAACCGATATCAAAGAAATTGTAAAAGCAAGTATTACTGGTAGAGTTGACTCATTATACATTAAACCAAGTGCAAAAAAATGGGGATATATTGATAACGAAAAACTAAGTATCAAATTATCAGAATCTAAAACAAACGGTGAAATTGATCTATACGGTAGAGCAGCAATTGAAACGCTACTTAAAGGAGGAAAAATTCACTTTACCGAAAAAGTAGAAAATGATCTTAGCTCAGATATAGTGGCATTGTTAAGACACTAATAGTAATCTAAAAAAAGTAATCCTTAATTATTTATCTTTAACTAAATGATTAAGGATTTTTTGTTTAAATACGTTTTTTTTATCGTTTTAATAGGTCTTGCAACTACTTCAAATGCACAAATGTTTGAGAGTATTAAAGTTAGCTTAAAGCATAAACCTTCCTTATATGCTACCTATGATGGTAGAGGGTCTTTCATATCAAACCGTATTGCTCAAGTTAAAAGCGTGAAATTGGGAGTTACTTACAACAAGCAATTTACATTGGCATTGGGCTACAATTGGCTAAAATCAGATTTTAATACCAATGTTAATGAAAATACTCCTGCTAAATTAAGGCTACAATATATATCTCCTTATGTAGAGTACTCCTTTTTAGAACATAAAAACATTGAGGTAACCATCCCTGTTATTTTAGGCTTCGGAAGATCTTTTTACAAAGGAGAAGATCAACTGCTTTACAACACAGGTTTTATTTGTACTTATGAACCCTCTATGACTGCCACTTACCGATTTTTAAAGTATTTTGGTATCGGTGGAGGAATCGGCTATAGAATCCTGCTAGTTGGCAACCGTAAAATTATAGAGCAATTTAACTCTCCTACTTATACTTTTAAGTTTAAGCTATTTTTTGGGGATATTTACAAAGATGTTAAAGGTTACTTAACTAAATAATCACTCAATTCATCAGCTATCTTTCGATCATTGCTTAGTCTTGGGATTTTATTTTGACCACCAAGTTTTCCTCTATTCTTCATAAACATCATAAACCCATCTTGGGCTACTTTGGTTATCTTTAGCGGTTGTAAAACACTTCCCTTAATTAAATCAAAGTAATAAACATTTTGCTCTTGCATACGTTTATCCAGAAACTCAACAAACTCAATATAATTAGCTGGTTCTTTCTGAAACTCAACAAACCACTCGTGAAAAGGTAGTTCTTTATCTTTTGGTGTTACTTGAGGAGCTACGGTAAATTCGGTTATTTGAGCATCAAACTTTTCGCATGCTTCATTCATCGTTCGTTCAACTTCTTCGGCAATAACATGCTCCCCAAAAGCGGATGTGTAATGTTTTATCCTACCAGAAACAATAATTCTATAAGGGTCTTTTGATACAAACTTCACGGTATCACCTATATTATAGCCCCATAAACCAGCATCGGTATTGAGTACAATCACATAATTTACACCTAACTCAACATCCTTAAGTGACAAACGCGTTGGGTTTTCATTGAAAAATTCTTCTGCTGGTATAAACTCATAAAAAATACCCGAGTTTAATTCCAATAACATACCTTCTGCGTTTTGACTGTCTTGATAAGCAATAAAACCTTCAGAAGCAGGATACAACTCTACCGAATCAATTTTTTTTCCTATCAGTTCTTCAAATCGTTTTTCGTAAGGCTTAAAGTTTACACCTCCATACACAAACAAGGAAAAGTTTGGAAAAATATCCTTAATTTTTTTCCCTCCAGATTTTTCAGATAGTTTTTCGAAATACATTTGAACCCAAGCAGGAATTCCACTAATGAGTGTCATGTCCTCTTTCATCGTTTCTTCAACGATCTTATCAACCTTTGTTTCCCAATCCTCAATACAATTGGTTTCATAGCTTGGCATTCTGTTTTTTTGAAGGTAAGCTGGCACATAGTGAGCAACAATACCAGATAATCGACCTAAATCAATACCCGCTTTTTTATTAAGTGTTGGATTACCTTGTAAAAAAATCATTTTTCCATTAACAAAACCTGCTTTTCCTGTTTCATTAATATATGATAACAAAGCGTTTTTAGCCGATTTTATATGATGCGGCATAGAATCTTTAGAGATCGGAATGTATTTAGCGCCAGAGGTTGTTCCAGAAGTTTTAGCTAAATACAAAGGTTTACCTTTCCAAAGCACATCACTTTTTTCCTCTAAAATTTGCTCTACATACGGCTTTAAACCTTCATAATCCCTTACAGGAACTCTTGATTTAAAATCTTCATACGTTTTTATTTCATCAAACCCATGGTCCTTACCAAACACTGTGTGTTTAGCCTCACTAATTAAGTAGTTAAATACCTTTTCTTGGGTTTCTAAGGGATTATTAATCCACTTTTTCTCTTTTCCAATTAAATATTTAGCGTAAGGCTTACTAAGCCAAGATTTTAATCCCATTTTACTCTTTTAAAATTGTTTTTGGATCAATTGATTTTCCTTTGTACCAAAGCTCAAAATGTAATTCATCGTTTTGAACTTGTGCTATCCTTTTTCCTCTACTTAATTGCTCCCCTATTTTTACTTGTATAGCAGCACAATTTTTGTATTTGGTTAATACACTCTCGGTATGGTAAATAATTATTGTTCCTCCTTGAATATCAAAAACAGAACCCTCCATAGGTGAACGAATAGCCTCTGCCGAATCAGTTTCTATATTAACTCCCCAAAAACCTTGACTTTGATTTCTTGTGATAGAACCATTTATTGGGTTAACAAAGTTTTTCTCTTTTAAAATACCCGATAATTCATCTTTTGCTTCCTCTTTGCCAAAATTTTCTACTTTCTCTCTAAGTATACTATCCTCGGGGATGCGTTCAAAAATATTCTTTTTGTAATTGCTATCAAGCGTTTGTAATTCTTCTAAATCAGTAATTAAAATGGAATCGCTCTCCGATAGAATATTTTTTAAGTTTTTTATCCACTTGTCCCGACTGTTCATTTCTTCAGTTAGCTCGGCTATTAACTGTTGATTTTTAATGTCTTTTTTTATGATTTCATCAGCCCTATCAATATCAGGATAACCGGGAATAAATTTCCGTAAAGAAGTATACGATATTGTTAAATAAGACAAGAACCCTATGAATAAAACAATAAACAAGAGCGATAAAATGTAGCCTGCTCTACTTAATGACAAAGAAAATTTTTCTTCAAAGGAATTTGGGTTAATTACTTGAATCTTTCTTCGTTCCCTTAAAAGCGACAAAAAATTATTTATTTTTTCTTTCACTTGGTTATCGTATTTTTAGATTGAAGCCTTATTTATTGCAACTTTTAGCTTAAAGATAAAATAAATTCGTTGATTAGAAGTTATACTGCTACTGGATGGAATAAAAGCATTAAATTTAAAAGATTTTTAAACTAGAGAAAGATCTCATTAGAGGTATTTTATGAAGAATATAGTAGGTTTTATACTTTTTACAGCACTTCTATTTTTTAGTTGTTCCACCGAGAAAAATAAATGGGTAAACCGAACCTATCACAATACTACGGCTTACTACAACGGTTATTTTAACGCACGAGAAATAATAAAGGAAGAAAATAAAATTTTCGAAAAGTCTCGATCCGAAGACTACAGCAAAGTGCTACCTGTAAATCGCTACCCTAACGAAGAAGAAGCAAAAAACTGGGAATCTCCCATGGAAATTTCTATTGAAAAAGTTTCCAAGGTAATTCAAAAACACGCCATGCCCCGTGAAAAAAAAGGTAAATATGCCCGAGTAGAATGGGGAAATTGGATGGATGAAAACTGGTTAGTTTTAGGTAAGTCAAACTTCTATAAGCGTTCCTATCCAGAAGCTATTGAAACCTTTGAGTATGTTGCTAAAATGTATGAGCAAGATCCATCAAAATATCATGCTAAACTGTGGTTGGCAAAAACATATATTGAGATGGGAGAATACTCCGAAGCCAATATTTATCTCAAAGAAATTGTAAACGAAAAAGAACTTGGAGAAACCAAAGAAGAAAGAAAAGAAGCTACTGAGGAACGAAGAAAAAGGTATAAGTCTAGAAAAAGAAGATCTTCAAGCATTAAAGTTGTAAAAGGAAGAGAGAAGAAGAAAGAAGAAGAGTCCATTATTGTTCCCTTTCCAGAAAAATTAACACACGAGTTAGTTGCTACCATTGCTGATTTTCATGTTAGAAAGGGAGAATACGAAGAAGGACTTATTATGCTTGACTCTGCTTATAACTTAGCCAGAAGAAGAAAAGATAAGGTTAGGTATAAGTTTATTGAAGCACAAATACATCAGCAGTTAGGAGAAAAATCACAAGCTTATGATTCCTATAGCTACGTAATTAAGCGAACAGCTCCTTACCAAATGACATTCTATGCGAAAATAAACAGAGCGTTACTTGCTAATGGATCAAACAGAAAAGCTCTTAAAAAGGACTTATTAAAGCTAGCCAGAGACGATAAGTACATTGAGTTTAGAGATCAAATATATTATGCTTTAGCTGAAATAGAACTTCAGGATAATGATAAGCCAGAAGCTATCACTTACCTTCAAAAATCTGCTGCTGCTCCCCCATCAAACGAAACTCAAAAAGGGAAAACATATATTAAGCTGGCTGATCTTTATTTTATGGATAAAGCCTATGTTCAAGCTCAAAAATATTACGACAGTAGCTTAACTAGCTTACCCAACACCTACCCAAATTATGAGAACATAAAAGAGAAAAGTGTAAGCTTAACCGATTTAGTAAAACATTTAAACAACATAAAACTTCAAGATAGTTTACAACAAATTGCTAAGCTAGATGATAAAAAACGGTTGGATAAAATTGAGGAAATTTTATATGCTCAAAAAATTGAAGAAGAACGAATAAAACAAGAAAAAGCACTTCAGCAAAACAATCAAGTTACACAAAATAATATAGTAGCCAAC
>Ga0208830_1001576_pt1 | contig 9962 bp, 8 predicted proteins | sample DeeseametaMP2634_FD_184169 | JGI IMG/M metagenome (GOLD analysis project Ga0208830, IMG submission 184169) | Marine microbial communities from the Deep Atlantic Ocean - MP2634 (SPAdes) | ecosystem: Environmental > Aquatic > Marine > Oceanic | place: Northeast of Antigua and Barbuda, North Atlantic...
GCGAAGAAGACATGCCGATGTTTGAAAAATTCATGGACATGCTTAACGACTGTGATGACGTGCAAGACGTTTACCACAACGCGATTACGCCTAACTAAGTGTTCACAGTAATTAAGTTGTTTAAAATATAATAGAAGCCCGAAATTTTGGGCTTCTAAAAAACTTTGGAAATAAATAAGCTTTTTAGCTGACGTTAGTTTCATAACAACTAATTGCTCCTTGTTCATCAAGCAACAATAAAATCTCTTCTGCAAACCTTTCTAAAATGACATTCATTGTCCATTTCTTTCTACCAAATTCAGTTCCTTTGAACTGGATTGCGATTTTTAAAGTTTTATTCCTAAATGAGTTGGGCACGATAGGCTTTAATACTTCGTCAGCGTGTATAATTTTGTCAATTACTTGTTTTAACGTCGCTGGTCTTTCTACAAGCTCGTTGTCATAGTATAGACTTTATGACTTACCAAGCTCGTAGATTGGAAATTTGATGACCTTTTGATATATGTTTACGCTCAATGCAATCGCAAGGCTAAGAAGGTTACTCTATGTAAGGCTTTCGACAGCACCAGAACAACTATTAGAAAAGCGTAACCCTTTCCCATCTTCAGAACAGTTACTAGTCGTATAAACTAACCCATGACAGATTAGGCATAGCCTCCTTATTTCGTCAAAGTCTTGCCTATGTTTACCTAGTACAAGTTGCATACGTATCTACGTTTGAAGTTGTTAAGGAGAAAGGTCAGTGTTAATAATTAGCCGACAGTTTTTAATAGAGAGAAATTATGAATTTTTTAGCCATTAGAGTTGGTTGGATGAAAGAGTATAAGGGAATTACGCAAAGTGATTATATTATTGGCGGTGGTAAAAACCCAGAAGAGACTGGCCGCGGTGTGGAGGTGTGTAACTTTCTGACTCATACTGACGGATACGTTTACGGTAATGTTGGAGTTAAGAGAGATAATTTACCCGGTCACAAAGTTGAATTGTCCATAAATAGGTTAGGTGCTAATGATGAGGATGATTTTATTACTGATATTCCAATATTCTTTTTTGGCGGTAAACAATTTAAAGGAATAAATGAAAACCGTTTAATTGGGTACTACAAAAAAGCAATAGTGTATCGAAAATCGCAGCGACTACCAGTAGATATGGTAACGCACGAAAAAAATCAACTAAAGTACTATCGATTTAAAGCGAAAGCTGAAGATGTCGTATTATTAAAACAAGTTGATCGGACTACTAAGTTTTCGCCCACGACCCAATCGCAATGGTGTTTTACTCCAAAGAAATATATTAACGTCGTTAAAAATATCTCTTTTTCAAAAGGTTCCATAGAAAAAAACTCTCCCAGAAAGTCTGGTAGAAAAAATACACCTTATTTACAGCGTATTGAAGTTGAGCGGAAAGCTGTAGCATTAACGATAACGCATTATGAGGAGTTCGGTTATGAGTATATCAAATCCGTAGAAAGCGAAAACTGCGGTTATGATCTAGAGATAGGTAAGGGTAAAGGTAAACTATGTGTAGAAGTAAAAGGTAGAGGCCAACAATCTCCAGACATAACATTGACTCCGAACGAATATAAGTATTTTAAGGAAAGAAAGAAAAACTATCGACTCGTAATTGTTACAGGATGTATGACCGATGAACCAAAAATTTTTATTTGTAAATTTAAGAATAAGAAGTTAATTGTCATAAACAATCAAGAAATGTCAGTAGTTGGAAAGACTGTGGAATCTTTCAGGTTACAAATTAATTAATCATGGGGTGAGACTTTTCTAGATACTTTCAATAATTACAAGCTTAGTTTTTATATAATACAATATTTATAGAAAAACTCAGTAAAGTGATAGTCATGGCAACTTTTTTACTTAGTACTACATAATTATAAAGTAGTTAAGTGTCTAGAGAGTTCTAGTCGATTCACTGGGCTAATAAATGCACGCTTCATTACAGGTATACCGTTTCGTACTTGATTGGCGCTAGCAGCTTAAGAATACGGTTTTCTTGCTGATAGGTTAGCCCCACATCGCGCATCGCGCCTTGGACATACTCCACCAATATGTAAAATTCACGCTCCTTAATATTGAGACCCGTGTGAGACTCCAACATTGTTTTTCCATCGTATTCGCAAGGCCCGCCAATAAGCTCGCATGTTTGCAATACAAGTTGATCTCTTAAATGTTTTTTGGGAACACCTTTGAAGTAATGACCAATTACGGGGTCAGTGTAAATTCGCGTAATCGCTACGCCGTATATGGTATTGAGCGTTTTATGGCCGCCAATTTCTTCATAAAGGCTTTGTTCAGGAGCGCTGGCGCATGCGATTATCAATACGCTTAACGCAGCAATTACCATTAACCGGAAGCAGTGTCTGATCATTTCGTTCCCCTATCAAAAAGTGCTGTTTACCGTTAGATAAAATCCTGAAGAACTTTCTTGCAAAGGTAAATTGCCCAAATCCACATAGGCAGCGGTAATCGAAATAGATTTATTTGGGAAGTAGGCAATAAAGGCATCAACAACGGTGTCTTCTTCAGCTAAGCCTCCTAATCGATTGGTTTGCGTTCTAAACTCTGTGCCAATTGCTGTGGTAGGGCTAATTAATACTGCTAAAGAGCCCTCCCATTCGAGCTTAGCGCTATCGTTGTTTTCAGAACCAAATCCAAGTAAGCCAAACACATTCGCCTTTGTATATCGCGCGGTAAGATTGGTGAGTAAATTATAACCTGATGGAGTGCCTAACCACAGTTTCGTGGCTGAAAGGTAAACGTCGGTACCACTGTCGTCTTTCGCACCTAGCAGCATTGGTACGCCTACGCTGGGCAAGGGGGTCGTACCGTCGGGTAGCGAAAGAGAGCTGTCGTAGTCTCTGTTTTTCTTGTATTGTGCGCCGATGGATACTTGGGGTATCCATGAGTTTTGAGTAAAGACGCCATCGCCAAGAACCTTAACTTTTGCACCGATTATATCTTGCTCAATGGTGGTGCTGTTGGCGTTTGTAATAGCACCTTCTGTGAGTAACGCGAAAACGTTGCTTGTTAACCCTGAAGCAATATCGAGGCGCTGTCGCTGCACGCTAAGCTCTATACGGTCAAACAAACTAACACTTGCCCCTGCTGTTGTAAGGGAATAATCGCTTAGGCTTAAGTACTGAATATTTGCCGAATAACTGACCTCTTCTTTACTCGCGTATCCGCCAATAAATGCCCAAGGCGTAATGCCGCCACCCGCTGTGCCCTCGAAACCTGTAATACCACCAGATGCAATTAAGCGAGATCCACTGTCTGCGAGTACGGGAGACGATGCGAGAAAAAGAGGGAGAAGCAAATGCCTAATCATAAGGTAAACCTAATGTTTTTAAATGGTTTTTTGTAATTCTATTTATCAGCATAGCGCTTAACCCATGAATTGTGAAATGCACGCTGCTGGCGGTATTAACTATTATCGAATTTTTTATTATCAAAAAATATTTGAAACTGATTCGTTTTTTATAGGGCTTATCATTGAAAAGCCGAATCTATACCATACACGCCATATTCATTGAGTACTTTAATTTTCTGTTCGCAGCATTCATGCGTGAACAACAAATAGCAGACGTATTGAGGAGTTAATTGTGTCTCATCCAATTATTGAAGATTTAAATAAGCGTTACACGGTTAAACAGTACGATGCGAGTAAACGCATTTCAGCTGATGATCTGGCGACAATTCTTGAGGCGTTGAGACTATCTGCGTCTTCAATCAACTCTCAGCCATGGAAATTTGTGGTTGTTGAAAGTGATGAAGCCAAGCAGCGTTTACACGATAGCTTTGCCAATAAGCATCAGTTCAATCAGCATCACGCTAAAGAAGCATCGCATACCATTCTGTTTGCCTATGATCCTAAATTTACGAAAGAGAAATTTGTAAAGCGTGTCGATGCAGAAGTAGCGTCTGGTCATTTGCCCGAAGATATGCGTGAAAACTTCATGGGCGCTTACGCATTTGCGGAAGCGAACACCGATGACAATGGCAATAACGCGGCGTGGACCAAAGCTCAAGTTTATCTAGCTCTCGGTAACGTACTACATACTTTGGCTCGCCTGGGGATCGCTTCTACACCTATGGAGGGTGTTGATCCTGAATTACTTGGTGAGTTGTTCAAAGATGAGCTGGATGGTCACGTTTGCGAAGTTGCACTTGCCATGGGGTACCCTGATACTGAGAATGATTGGAATCACGGCCTTCCAAAAGCACGCCTAGCGAAAGAAGACGTTATTACAATCGTTTAACTTGTAGAAATGTGACGTTCAAACAAACGCACGTCACTCGTAAATACGAGATGTAAAAAGAGCCCTTAGCATGGGCTCTTTTTACTACAGCAATTGAATTTGCTTTTTTAGCCCCCACTGTACTTTGCTTACAGACAACAATCACTGCTTCTTACTGCGAATGGAACTCTGGTGAATACAACCTTTAAACGCTTTTACCCCTCTACATTTGCGCCTTTCCTCATGGCGTGGGTATTGTCGTATCTGGTTGTTAGTACCGGGTTTCAGCCACCTGATGTAGCGAGTAATGCCGAGGTAACATCACAGTCACCACTTGCTAAGTTTGTTCATAACTCGCAAAGCTACTCTCTGCGATTTAACGCCAGCAAGCTGACGGACAACAACAGTGAGCAGCCTACCGATGCCGATCTCTTAGGGTTAATACCTGCTTCGTTGCACTCGGTTTATACCGGCCTTTTTGCTGTCAATACACGTTCAGCAGACGTTCCTTTTCAGTCACAAAAGTGGGTTAAACCAAGCCCTCGCGCACCACCCTCTATCCTGATTTAACAACTCATATGCGTCAACGTGGGGGCACACCTGTTGTGTTCTTAAATTTGGCGACCTTAAAAACATTATTATTCAGGATTCTAAAATGGCACGATTTTCATTTCGTGGCTTTGTGTATGTGCTCATCGTTATGCTCGGTTTACTGAGCGCTGCGCCCAACATATTGCCACAATCAATTAAACAGCAGTTACCTACGTGGTACACCACTTCCACACTATCTTTAGGCTTAGATTTGCAAGGTGGTTCGCATCTGCTATTAGCCGCAGACACCAACGCCTTGTTTGAAAAGCAACTCAATAGCTTTTCGAGTGACTTACTTAGCGAATTGCGCAGTCAAAACGTGCGCTATACAAAGACGTCTCATTCACTCACTCATAAAGATAGTCGTTCTGGAAGTATCGTCTTTACATTGCGTAGTGCAGATGATGCGAGAAAGGTAAAAGACACCGCATATCAAATTTCCGCTCAGCCAAATGGTTCAAGTGCACTTGATGTAGAGATAAAGCAAAGCACCGTTACCCTTACGCTTAACGAGCTATATACCGAACAACTGGTTAAAGACACGTTAAGCCGAAGTGTTGAAGTAGTTCGAAAGCGTTTGAACGAAACAGGGCTTACTGAGCCTAGCGTTACGCTACAAGGTAAAGACGCCGTTTTAGTTCAGATGCCGGGTATGTCTGACCCCACTCAAGTTAAAAAATTATTGGGCACTACCGCACAAATGACCTTTCACTGGGCCGCGAACAGCCAGTCTGAGCAGGTAATGAATAAGCAAGATGCGGCGGGTAATACCTATCGCTTAGAGCAAAAAGTGGCGCTAGAAGGTGAGCATATTACTGATGCGGCAGGTGTCTTAAGTAGTGAAAATGGCCAGCCAGTAGTGACGTTCCGATTAGACAGTGCAGGTGCCAAGCAGTTTGCCACTATGACACGTGACAACATCGGCCGTGTGCTTGCTATCGTCCTTGACGACAAAGTGGTTACAGCCCCCGTTATTAATAGCGTGATCCCAGGTGGTCGTGGCGAAATAACCGGTAACTTTACATTGCCCGAGGCGGGCAACACCGCATTAATGCTTCGCACTGGTGCGTTACCTGTGCCACTTACCATTATAGAAGAACGCACGGTGGGGCCAGATTTAGGCAGCGATGCAATTCAAACCGGAGTGGAAAGCGGCGTGGCAGGCGCGTTACTGGTATTGGCATTTATGGTAGCGATTTACGGCAGGTGGGGCGCTATCGCAAGTTTTGCTCTTTGTATCAATATGGCGTTGGTGTTTGGCGCATTAACCCTGTTTGGCGCAACACTGACGTTACCGGGCATTGCAGGTTTGATCCTAACCATGGGCATGGCGGTCGATGCGAACATTTTGATTAATGAACGTATTCGTGAAGAAAGTAAAAAAGGTCGTCCGGCAGCCAGTGCAATAGAGGTGGGTTTTGATAAAGCGTTCGCGACTATTGTGGATTCAAACTTCACCACACTAATAGCGGTTAGTTTGTTGTTTATGTTTGGTAGCGGCCCTATTAAAGGGTTTGCAATTACTATTGCTCTTGGTCTGGTGTCTTCGGTATTTACTGCTGTAGCCCTAACTAAAATGTTAATGCTAAGAGTGGTTAAGTCGAAGCAAAAGAATACGCAAGATCGCGCGCAGCAGCGCGTTCCTTTGCGCTTCTCATCGCCGCTTTTGCGGTTAAGCGATACGCTTAGCGGTATTAATTTTCTAGCAAAACGTAAAATTGCACTCGCTGTTTCGGTAGTGCTAACAGTGCTTTCAATCGGCTTGTTTGCTAAACCTGGCTTACATTATGGTGTCGACTTTACCGGTGGCACCATGATTGAGTTGACCGCACCAACCCTTACTACCGATGAGCTAAGGAATGTGATTGAAAGCAATGGCTTTGATCAGATAGCAATTCAAGAATATGGCAGTGAACATCACTATTTATTGCGAGCACCTGTTCTAGATAGCAGTGGCGAGCTTGAAAATAGCAACGCAAAGCAGACTGACGCACTAAAGCGTGCGATTTCGCAAGCCGACAGTGAGGTAAGTTTTGATAAAATTGATATGGTTGGACCCAAAGTCAGCGGAGGCTTTGCCGAGCTATCCATTCTAGCATTGCTTATCGCAGGTGGCGGCATGTTGGTGTATCTGTGGGCACGCTTTGAAGCGCATTTTGCGAGCGCAGCGCTGCTAACCGTGATACTCGATTTAACCAAAACCATAGGCTTTTTCGCGCTTACGGGCATCGAATTTAACTTAACGGCTGTCGCAGCACTGTTGGCGCTCATTGGTTACTCTATAAACGATAAGGTGGTGGTGCTTGATCGCATCCGTGAATTATTGCGTTTAGACCCAAACAAGCCATTGGCAGATACTATTAATGAGGCCGTGAACAGCACGCTAAGCCGCACGGTGTTCACTTCCGTTACCACGCTGTTGGCGTTGTTACCAATGGCTATTTTTGGCGGTGATGCAGTAGAAAGTTTTGCAGTCCCTATGGTTTTTGCTGTCGTGATTGGCACGTCATCGACCTTGTTTATTACCTCTACGCTGCTGTATTTGTTGGGCAGCAGAAGAGAGAAACAAGGCAAAGCGCAATTAAAGCCTACTGCAGAAGAGATTAAGGCTTCGTTGTCGCACATCCCTTAGGCGGCACAAGTTCCTTAACCCCAATACCTCAGCGGGCTCTTGTACCTCAATACATTGGTGCAAAAACGCGGTAAGGTAGCAGTATTAACAGGAACCCTTGATGCTCTCACGCATACCCGAATAATTTGCGTGAGAGCATCAAGGGCAATAAGGAACGTATAATGTTTGCAGTTGATCACATTATTTTACTCAGTGCAGTGCTTGCCATTTTGGGCGTACTGGCCAGTAAATTGTCCCCGCGCTTTGGCGTACCTGTTTTAGTTTTATTCCTTGGTGTAGGTATGTTGGCTGGAGAAGATGGTATCGGCCGAATCTTCTTCGATAATGCTGATGCTGCGCATGCCATTGGTACATTTGCGCTTATTCTCATCCTATTTGATGGCGGTCTACAAACGTCAAAAAAGTCCATAGCGCAGGCGTGGAAACCCGCCGCGTTGCTCGCCACTTTTGGCGTAATTGGTACGGCAGTGGTCACCGGTATCGCTGCTATGGTTATTCTCGATTTACCGCTTTATAAGGGTTTATTGCTTGGTGCTATTGTCGGGTCGACAGACGCCGCAGCAGTGTTTTCTGTTCTGCGTAACGCTGGTATACGCATTCCTTCAAAAATAAAATCCACACTAGAGCTTGAAAGTGCGTCGAATGATCCAATGGCCATATTCCTCACAATTGGCCTTATAACGCTTATTCAAGACAGCACCACTAAGCCAGTTGACTTACTTTCTCTGTTTGCCAGTCAAATGGGAGTGGGAGCGATAGTGGGCCTTGCCATTGGCGGTATTGCAGTATGGCTTTTCAGACGCATCACCTTAATGGCCATCGGTTTGTACCCGGTATTTGTGATGTTGTTTGGTGTATTGTCTTTTGGCCTTGCTGCGAACTTAAATGGCAGCGGCTTTCTCGCTACCTTTATTACGGGTGTTATCGTGGGTAACAGCCGCTTTGCTTATCAGCGTAATACGTTTGTGTTTCTGGATGGGCTGGCCTGGCTTGGGCAAATTGCTATGTTCGTTATCTTAGGTTTGTTGGTAACGCCCACCGAGCTGTTTGTTAATTGGAAAGAAGGCCTTTTAATTGCGTTTGTGCTTATTTTTATTGCACGTCCGCTGGTGGTTATGCCGATTTTGTTGCTTTCAAAATTCTCGTTCAAAGCATCGTTGCTCATCTCATGGGTGGGTTTACGCGGTTCGGTGCCAATTATACTCGCTATATTTCCGCTAATATTTGGCATGCCATATGCCGAGCTCATTTTTAATGTGGTGTTCTTTATCGTGCTTATTTCCGCCTTGTTGCAAGGTTCCACCTTACCTTATGCGGCGCGTAAGTTAGGCTTAGTGTTGGACGATGAAGTAAAGGAATCGAGCACGCTGGAGATTGTAAAAGTCGCTAAAAGCAAGCGCGAGCTTATAGAAATAGAGGTATCGAAGTTATCACCGGCACTACATAAAACCATTAGCGAATTAGCCCTTCCCGATAATACGGTAGTGGCGATGATTGCCCGTGGTGAAGAAACCCTTATACCCAAAGGAAGTACCAAAATAGAAATGGGCGATCAAATTTTCATTATCACCAAACTGCTCGATAAAAGCGCCGTTGAGCACTGCTTTTACAGCGAGCAGGAATAGGGTGCTATTGTAGGGTACTTCATGTAGAATGCGCCGCGGAGTTGGCCAGGCAATCGCCGCTTTCGTAAGAAAGGGGAGGAAAGTCCGGGCTCCAAAGGGCAGGGTGCCAGATAACGTCTGGGCGGCGTGAGCCGACGACAAGTGCAGCAGAGAGAAGACCGCCTAAGCATGTTTACATGCCGGTAAGGGTGAAAGGGTGCGGTAAGAGCGCACCGCACCTCTGGTAACAGAGTGTGGCAAGGTAAACTCCACCCGGAGCAAGACCAAATAGGATCCCTCAACGTGTGGCCCGCATGGGGATCGGGTAGGTTGCTTGAATCAGTGAGCGATTGCTGATCTAGAGGAATGGTTGCCCACGACAGAACCCGGCTTACGGCCAACTCCACTCTTTTCCCAAAAGAAAGTGAAGCCTCTACCTGAAGGGATATTCCCTCAGGCAGAGACATTTATCACTCTTTACTGAAAGAAATAGCGGAACGTCGCACCAATGGTGCGCGGCTGGTTCACCGTAAATCCAAGTCGAGCTCTTCCACCACGTTCTCTATCAAAGGACAGCTGCGCGTTTTCATCAAACAGGTTGTTGGCGTACAACAGGATTTCATAGTCATCGTAGGTAAGACCAAAGCTCATGTTCATTGTGCCGTAGTCGTCTAACAACAAGTCTAATTCCGTTGTTTCTGCGCCAGTAGCACCGCCAAAGGCAAGGCCTGAAGTGAATATACCTGCGCCTGCAACTTGGTCACTAGGCTGGGTTATACGGTCGCCCACGTACTGGTAAGAGCCTTGGAAATAGGTGCTGTTTGAAGAGAATAAAGGCTGCGCTAAATCGTAGGTAAATGCGATGGCAAAGCTCTCTTCAGGT
>Ga0208830_1001579_pt1 | contig 9954 bp, 10 predicted proteins | sample DeeseametaMP2634_FD_184169 | JGI IMG/M metagenome (GOLD analysis project Ga0208830, IMG submission 184169) | Marine microbial communities from the Deep Atlantic Ocean - MP2634 (SPAdes) | ecosystem: Environmental > Aquatic > Marine > Oceanic | place: Northeast of Antigua and Barbuda, North...
AAAAGCTCGGGCCGCAGTCACTCCCTGCACTCCCTGCACTCCCTGCACTTCCTGCACTCCCTGCACTCCCTGCACTCCCTGCACTCCCTGCACTCCCTGCACGTTCAATGATTGAACATCTTTTTCTTTTGGCGGAAGGAGCAATGCCTCAGCCTTGTAAACAGGTGGCTGTAGCAGGGCATAAACCACAGATCCAAGTGCTGCGATAACGGTCACCCCAATCACGAGCCACTTTTTATTCCACAAGGTAATCCACAGTTCATACAAGTCAATGGTGTCATCTTCAAATTGCTGCTGATAAGGAGCAGCATACTGAACATTTTGAGGAGCTTGAGTTTGTGGGTTATCAGAAGTGGGTTTTGAGTCAGTTATTGGCATAGTTCGTTTTATGGATTTTCAAATCTTAAATAACAAAATGTCTTGTAATTGCAGTAAGATAAAAGAAGTTTTCAGGTTAGAGCAAACAATTTGACAGAGACTTAATCTCTGATAATGTCATGACGACCAGTTATACTAACTGAAATTTTTCTGGGAGGCAATTGAATTTTGAATTTCCGGAATGGAAACGTAGTCAAGATAGCGCAGTATTTGACCCAGCAGAAGCGGAAATCTCTTCTGCATGAGCAAGGCTATTTCCAGTTGTTCTGCAGTGAGTTTACGTTCACGCAGCAGCAGGCCGCCTAATTTGCGCTTTGAAGAAGCAACAGAGAAGACCTTGTTTTTTAATTTTGAAAGAGGCTGCAATAAAGAGTTCTGCCAGGTTGGATTTTTTTTACGGAGGATTTCAACTACAAGGGATCGGTTTGCAGCGTTAAGACGCTCCAGGGCCTTGATTGCAGAGGTAGAGATTTCGATATCCGGATCTGTTACATATGCCAGCAGATACTTGTTTACCCCTTGAAATCCGCATTGACCAAGCGCCTGTATAACCTGATTCCGGTTTGAATTTTCTGAATTTTGCAAAAGGTGAAGTAAATATTTCACTCCGCGTTCATCCCTTTTTGCAGCAATTGCTTCCAGTGCCACCTGATGCACATACTGATTTGCAGAAAGCTCAACGCAGTTAATCAGTTCTTCAAGTGAGAGATTGGTAGTCTGGCGGTTTACTTTAATTTTTTCATTATTTTGAGGAACATCTATATTATCCCACCACGGTTTTTCAGTTTGGTTCTCCTGCCTTCTCTTATTAAAAAAAACTGAGGAAAACTTCTGTCTCAAATTAGAGGTTCTGCTGACCGTTTTTTTACTGGAAGAAGCAGCTTCATAGGCATTCATTTTCTGCAGAAGCTGATACGCTTCTGTTACCTGCCGAAATTTTTTCGCATTCCCTTTTCCTGCAGCCGTATCAGGATGATAGCGCATCACAGACTGACGATAAGCCTGCTTCAGCTGCTTTGGGGATACTCCGGGTTTTACACCCAGTTCAAAATACGGATTAGTTACCTGCTGTTCCATGACCTTTGGCCCGAATAGTTTGCTAAAAAATAGTTCTACTTAAGTACCTTCTGCAAAACACAGTCCAACTTGATTTCAGCAAATTACGAAAGAGTCAGGAAGCAGTCAGTTTCACCTCCGGGAAGCGCTCTAAAAACTGACGCGTTACTTCTTCGTGGTCAACCGCAATAGATTGCGGTTCATTCCCATTTGAAACTCTGAGGAGATTATCGAGTGCATTCCGGACAGCCAGGATAAGGCTTTCATTATCAGGCGCACTGTGAGGAGTCAGCACCACATTTTCCAATTTTCGCAGCGGCGAGTTTTCCGGCAGTGGTTCCACTTCAAAAACATCCAGTCCGGCTCCGGAAATTTGTCCTGAATTCAGGGCCTCAACAATTGCATTTTCGTCCTGAATATAACCGCGCGAGGAATTGATCAAAAGTGCATCCGGACGCATTTTCCGGAGTGAATTCCTGTTTATTAAATGGTGGGTAAAGCTGGTTTTTGGAAGGTGGTAACTGATGATATCAGAACTTGAAAGCAATTCTTCCGGAAAGAGATATTTCAGGCCCCACTCTTTTTCTGCTTCCGACTGGCGCACGACATCAAAATATTGAACCTTGACACCCAAAGCCACAGCCCGCTGCGCAAGGGCTTTTCCTATGTGCCCCAATCCAAAAATCCCGAGGGTTTTTCCTGCAAGTTCTTTGTTTGTGTGTTTTAAATTTTTCCAGGGACCAGAAGTTACAGAACGGTGGTGAAACAGCAACTGCCGATAGAGTACGAAAATTTGCATCAAAACATGCTCTGCAACCGAGACCGCATTGGCGCCGTTGTTGCTGGCAACTAAAACGTTATGATGTTTTGCTTTTGCCAGGTCTATCCGGTCGTAGCCGGCACTCATGGTTTGAATTATCCGCAGCCTCCCGGCGGTTTCATACTGCGAATCACTGGGATTTACCTGTCCAATAATTGCATCTGCTTTTTCAAGCAGGACATTCAGTTTTTCATCCGGATGAGAAAAATCTGCCAGCGACAGTGCAAAAGAATCCGGAGCTTCCGCTTTGAGTCTTTCGAACAAAAGTTCATATTCTTTGTTGACAATAACATTAAACATAACAAAGCATTAAAAAGTATATCCGAGACCAATGCCGTATTCTGTAGAATGCAGAGCCACATCCTGGCGCTTACCGTTGCGCAAAACTGTCAGGTCATCAAAACTCAAATTTCTGCGCTGATAAAATAACAGCACTTCCATGTTGCCGTAAGCAATGCCGGGTCCAAAAAAATAACCCATTCCACTGATGGAAGATGCTTCTGAGGAATCCTGGATTCCTTTCACTTCGGCTTGACCGCTGACAGGAATCCGGACAGAAGCCTCAAAAAGCAGCGATATATTTCTCGTCAGCTCGAACCCTGTATAACCTGCTCCAAGTTCCAGTAAATGGGCACGGAAAACTCCTTTGTAGCCTTCCGACGAATCGGCAGGATCTTCGATCCGGGCATTAAAATATGAATATCCTAAATCCAACTGGGTGTTCCGGGAAATCGGCATCAAAAAAGCCAGAACGAATTCTGATGTCTTGAGCTCTGAGTCCTCAAAACCGTCTGTCACGCTTTTTGTACTGACAGGAAAAAGAAAGCGGATTTTTGCTCTTACTGCCCAGGCTTGTGTTGCAAAACAGAGCAGACAAATTACGAGAATACTTTTTTTTAGCTTTGCGTTCATAAAACTTCTTGGGTTCAGCCTGTTTGGTTTTTTATTAAAGTACTCGTGAGTCTTGAATTATCGTATTAAACTTATATTATTGACTGAGGCATGTCATCTCGAACGAAGAGAGACCTGATAATGTACTGATATATTTTAAGATTTCTCAAATGCGTTCGGAGTGACACGATAAAACTCGTAACAGTCGAGTAAAGTAATTCTCGCCCAGATTGTTTTCACAAAGACTGTCTGGTCTTGTGATTTTTTTCAGGTTGCTTAAAATGATTCTGCCTTAAACCGTGTCATTTCGAATGAAGCGAGAAATCTTTTATAAGTCACTTCACTAATATAATTATGATTTCTCTATTCGGTCGAAATCACTGTGTAGATTTCAGACTTTTTGCAATACCATCAACAATCATCCACATCTTAAAACATCTGCATGAATCAAAATACAGAAACTGATCATCGTCCGTGGGGCTTTTACACGGTTCTGGCGGACGAGCCGGATTATAAAGTAAAGCGAATCGTGGTTTACCCCGGTCAGCGACTCAGTCTGCAAAAACATCAAAAAAGAGCAGAACACTGGTATGTGGTGTCCGGAGAAGGCATCGTAACACTTGACGGACAACGACTCAACAAAAAAGGTGGCGAGTCAGTGAATATTCCCTGCGGCTCAGCTCACCGTATTGAAAATCCCGGTACTGTTGATTTGAGCTTTATTGAAATACAAACCGGAGATTATTTTGGTGAAGACGATATTGAGCGCCTGGAAGATGATTACGGAAGAAGCTGATTTTTCAACAGTTTAAATCCGTTGACCCACAGCGTTTTTTCCTCTGTGATAATTCTTGCTTCACATTGCAGACAAAACTAAACCGCCGGCATTATCGTTAATCCAGGCAGGCAATGTACGGAACTTCCCGATATTTTTCAGCAAAATCTAATCCGTAACCAACCACAAAACGATCTTCAATATCAAAGCCGATATATTTAACTGTTACCTCAGCTTTATTCGGAATTTTTTTATTCAGCAATGAACATGCTTCTATCGAATTCGGTTTTTGCCGCAGGAGATCTTCCATAACGTATTTCATGGTCAATCCGGTATCAAATATATCCTCAACCACCAGAACATCCTTTCCGCTTAAATCCAGGTTGTGCATCAGTGTCACTTCTCCGGAACTCACTTTCTGATCTTTGTAACTGGAAGCCTGCAAAAAACAGATCTGACAGGGTATGTTAATTTGGCGCACCAGGTCTGCTAGAAAAATGAAGGCACCATTGAGCACTCCCACCAGATGCAGTTCCCGCCCCTGATAATCTACAGAAATTTCCTTTCCCAGCAGTGCCACACGCTGTTTGATTTCGCTGCTTGAAATCAAAATCTCTTTTTTGGAAATATCTATTTCTGTCTCAAGTGAAGAATCCGTACTCATCCTTTTTCTATTTTTTCTGCAGTTTTATGTAATCTGACAAAATTTCCAGACTTTCTTTCATGTACTCATCCCGCTGAATTTCCTTTTTTTCTTCCTCAATTTCTGTATCATCAGAATTGTCTTCGTCAGCTTTCTCTGACGCACTTTCCAGTTCCTGGTCTCGTTGTGTTTTACGACGCAAATCGTCCTCCTGCATTTTCAGGATAGAGGTGTATTTCAGCGGTTTTATTGTTGTCAAATATTCCTGTACATCCTCTTTAACTTTTTGGAAAAATTCAGAATTGGCAATTCTATTTTCTGAAAGTTGTTTCAGTTTCGGAAGAACCTTTTTCAAATTCCCGCTCACCCGATAGGAAACCTGATCAATTGAGCGCCAGGGCAGAGCATTGTCCAAGGTGGATTCACCAATATCCCGGGCATTGAAGAGGGAGGGTAAAACGAGACTGGTTTCAACACCGCGGTTCTGTGTGGACCATCCGGAAACGCGGTAGAATTGAGCGATGGTAACTTTCAATGCACCATAACCTTCCGGAAGCTGAAAGATATTCTGTACGGTTCCTTTTCCAAAAGTTGTGGTGTCACCTGCTAAAATTGCGCGTTGGTAATCGTGCATGGCGCCTGCAAGAATTTCGGATGCAGAAGCACTGTAGCGATTGAGCATTATCAGCAGAGGTCCATCATAAACTGCCCGCTCACGGCTGCGGTGAACTGTAACCCGTCTTCCTCCGGACTGCCGAACTATCACCACCGGATTGTGACCGATAAAGAGTCCAGCCATATTGATTGCTTCATCAAGGCCACCTCCTCCGTTGCTGCGTAAATCGAGGATGACTCCATCAACATTTTCCCGTACAAATTCTTTAAGATGCTTTTTTACATCCCTTGATGAGCTTTTGTAATTTTTTGGATTTTTGCGGCGGTCATTAAAATCAACATAAAATGACGGCAGTTTTATCACACCAATCCGGTTTGTTTCTTGTGCAGTTTTGTTTTCCTCCGGAGAAGGATGCACAAAAATCTGCGTTCTTGCTTCTCCGTCTTTAAGAATTATTTTATCCCTGACAATAACTAATTTAAGCGTGTCAAAACCTTTTTTCGTTTTCCGCAGAATTTGCAGTCCAACCTTGGTTCCGCGTTTCCCACGAATCAGCTGCACCACGTTGTTGAGGCGCATATCAATGACGCTTTCAAAAGCTTCTTCTCCCTGAGCAACCGCAATTATTCTATCATCTGCTTTCAGTTTTCCGTGCCTTGCGGCCGCACCACCTGGAACAATCGAATTTACAACCGTGTAGCCGTCCTCCCAACGCAAAACCGCACCGATGCCTTCAAGAGAGAGTTTAATCGAGATGTCAAAATTCTTCAGGTCCTGTGCCGCCAGATAGGAAGAGTGAGGATCATAAGCTGCCGCCATTGAATTGAGGAATATCGAAACAACATCATCATTTTCATACTGAGAAAAATCTTTCCACATTCCACGTACACGCTTCATCAAGCGCTCTTTTCCATCTTTGATACTGGTATCAGCAAGCTTCAGGGTCAACAAATCAAACTTGATTTTGGTACGCCAAATTTTCCTGGCCTCTTCTGTTGTTTCTGGATAAGGCAGATCATCGCGCTCCAATGTCCAGTTTGCATCGCGGCTGAAATCAAAATCCTCAGCAAGAAATTCTTCCATCATCGCCAGGCGCTCTGACAAACGCACTTTGAAGCGTTCAAAAATTTCCAAAGCCAATTTTACTTTTCCGCGCAGCAGCATATCGTCAATACGTGTTTCGTATTTTTGGAATTCATTCACGTCTGCTGCAAGAAAATAATAATGTGCCGGATCCAGCCGGTTCAGGTAAAGCTTAAAGATCTTTGCAGACATCTCATCGTCCAGCGGTTTTTGAGCATAATGCATGGAGACAAACTGCTCAACTATACCCTTGATGACAGGGCCGGTGAGCTTCTGCTTTTCATCTTGTGCTGCTAAAAAGGACGGAAAAAGGAATAAAAGGAGTGCCAGGCGGAGCAAAAGGTATTTGGAAACCTTCATGTATTTTTTTGTTTTTATGTAAATTTATAGTTTAAAACGAACTAATTTTATGTCATGAATTACAAGAAATATCAATCAATTTGCTGAACTTCTTCCAGATTCGAACTTGGTATGAAGAATTATTTAAACAAAACAGGAAGTAAAATCAGGTGGAGAGCAGTGGGAATTCACTCATTAAAGTGAATGTACTTCTGCGGCATATTAATCAAGTTCTGCAGTTGCATTACGGAATTTAGTGGAAGGGAGATGATTATTCTTCCAATGAAACGAGGTTACAATTCCTCTTATTTTCTATCTCCCTTCCATATTTGTCAGTTGAGGACATGTCCTGCAGAGGAGTCAATTTCAGTCCCTGCAACCCATTGTCCTTGAAATTCGAATTTATTTTCGGACATCTGTTCAAAGAACCACTTAGGATCCTCCCCTTCGAGATGCACTTTGTGTGCAGCCTGATCTGTAAATACCTGTGTGTAGAGAAAAACATTTTTCTGCTCCACACTCCGGCAAACAAAAAACTGTTCCATTCCAATCTGGTTTTCCAGACATTTGCAACGGTAATCATTCATTAAAATCTCAATTTGATCAAGATCTCCCTCAACAACTGCCGTCACATGTATCACATAACTCATGCGTATTAATCTAACAAAATTTATATTTCAGGCTTATTTTTTTGTCCAAACTAAAATTCTAATTTTACCCATACCACATTTATACTCTTCCTTCCAAAACTTTCCAAGTAAAATTCCACATTCTTGTAAATTCTACCAGATGATGTTATATTTGGAATTCTCCTAATAAAACCGCCAAAAGGAACTCTATGAGACATATACTGATTATCATCTCACTCCTTCTTTTTACTTCCCCACTGTTTGGTGATTCTCATAAGGGAAAAATCCTTTACGGGTGGGAAACTTCTTCTGGTATTCAATTGAGAGAATTTGGCGATAAAGACATCCACCCCCAATATAAGGGAGACGTTGAGAACAGGAAACCAAATGGCCTTGGTATAATGACTTTCCCTGATGGAAGAAAATATGTGGGAGAATGGAAAAATGGGAAAAAGAATGGTCATGGAACATTCGCTTTTCCAAGTGGATTTAAATATGTGGGGGAATACAAGGTTGGGAAAATGTGGAACGTAAAAAAATATAACAAAGACGGAAAGTACGTGGGGGAATACAAGAATGGTGAAGTTTGGAATGGAATAGTATACGACAAAAACGGAAACATCAAAGGAACATGGGTAAATGGAGTAAAACAGTAATGAATCTCCTATTACCAACCCCATCTTCACCTGTGAGAAACCCCCACTAATTCTTTGCAGTCAGAAAACCTTCAAATAAAACCTCTCGATCTTGCAGAACAATCCTTAAGAAACTGTCTTATTTGGGGCCACAAAATTATCAAACCGCAGCCGCAATTGCTTTTCCAAGATCTTCAGTTTTACCTTTCCCGCCCATATCAGGTGTCAGTTCCATACCACTACAAAGAACAGTTTCAATAGCGTTCATAATAATGTCATGTGCGTCGGTGTGGCCAAGATGCTGGAACATCATTGCGCCTGCCCAAATTGCACCGATCGGGTTCGAAATTTTCTGTCCGTAAATATCCGGGGCAGAACCATGCACCGGTTCGAACATCGACGGGAATTCATGTGTCGGATTAATATTCGCCGAGGGAGCAATCGCTATGGTTCCAGTACACGCCGGACCTAAATCGGACAGTATATCGCCAAACAGATTACTGGCAACAACTACGTCATAATGCTCCGGCATGCGTACAAAGTTAGCAGTAAATATATCGATATGGTACTGGTCGACGGTTACGTCCGGATAGCTTTTGGCCATCTCTTTCACACGCTTATCCCAGAACGGCATTGAATGGATAATACCATTTGATTTCGTTGCTGATGATAGGTGCCTGGCAGCACGTGATTGTGCTAAATCAAAGGCGTATTTAAGGATTCTATCGGTCCCGCGGCGGGTAAAAATACTTTGCTGAGTGACGATCTCATGTTCGGTACCTTCATATTGAATTCCGCCAATCGCCGAATATTCACCTTCAACGTTTTCACGTACAACGTAAAAATCGATGTCACCGGGCTTCTTGTTTGCTAAGGGACAAGGAACGCCTTCAAACAAACGCACAGGTCTTAAGTTAACGTACTGATCAAATTCACGACGGATTGGAATCAACAAGCCCCATAAAGATACGTGGTCCGGGACCGATGGGAAACCAACAGCACCCAGGTACACCGCATCGAAAGGGCGTAACTGATCGATGCCATCTTCAGGCATCATTTGTCCGGTCTCGAGATAGGTTTCACAAGACCAGTCAAATTCTGTCCATTCTAAGTTTAGACCGTGCTTTGAAGCCGCAGCCTCAAGTACGCGTACACCTTCCGGCATAACTTCCTTACCAATACCGTCACCTGGAATTAAGGCTATTTTTACTATTTTTGTCATAATAAATTATTTTAGTTTTATATGTATAGTGTAAGGTAGTGCTGGAGACGAGAGGGAATTCTTTGACTAATGGTGATTCCTCACCAAACTATAAAGGGGAAGAATCACCATCATTTTCGGACTAGACATTCACACCTCCTTTCGTTAGTTGTTTGAAGTATGGTACAACTAAAAATTTAATGTCCCGTTAACACATTTATACTCCTCCCCTCAAAACTTCCAAGTAAATTCCCCCATTCTTGCATTCCGATTAGAGGTCTTTCACAGGACTTCCTAAATCAACCAATAAAATTTTAGTTTTGTTTCAGGTTTAAGATGAAAAATATTCTTTGCATTTTACTCTTTTCGTGTTTTAGTCTCACCATCATCTCCTGCGGTTCTGGAAATAACTTGTCAAGTAGTACTTACAACACTAGCACCCATGTAGATCAAACAACCCAAAAGCAAGCAGTAATTGATTGTTACTTAGTCAATAATTCAATAAATGATAATTCGACAATTGATAATTCAACTGTTTCTGATTCTTCTGTTTCAAATTCATTAATTACAAATTGCTCAATTATCGATAATTCAACTGTTTCAAATAATTCTTCTGTTTCTGATTCTTCTGTTTCAAAAAATTCTACAATTGACAGTTCGACAATTTCAGATAATTCTTCTGTTTCTGATTCTTCTGTTTCAAATTCAACAATCTATAATTCAATAATCTCTAACTCAATAATTAAAAATGAAACATTAATAAATGTCACAATTTCTAATTCGTCAATTAATAATTCCAGATAAATTCATTAATAAAAAATCAATCTATTGGATGCTATTGACGATTGCAACATCTCTCCTCACTTCCAACACCACACCCATCATCTC